>JAABUM010005445.1_pt1 | contig 13382 bp, 11 predicted proteins | sample 5559161 | NCBI WGS metagenome assembly JAABUM01 (sample SAMN10711868, study PRJNA513369) | rock metagenome | isolation source: Antarctica rocks | place: Antarctica: Victoria Land, Siegfried Peak nord | reverse complement strand
CGGCAGCGGCCGGTCCGGGTCGTAGGGCCGAAACACCCGCTTCGCCATGCTCCCTCCCTCCGTCGCCGCCGCCCACCTGCGCCCACTGCCCAGCGTATCTTACCGCAACTCAGACAGACTCCTAGCGCCGGGATATCATCGCCCCACTCCAGATTCGAGTCGCCGAGGAGCTGCCAGTGCGGCTGCCCCGCCGCCAGCGCGTTCATGTACGGCAGATAGTCGGGGTAGATCAGCGCCGCCTCGACGAGCGTCCAGCCGAGCACCGCCGTGACGATGGCGCGCGGCAGCCAGCGGAAGCGCGCCGCTGGGCGCAGACCGAGCAGCGCGGCGAGGAGCGCGCCGCCGAGCAGGCAGAAGAACGGATAGGCGGGGAGGAAGTGCCGGATGCCGATGTTGATCCGGCTGTTGAGGGCCAGCGCGGTGAAGAGGGCGAGCGGCGCGAGCAGGGCCGCGAAGCGCCAATCGCGCCGCCAGAGCCGCCAGAGCGCCCAGGCGAGCCCGCCGAGGCTCAGCGCCAGGAACGGCAGCGTCGTTTTCAGCGCGAAGGCCACCGGGAAGTAATACCACCAGCCGGTCGTGCTGACCCGATCGAGCAACGCCGCCGCGTGCCCCTGCTGGTCGTGCAGATACTGGAAGTAGAGGCCGTAGGTGAAATCGGTCGGGAGGAGGGCGGCGAGCGGCGGCGCGCCGAGCAGTATGGCGCGCGGCGGCGAGGGGGGGGTGCCGAGGATCCAGGCGCGGTCGTCCGCGCCGAGTGGTTGGCGCGCGGTGCCGTAGGCGAGGTTGACCACGGCCAGCGCGAGGAGGACGACGAGGGCCGCCTGACCGACGATCACCCGCAAGGTGAGCGTCGGGCGGACCACGCGCGCGCCGATCAGCAATGCGAGGAGTGGTAGCGGCGCGAAGATCAGGAGCGAAAACTTCGTCAGCAGCGCCACGCCGACCGCCGCGCCGAGGAGCGCCGCGCGCCGTGTCGTCGGCGCGCGCAGATAGGCGTGGGTCGCGATCGCGCCGAGGAAGAAGCCGAGCGCGGCGGGGATATCGGTGTGGACGACCCGCCCGTGCGCCAGGATCGTCGGCTCCACGCTGTAGAGGATCAGCGCCAGGAGGGCGGCGCGCACGCCGAGTAGGGTCCGGCCATAGGTGAAGATCAGCCAGCCGAGGATCAGCGTCAGCCCGATCGCGGGGACGCGCGCCCAGAAGCTGATCGCGGCGAACTGGCCCCGATTCGCCTCCCAGAAGGCGCTCGCGCGCACGGTCGAGCGCCCCGCCGGATCGTCCCACGGCTCCGACGACGGGGGCGGGACCGTCAGGTGCAGCGGCAGGAGGGGCAGCGCGGCGAGCAATTTGGGCAGCGGCGGCTGCTCGTTGTTGGGGCGGAAGTCCCCGGTAGCCAGGGCGATGTAGCCAGCCGGGATGTGGACGATCTCGTCGTTCGTGATGCCGACCTGCGCGAGCGTCGTCAGCATGATCGCGCCCATGACGGCCAGGATCGCCAGGGCGGGCAGCGTCGCGCCGCGAGGGCGGACGGCGCGGCCAAGGGCGGTGCCGCGCGACTCTATCGCCGCTGCGCTTATGGGCGTTCCGTTCTGTGCTTGCCGCAATTGCGCGGTCACTCTTCTCACTCTGCATACGACGTTCGAGTGGGCCGTGTGGTAGCGGGGTGGAGGATGGCTGTGGCTGTTATGAAGATACAGCAGATTGCCACGGGGCCGCTATGGCAGCGCCATCATAAACCCAAGAAGTTCGTCGCCATCGATGAGAGCCTGACAGCGATCGGACAATCCCACCACAGGCGCATCCGCATTGAGCTGACCGAGGGTGACGCGGATGCGCTTCCCGCGGGCATCCTTTTCTACACTCACCGGGAGCGCAAAATCCTTCTGCGCGATCGGCGCCTGTGTGAAATGGAGGGTGGCGCGGCGATACACAGGCAAATCTCGCGGGAGCGTTGGCGATTCGCCAACGCTCGTGGGGCCAGACGAGCTCCAAACTCGCCAGACGCCCGCTCGCCAGCATATCGAAAATCAGCACGCCATCGACATCGATGCCATGCACCCGGGAACGTTGTGCCGCGCTCTCAGCTACCAGGACGCCAGCATCCGTATCGTACCTGGGGTGTGGCGCGTAGCGAGGGTCTGATTCGCGCAATTCGATCGTGAGTCCACGCACGGTCGATACCTCTTCTCATGACTCACGACTCACGACCTGCTCACCCCTTCTCCGACCTCGCCGAAACGTAGATGCCGCCCATGCGGCGTGCGGGGCGGCGGTAGACTTTCTCCATGCGGACGTTGCGGCGGGCGGGCGACAAGACGAGCCCGCGCGCGGCCAGCGCGGCGACCGCCGCCGGGGTCGGATCGACGAGGCGCAGGTTGACCGCATGGGTCGGTGCGCCCTCGCCGTGCGGCATCGTGGGGAGGATCGCGTCGAGGAGGGCCAGGAAGTCGGGGAAGCTCGGGGCGGCGGCAGGGCCGAGTCGCCCGGTCGCGTCCTCGACTAGGCAGTAGCCGATCGGCTCGTCGCCGCGCCGCAGGAGGCGCGCGCGATCGAGGCCCGCGCCGAGCCAGTAGAGGAGATCGTCCTCGCGCCAGCCGCCGTAATAGCTATCGTCCAGCGCGGCCAGGAAGGGGAGATCGTCCTCGGTGAGCGGGGTGATCCAGCGCCTATCATCGTCCTCAGCGTCGTCGGGCGCGGGCGGTGGCACGGTCGGGGCCGCGCCCTCCGGCGTGCCGAAGAGTTCGGCCACACCCGTCACCACGAATCCGATGCGGTCGTAGAGCTCGATCGCGCGGCGGTTATCCACGCGGGCTTCGAGGATCACCGCATCGCAGCGCGCCTCCTCGCGGAAGAAGCGGTCGGCCTCGCGCACCAGCGCCGTGCCGAGCCCGCGCCCCTGCCGCGCCGGATCGGTCGCCACCGGGCCGAGCCAGCCGACCGGCTCGCGGAGGCCCATGAAAGCGAAGCCGCCGACCGCGCCGTCATCCTCCGCGATCACGCCGTGCGTGTCCGGTGCGGCCAGCAGGTAGCGGAAGCGATCCGCGTCGTGCCGCCACCCGACCGCGCCATCGATCGCCAGCACGGCGGGCAGATCGTCCTCGGTCATCGGTCGGATCGTGTGTGCCTCCGCCATCCTCATCCCTCGATCTCATACAGTATCCGGTCCTGTTTTGCCGGGAAAGTGTTCTATCTCCATGTACCGTTACTGTGTGACTCCGCTTAAAGCAACACTCGCCATTTTCAATTGCGACCCTGCGGTAGATGAAAGACCGTGCTGGTTGAGGGGTAGGCGAGAGCGTGCGCTGTAGAGGCGCAGCGAAGCAACGCGCTCACGTTGGGCGAAGCCAATTCTCTTACGCCAGGGCGGCGAGCGGCGCGAAGTCGCGATCGGTCGTGAGCAGCACGAGATCGTAGCGGAGCGCGATCGCCGCGATCAGGGCATCCCACGGTCGCAAGCTGTCGCCCACGACGACGTAGCGCCACTTGCAGCGTCGCCGCCGCCGCGCCGCCGGCCTCGTCGGGGCTGTAACAGGGCAGCAGCGGCTGGAACCGCGCCCACTCGGCGCGATTCTGGAGGGCGCGCGGCAGCAGACTGATGCCAAAAAGTGTCTCTGTCAGCACCGGGACGCAGATCGCGAAGGTATCCTCGGCAGCAGCGCGGTCGTGCACCACACCCCGTAACGGATGGCCGCGCGTGACGAGCGGGGAGGCGTGGTGCGTGTCGAGGAGATAGGCAACCATCGCGCGTTCAGCGCCCTTCGGCGCGATCGTCGGCCCGTGACAGCGCCGCCATCTCGGCCTCGGCACTCGTCCAGGCGTCCTGCCAGGCTGCGAGGTCGAGATCGTTGTCTGCGGGCGCGTCGTCCAGGGCCGCGAGGAGCGAGCCGCGCGCGGGCCGGAGGGCTGCCGGATTCGGCGCGGCGGCGCGGATGTCGGCCACGATCGTATCCAGCTCGGGCAAGTTGTCGAGCAACCCGGCGCGGAGAATGTCGAGCGCCACGTCCTGCGCCGAGCGATGCTGCGCCTGGGCCACGCGGCGGAGCGGCGCTTCCAGATCGTCGGGTAGTTCGATCGTCATCTGCATGGTGGACCTCCTGCATCGAATGTCGCCACGATGCGCTCAGGGTATCGTAGCGCGTGTTGGCATGGGATCGCCAATCTGGCGGGATCAGCGCAGGAGCTATCTGTCGTCGGTAATAGAGCGCGACGGCAGGATTGCCCTGCCGTCGCGATCGCCCTTGTCTGTCTTGGGTTACTGCTGGTCGTAGCCGGTCAACTCCACGTAGCCCTCGCCGCCGATCGGCGTGCCGTTGCGGGTGCCGTTGATCGCGACCTCGCCCTCCCAGTAGATGTTGCCCGTGGACTGCTGGGTGTCGAGTTCCTGATCGTCGATGACCGGGGTCCAGGTGAGATCGAGGCCGTGGCCAGGGAGCTTCACCTGCCAGCGCGCGGGGTAGACGACGCCGGTGTGCGGGCTGGTCCAGCGGTCGAGCACGGCGATGTCGATCTGATCGAAGGGGATGTCGGTCACGGTGCCGTCCGCCGCGACGAAGGTGCCGAGCGAGCCGAGGATCTGCTGCCCCGCGCCGCGAATCAGATAGACGGTGAAGTCGCTGCCGTCCGCGAGGTCGGCGCTGAACCAGTCCCAGCCGCCAGCGGTGACGGTGAGGAAGTTCCCCCACTGGTGGTCGAACCACGCCTCACCGGTGACGGTTTTGCGCGCGCCGTTGTCCTCGATCGTGCCGGTCACGGCCAGCCGCGTGCGCGAGTAGTAGTAGGTGCTCCCGGCGGGGCCATAGTCGATGAAGCCGCCCCGGTGCAGGGCTGGCCCCTTCGTCGCGGTCAGGTCGAGCGCGAGCGCGTAGCCGGGCGCGGTCGTCGCGACGTGATCGGTGCCGTTCAGGCCGCGCCAGGCCCAATCGCCCATCCGTAGGTCGAAGCCCCGGTCGGTCGCGCCGCTGAGCTGATCGGCGGCGGTCTGCTGCGTCCGCTGGTCGTAGTGGAATTCCCCGCGCTGGTGGTCGGTGACCGCCGCGTGGGCGGCGTAGTAAGCCGGGATATTGTTGCGGATCGACTGGAAGATCACCGACTCGAAGCCGTACTTCGCGCCGTCGTCGGCGACCAAGTGGCCGGTGTAGTACCACCATTCGGTCAGCGTGGGGTGCGGCGCCTCGTCGCGCGGGAAGGTGATCGGCGCGGGGGTCGGCGTCGCGCCGCTGGCCGGGGTGAACGGGCCGGGCCAGGGGGCTTTGCCGCCGCTGCTCCCGGCGGCGGGTTGGCCGCAGGCGGCGAGCAGGGCGGCGGGAAGTACGAGGTACGAAGTACGAAGGACGAACTGGCGGCGGGTCAATGTCATCGGCGTGTTTCCTCTTTGGTGGCGATTGTTGCGTCGCTCGAATCGGCGTGCTGATCCGGGTGCATCGTCGCGCCGTTCGCACCGTTCGCGCCGTTGCTGTATGGCGCGACAGCCGCGACCGACCCACCGCTCGTACTTCGTACTTCGTCGTTCGTACTTCCCTCCTCCGTCTGGGGTAGCCAGCGGTCCAGCCACGCCGGGAGATACCAGTTCCAATGGCCGAGGAGGCGCATCGTGGCCGGGACGAGGAGGGCGCGGACGATCGTGGCGTCGAGAAAGACGGCGAGGGCGACGCCGAGGCCGAACGCCTTGATCAGCACGATGTCGGCGCTGACGAACGACCCCGCGACGACCACGACGATCAGCGCCGCGCTGGTGATGATCCGCCCGCTCCGCTCCAGGCCAGTCGCCACCGCGCGGGTATTGTCGCCGGTCTCGACCCACGCCTCGCGGATGCGGGTCAGCAGGAAGACCTCGTAGTCCATGCTGACCCCGAAGAGGGTGCAGAACATGATGATCGGCAGCGTCGCCTCCACGAAGCCGAGCGGCGTGAAGTTGAGGAAGCGCGACAGGTGTCCCTCCTGGAAGACCCAGACGAGCGCGCCATACGAGGCGACGAGCGACAGCGCGTTCATCAGGATCGCCTTCAACGGCAGCACGACCGAGCGCAGCAGGATCAGCAGGATCACATAGGTGGCGAGGACCACGCCGAGCAATGCCTTCGGGAAGTCGGCGTACATCGTGTCCACCACGTCCACCACCCCGGCGGTCGTGCCGGTGAGCTGGTAGGTCAGCCCGCCGGGCGGTGTGGTGGAGCGCAGGTCGGTGACGAGCGCCTTCGCCGCGTTGGAGACCGCCGATTCCCGGAGGACGACGCTGACGAGGGTGGTGTCGCCGCGCGCGAGGCGTGGGGCGAGCAGCGCCGCGTAGGGGTCGATGATGCGGTCGGGATTGCTGTAGATCAGCTCGTACTGCGCGCGCCCGAGCTGCGTGTCGAGCGTGGTCAGCGAGTCCACGCGGGCGACGCGCGGGTCATCCTGGAGGGCGTGGGTGAGATCGTAGAGGGCGTCGATGTTCGCGGGGTCATAGATCGAGGTGCCGTTCGGGGTTTTGACTGCCAGCGCCAATGGCTCCAACTCCGCCGCGCCGAACTTCTCCACCAGCAGATCATAGCCCTGCCGCGAGGGGACACTCTGCGGGAGGATCGAGGCGTCCGGCGAGGAGAGGCGGACGTTGAGGAAGGGGGAGCCGATCAGGATCAGCAGCGCCAGGGTCGGGACGAAGAAGCGCCAGGGGCGGGCCATCACCGCCAACGCCAGGCGATGCCAGGCGCCGCCGTGCTCATCCGGGCGGCGGGTGCGGTAGCGGATGATCGTCAGGGCGTTGATCCGCTCGCCGAGGAGGCCGAGGATCGCGGGCAGCAATGTCAGCGCGGCCAGCACCGAGAAGAAGACGACGATCACCCCGGCGAAGCCGACCGAGCGGAGGAACATGAACGGGAAGATGGTCAGCCCGGCGAGGCCGATCAGCACCGTCAGCCCGGAGAAGAAGATCGCGCGCCCGGCGGTGGCGACGGTGATCGCCACGGCGTCTTCGAGGGGGCGACCCGCCAACTCCTCGCGGAAGCGGGAGGTGATGAAGAGGGCGTAATCGACAGTCAGCCCCAGGCCGAGCATCGTGGCGAGGTTGAGGACGAAGATCGAGAGGTCGGTGACGTTGCCGAGGAGGTAGATGCTCGCCAGGATCACGATCACGCTGAAACCGCCGATCACCATCGGCGTCACGGCGGCGGCGAGCGAGCCGAAGACGAGTGCCAGCGCGATCAGCGCCAGCGGGAAGGCGATGATCTCGCCGCGCTGCAAGTCCCTGGAACTCGTCGTCTCGATGTCGGCGTAGACGACCGGCCCCCCGGCGACGATCCGCGACATCGCCGCCGGGACCGGGCGGATCTTCCCCTCGATCGTCGGGAGGATCTGCTGCGAACCTTCCGGCGGCGTGGAGAGGTTCAGCAGCACGTAGGCGGTGTGGCGGTCGGCGGCGACCTGGCGCGGGTTGGTGGTGAAGGAGGCGACCTCCGCGACTTCCGGCACCTGACCCACGTCGCGCAGCGACTCCTGCACCCCCGCCAGGAAGCGCGGATCGTCCACGGTCCAGGTCTGCGAGCTGAAGATGATGGAGAGGGTGGTCGGGCGGAAGCCGAGATCCTGTTCGAGGGTGACCAGCGCCCGCGACGATTCGGCGTTGTCGTTGGCGAAGCCGCCCACCTTGAGGACGCCCGCCACGCGCGGGGCGAGCGGCAGGCTCAGCAACACCACCACGGCCCAGAGGCCGACGACGAGCTTGCGGTGCCGGAAGAGCCAGTGTCCGAGGCGCAGAAATGACATCGTCCCCTTGTCCCCTTCGCGCGGCGACGTTGCCGCGCGCTCATGCTGTGGATGCGCCCGAATGCTGCAACAGTGCGCGCGCCGACCGCCGATGCGTGAGCCATTGTCGGCATTACTCGCTGTCTTGCACAGGTAATGCCACAGTTTCATCCAAGTATAGCGGCGAAGTAGGCAGTAGGCAGTAGTCAGAGAGACGATGGGTGAGGGCTGGTGTGCGAACGTCGGGCACTTGTAATACTCCCAGCCCGCGCAGGCGGGTATTATGCCCTTCATGGGTACTTCGCTGGTGCCGTAGGCACCCGTAGCGGGGGCTTCAGCCCCCGGAATGGGCGGCAGCATTGCGACCACCCTCACCCCCTACCCCGCCGCCCAGAGGGCACCCGCCCATCCGAGGAGCGGGGGTATGGGGTGGGGGGCGTGGCTGGGTGGCTGGTCCAGTCCGCGCAGGCGGAGGTGCTCCCGAGCCGCGTCTTGGGGCTTCGTGGCCGCAGGCCATCCAGCCGGGATCTCGGTCCAACGGCACCACCCATCCTCGTGGCGATCACGCAGCGCCGGTGCGGCCCTCACCCCGGCGCGGCTCCGCGCGCCACCCGCCGCCCAGAGGGCACCCGCCAAATTGGGAGAGGGGTTTCGTTGCAGGGGTGGGCGGGTGCCGCGACCGCCTGCCTCCTGCACCACCTACGCCCGGTAGTCAACCATCGGGCGGTCAACCGCCCAGTCCCTATTGTCCCCTGAACGCGAGTAGCCTGAAAGATAGGAGATACCTGGAACACTCGACGGAGGGCGATCAGGAGCAACGGGCGGCTACGGTACAATGCCGCAGGGAGTAACGAAAGAAGCATGACGATTCGACGGATGTGAGGACGGATGGATACGCGCTACATACATGGCTACGATCAGCGGGAGAACGAGCGGTTGCAGGATCAGGCCACGACCCTGGTCGAATTGCTCCACGGTGACACCGCCTATCCGGCGGGGAGCCGCGTGCTGGAAGTCGGGTGCGGGGTCGGCGCGCAAACCCTCACCCTCGCCGCGAACAGCCCGGACGCCGCGATCACCGCGATCGACATCTCCGCCGCCTCCGTCGCCGAGGCCGAGCGCCGCGTGACAGCGGCGGGCTTCACGAACGTGCGGTTCGCGCAGGCGGACATCTTCGCGCTGCCCTACGCCCCGGACTCGTTCGACCACCTCTTCGTCTGCTTCGTGCTGGAACATCTGCCGCGCCCGGTCGAGGCATTGCGCGCGCTACGCCGCTATCTGCGACCGGGCGGGACGATCACGGTCATCGAGGGGGACCACGGCTCGACCTCCTTCCATCCCGACAGCGCCGCCGCACGCGCGGCCATTGCCTGCCAGGTCGAATTGCAGCGCCGCGCCGGTGGCGACGCGCTGATCGGGCGGGCGCTCTACCCGCTGCTGACTGCGGCGGGCTACCGCGCGCCGCACGTCTCGCCGCGCCTGGTCTACGTCGATGGCAGCAGGCCGGAGCTGATCGAGGGCTTCACGAAGCGGACCTTCACAGCGATGATCGAGGGCGTCCGCGAATCGGCGCTCGCGGCGGGCCTGATCGACGCCGCCGCGTTCGACCAGGGCATCCGTGATCTGCGCCGCACCGCCGAGGCGAATGGCGTCTTCTGCTATACCTTTTTCAAGGCCGTTGCGGGGAAATAAGCGCTGGGTAAAATGGGTGAGTATGCGGCTTACAAAGCGAAGAGCTTGCTTCGTTGTTTCCGTGCTCGCGATTTGCCTCGCCGTTGGCGGGTATATCGCCTGGGTCCGCCCAGCAAGTATCATCCCGCCGCCCGGCGGATACAGCATGGCACGGCTTGAGCGCGTACCAGAGGCGCATCTGTATTATCCTGATGCGGTCGCCGTCGCCGCCCTCGGGCATGAGGGGGCGAGTATAGTTGATGGTGGCTATCCAGCGTCGGTGGGCGCATACCTTGGTAGTCAGTCGTCGCCCGAGGCGATCATTGCATTCTACCGTGAGCGCCTGACAACACAGGGATGGGAGGCGACAACTTGGGGTGTTTACCCTGCTGTCGGTGAGATACGCACCCTTGGCTGGCAAAAGGGCGATCTCCTGTTCCGACTCGCCATTTTACGACACGGCGATCCGCGCGATCCGGTCGAACTCGATAGATATGCCACGCCCTATCGCTTCGATCTCTTTCCCGCGCCCAAGAGGTGATAGCAAACAGAGCGGGTGGACGCTAATATCCCGTTGGCTAGAGCAGCGACAACGCTACGCCCATCAGCCCGGCGAAGATCGCGACGAGCCAGAAGCGGAGCGTCACCTGCGTCTCGGACCAGCCGAGCAGTTCGAAGTGGATATGGACCGGGGCCATCTTGAAGAGGCGCTTCCCGCCGGTGCGCTTGAAATAGCCGACTTGCAGGATCACCGAGAGGGCTTCGGCGACGAAGACGAGCCCGACAACCGGTAGCAGGAGCCATTGCCCGGTCATGAAGCCGACCGTCGCCAGCGCCGCGCCGATCGCCAGCGCCCCGGTGTCGCCCATGATGACCTGCGCCGGGTGGGCGTTGTGCCAGAGGAAGCCGAGCAACGCCCCGACCATCGTGAAGCAGAAGGTGACGACGCCGACCTGTCCCTGGATGTAGGCGATGATCCCGTAGGCGACGAACGCGATCGCCGAAGTGCCCCCCGCGAGGCCGTCCAGTCCATCGGCCAGATTGACCGCGTTCGACATCCCTGCGATCCCGATGACCGCGATCGGGATCATCGCGAGGCCGATGTCGAAGGTGCCGACGCCGGGGACGATTAAATGATGCAGGCCGAGCGGGCCGTAGATGATGATCGCGGCGACGAGCGCGAAGCCGGTCAGCCAGGCCATCTTGAAGCGCGCGGTTATCCCGGCGGCGCGCTTGCCGCCCACGAGGCTCAGCCGGTCGTCGATCGCGCCGAGGACGCCGCAGCAGAGGAGGACTGCCAGCGGCAGGAGCATCGAGAGGCGGCCATAGAGGTTGAAGGCGAAGGTGAGGATGAAGGCGGAGAGGGTGATCATGATCCCGCCCATCGTCGGGGTGCCGGTCTTGACGAGGTGGTGCTGCGGCCCGTCGATCCGCACCTGCTTGCCGATCTTCTTGGCGCGGAGGAGGCGCACGATCGGCCTGCCGATCAGCACCGTGAAGACGAAGCCGAGCCCCGCGATCGCCAGCGAATAGGCCATGTTCCAGTTCGGGCGATCCGCCGGGATCTGGATCCAGAGGGCAAGCGCGATCGTGTGCGACATCGGTTTCTCCCTGCCTGACAGGCTTGGCGGCGTCACTTCTCGCTGGCGTGTCGGGCGGTAGTATAGGCGATCGTGCCACGTTGTCATACCCCCTTTCGCCCCGCGAGGGCCTGTGCGACACTGCGCGCGGGAGGTGGCCGATGGCCGAGACAGCGACCGCGACGGCCCTGGAAGTGATCGCGCTGGACGCCGAGGATGCGGTCGCGGCGACGGCGGGCGGAGCCGACCGCCTGGAGATCGTCAGCGCGATCGACCTCGGCGGGCTGACGCCGGAGCTGGCGACGTTCGAGCGGATTCGCGCCGCAACCGATCTGCCGCTGCGCGTGATGCTCCGAACGAATGGCGGCTACCGGATCGCACCGGACGAACTCGACGCCCTCTGCGGGGCGGCGGCGGCGTTGCGTCGCGCCGGGGCCGATGGGTTCGTCCTCGGCTTCCTCGACGCGGACGGCGATATCGACCGCGCTGCCATCGCCGCGCTCTGGACGGTCATCGCTCCCTGCCCGTGGACCTTCCACCGCGCGTTCGATCAGGTCGCGGACGCGCGCGCCACCGAAGGGGGACAGGTCGCGGACGCGCGCGCCGCCTGGGCGACCGTGGCCGCGCTGCCGGGTGCCGACCTGATCCTGTCGAGCGGCGGGCCGGGCGAGCTGGACGCGGGGGCGGCGGCGTATCGCGAGCGCGCCCCCTGGCAGACGCCGGGGTTGCGCTGGCTGGCCGGTGGCGGGTTGGCCGGGGCGCACGTCGCGCCGTTGCGCGCGGCGGGGATCGCGCAGTTCCATGCGGGGCGACTGGTACGCGCGGGTGGCAGCTGGGCGCGCCCGGTCGATGCGGCGGCGACCCGCGCCTTGCGCGCGCGGATCGCGTCTGGTACGTAGTGGCGGGCCGCTCCCGACGCGGTTGGGACGGGGCAGTGGCGATCGCGCCGGGGTGATCGTCGAGTGACGGGAAGGGAGCGTGCCGTGGGGATGAAACTGGGGCTGGGCTTCCACAATCAGCTGCTGACACCGGAGAACTTTCGCTTCGCGCGGCAGGCGGGTGCGACCCACGCGATCGTGCATACACCGCGCTTCGGCTCGGACGCCTATGTGCCGCCGCTCTGGACCGAGGAGCAGTTGCGCGGCCTGAAGGAGCAGGTCGAGGCTGCGGGCTTGATCCTGGCAGGGCTCGAAAACTTCCTGCCCGCGCACTGGTACGACGTGCTCCTCGACGGCCCGCGCAAGGCTGAGCAGATGGAAGACCTGAAGGGGATGATCCGCGCGATGGGTCGCGTCGGGATCCCGCTGATGGGCTACAACTTCAGCATCGCCGGGGTCTGGGGGCGCACGCGCGGCCCGTGGGCGCGCGGCGGGGCCGATTCGGTTGGCTACGTGGCGGACGCCGCGCCGCCGCCCGACCCGATCCCGAAGGGGATGGTGTGGAATCAGGTCTACGACCCCGAGGCGGGGCCGGGCGACATCGGCACGGTGACGAGCGAACAGCTCTGGAGCCGCCTCGCATATTTCCTGACGGAGTTGGTGCCGGTCGCCGAGGAGGCGGGCGTGCGCCTCGCCGCCCACCCGGACGATCCGCCGCTGGAGACGCTGCGCGGCACCGCGCGGCTCGTCTACAAGCCGGAACTCTATCAGCGCCTCCTCGACATCGTGCCGAGCCCCGCCAACGCCCTGGAGTTCTGCCAGGGGACGATCGGCGAGATGCACGGCGAGATGGACATCTACGAGGCGATCGAGCGCTACGCGGGGCAGGGGAAGCTGGGCTACGTCCACTTCCGTAACGTGCGGGGGAAGGTGCCGAACTACCACGAGGTCTTCATGGATGAGGGGGACATCGACATGCTCCGCACCCTCCGCCTCTACCATAAGCACGGCTACGACGGCGTGCTGATCCCCGACCACACCCCCTCGATGGAGTGCGCCGCCCCCTGGCACGCCGGGATGGCCTGGGCGCTCGGCTACATGCGCGCGGCCATCTCGCTGATCGAGGCGGAGTAGGAGAGAACCCGCATCTTGTCCGTTGAATTTGTCGGGGACACTCACGAGGCTTCCTCATGGGCGTCTCCGTCTCTACCCCTCGTTCTGCCGCCGCTGCGTGACGAGCGCGGCCACGATCCCACCGACGAGTGCCGCGATGCCGATGGGGGCGAGGCAGACCAATCCGAGGATCAGCCCGTGGAAGGGCATGATGGCCGCGATGATAGTCGTCATGTCCACACCCCTCGCTCGCCCTTTGCACGGACGCGGCCCTCGCGTCATCGCCATGTCCCGCGCTAGGAGTCTGTCTGACTTGCTCGGTATCCTCCGGGCACCGGCCCGTCGGCCGGGTGCCCGGGCGATGCCCGGGCGAGGTGGAACGCCCCGATGGCGGCGAGCCGACCTCCTGACGGGCGGCGCG
>JAABUM010005443.1_pt1 | contig 13383 bp, 23 predicted proteins | sample 5559161 | NCBI WGS metagenome assembly JAABUM01 (sample SAMN10711868, study PRJNA513369) | rock metagenome | isolation source: Antarctica rocks | place: Antarctica: Victoria Land, Siegfried Peak nord | reverse complement strand
GCCAGCCAGTGTGTTCTTGTTGTGGTAGCCGGCGTCAAAGATGATCTCCGAGGCGCCTCGCGGGAAGACTTTCCTGTAAAGATTCTGTCCGAATCGTTCCTGCATTTCCTTGTGCAGGCTGTCGACGGTTTCATCGTCTGCAGACCTGCAGAGGCCACACAGCAGAAGCTTCAACATCGTGGCTATCATAATTGCTATAACATGCTCATGCAAGTGTGCAGAGCGCTCACATCGTGCAGGAGCGCCGAGCCTGCGAGCAAGACGGCAGCAATGTGAGCAGCTCGCTGCCTGAGAAGAGCCAAACTGTTGGTGCCCTTTGTGACACCGGGAGTGCTGCCCGGATAACACTGAAACATCCAGATCCGCATTCAATTCGTAGACATTGAAGAGGCCCGACCTCGCAAGGCTGCATGTGCTCCGCAGCTTCACGAGATGCCAAGAGATGATCTATCTGTGGAGTCCCGAGCGAGACGACTCTGAGAGCAGCTTGCAGGCGCATTCACGCCTGACGCCCTTCTAGGCGCAGACGGCGTCAGACTTTAAACTTTCTATATGCAGGCATCGCTTGGAAGATTCTGCATGTCCTCACATGCACATGCCATTGGCGGCTTGCGCCGGCCGGTGCAAAGTTAGCTGCAGACCTAATTCGGACCAGATCAGGCGGACAAGCTGCCTTAGAAGGCTTTGTGCGCTCCAGAGGCTAGCCGCGAAGAAACCTGGTGCGACGCAGATCGCGCTGCACCTGGTGCACATGACATGCATATGGATGTAAGTCGAGCATGGCGCTTCGACACAACGTTGGCAGCGCGCGTTGCACACACGAGCACCTGGGAAAGCAAGGCACTGCGACAACTGTTGAAAAGACGACTGCCACGACACATTTGCACGAATGATGCGCAGGTTGCGACATAACACAGCAGCTTTTGTTCGCTGTGCTGCACATGCTACTGATGCCAGGTGGTGCGGGCCGCTGCCGCTGGTGGCCCCTGACCCTCTGCCGGGCCGTTGGCTATGCAGTCAGGAGGCGCCAGTGGCGCAACGCGCGAGCTCGCCATAGTTGGGCTTTGCAAGCAATGCTATGGCTTCTTTTGTTGCTCAGGTTTGCATTTGGTGATGGCATTGCCGCGGCATTTCCCTGCTTGAGCGCACATATCAACACCAGGCAGGAGCCAATGGACACTGCAGCAGGTGGCCAGAGGTTTCTGCAGTGGTATCCGAATGAAGGAAGTGCAAACTGTGTCTTGTCAAAGTCTTTTTGCACATGAATATTGTAGCATCATGTGGGACGGAGGTGGCGGTCGGCGCGGCGACAGGCGCTGCATGCGTGCTGCTATGCAAATCAGCGGTTTCATGAAGCACATCCACTATGTTGCAGGGTCGCACGAGTCATCAACGTGGGAGGTTGTGGCCGGTGCGCTGACGGGTGTCCCCAGCCGGCCGTTGCCAGCACGCCTCCCAGCAGCGCTGTCACCAGGGCTGCTGCTCATGACGGCGTGGACGCCTAGAAATCTTGAGTGAAGCCCGTCAGGCTGCCTGAGGCGGCGCACTCAAGCTATCGTGCCTGTCGGCGCTGCCGCCCGCGGGCGGGGCCGCCACTGAGGGTGTTAAATGCGGCAGCCTGCCACTGGCAGTGGCGGCGGTGACACGCCAGCTGCTGCAGCAGCAGGGCCCGGCGGCATGGGCTTCGGCCCGCCACTAAATAGGTACTGGTGACATCAGGTGCGGTGCAGTCGTGGCCTCTTCCACCAGATTCGACAAGCTGACCCATGCCCACTGCCGGCACCTGATGATCGAAGCTCATTGGCTGTCTGGTCTGCCTGGTTTACTGTCACTTCTTGCCTGGTTTACAATTGCTTTTTATGAGGAAGCTGCAATGGGGCTGATCTGCCGATAGCGCGCGCTATCGGCTAAAAGACGATAATGTGTATGTGGGAGGATGTTTAGAATTCAACACATCCTCCCACATCCATATTATCGTCCTTTTCAAGCTGCATATGCCTATGCTGAATGCAGGAGCAACAGCATTCTTCGCACCGGCCAGTTCTGTGCTGCTGCTGAATGCACCATGCCTTGGGCGCCCGGAGCACTGGCGGTTGTAGCATTGCGTATCGGCCCAGATGCCAGTAGTTGCCGCTGTGCAGCTGCCCGCCAAAGCTGCTGAGGTGCCGCAGGCATTGCGAAAGCTCATTAACGACAAAGCATCTGGACTCAATGGTGAACCGGCAGAGCCGCTGCGATATACGACGCTGCAGGCGCCATAAGGTGGAGAATAGGTTGTTGCATGCTCTGAGGCGATACTCAATTCTGCTTGTCTGTCGGGAGAGACACCGGACGCGTGGAACACAAGCATGTTGACGCCGATATATAGGAAGGGACATGCAACGGACACAGCAAACTATCGCCCATAGCGTGGGCGAGCCTGTCATGCGCATGACAGCGGCCGCATGCGGCAGCTGGGCATCCTGCCGCGCCGACGCTTCCAGCGGCTGGAGTGTCACCACAGCAATTGCACCTTGCGACAATAGTGCCCACAGCATCCTGCGGTTGTGAAGTTTGGGCCTTGCGACGTATGGTGCCAGTGTGTAGTCGTCGTCGTCGTCGTCGTCGTAGCAAAACAATTTGGCAGCCAGCTGCATAAGTAATGGGAGTTTGGCGGCGTGTGGCGCTCTGTCTCCGCTGCAGTGCTCCTGCAAAAGCTTGGCGACCTGCCGCTAGCAGCAGAATGGAAGCGCCGGGCGCTGCTATTTTGAAATGTGCCGACAGGTCTGCCAGAAACATCTATCTTCAAGCAGGCGGCTATGCACGAATTTGCGGTGACGCTGCACATTTGTGACAGCGGCGCGGTTGGGAACGAGAAGCCTGCAGATGCATGCGGCCGGCACAAGAAAACTGGCCGTCAGCAGGGCAACCGGGACTGTCTCATATACCGGCGGATGTCGCTTCTCCGCAGGCCTGCGACGGCGACTCAGGTCGAGTGATGATACAGGAGTATCGCGAGGCCCCCCATGTACGTGGGTATTGCTGTTGTGCGGATGCCTCTGATTTCTTTCGCCGCTGCCACTCACCGTATGGTGTTGTATCTGATTTTCGCTGCCGCGCCTGCCCCAAGGCCGCCAGCGGACCTTGCCGCCATCGCTGTGATTTGCCCTGCTTGCCACCGCCGCCGCCGCAGCCAATGTGCGTCCCAATCCCTTGCAGCGTCGCTGGCGGTTTGGAGCCGTTGCCGGCGGCAGCTCGCCTGTCACTTGCCTCATGGCATGCTGCCTGCGACAAGGGTGGATTTTGCGTATCAGGACAAGGGCGGGAGGGGCCTGCCCAGACCATCATCAGCTTGCAAATCTGCCGCGCCGATCCCGGGATATGTTGCACGACTCGTGCAGTAACAGCGGCCAGCATCGAAGACTCCTCCGTAATTGCAGAGGTGCTGCGACTGCTGTGGACTTTCGGCTGCGCAGTTGCAGTCCTCGATCGACAGCTGGCCGATGTGTTGCGCAAGACACAGGCAGCTGCCTGGCGTTACCGGGCAGGTGCAGGCGCGGCTGCAGATGCATACAGGTCTTTGCGTCACTTATTGATGCCAAGATAGCCGGAAGGCAGGAACAGCCCCGGCATGCATGGTGATGAACAGTGCAACTGCGGACCTGCTCTGGCACGCAAGCGTGCCTGACATGCACGCAAGCGGAGTCCAGGAGCGGTCGCAGCTGACATGCTTGCGCTGCATTGCGCATTGCTGAAATGCCAAGTGGTGCCTAATCAGGGCATAAGTCGCAGGTGAACATTAACATCGCGCGCGGAAAGTCACAGCAAGTGCGGCACAGCTGTGCGCGTAGCGTCGCACACGCTGCTGGCAACCGTCTGAGCTGTTTGGCAGCGGAGAGGCTTTCAATGCTTTTCCCACCCACCCGCCCCCTTGAAATGGGTTTCTCTACGACGCAATTAACGATTCGGAAGGTGTGCAGCTCACCGGCGCGCTGTCCGCGTCGCTGCACCTCGAATCTCTGTTGTGCCGGTGCGCGTCCAACGCCACCTCAGCGCCTGCGTCGAGATTCCCGGGGGTGAGGTTTAGGTTTCTACAATGGAGCCTCCAATCCTTACAGGCCTCTAATGGCTAAATAGCTCAGCCTAATGCCCATCAGTTCAGCAAAAGAGACAAGGCGCAAAGGCTCTTGAAATCAGGTCCCAGCTTTGCTGAGCCTGACTGGAGCCATCGTGCCGTTTGCTGTGCCCCGCGCTGCTTGCACCGGTGGTCACGACCACCCCACATGTCAACCACCTGAAGACGCAGAGGTCCGGCTTGTGCACTACCTGCACAGCAGGTTTTGCATGAGCGCCTGTGCAGTAGCAGGCACGCGCGGTGCACGTGCTGAGCCGATGCGCCGGTCGAGCATTTGCCATCGCCTTGCTGTCGAGATTCCTGTGCTCGACAACGGGCTCTGGCGCTTAGAGCTGCGGCTGGCGCAGTATTGACGTGCCTGCAACGTACTGCACGTCTTCTGGCTGCACAAATGCCTGAAACTCAACAGATGTGGCAGCTTAAATGATACGTCAGCCGTGCGCCGCAGCATGCTGTCCGCCTCTCTGCCATGCCAGGAGGCTGCCCAGCGGGCTGGCTTAGCATGCTGGGGTGTGACGCTGAGCAAGCACTGCTTCCACTCAACCGCTTGCTTATGACACAGTGTGTGCTGACATACAGATGGCGGCACGTGTGAAGGGCTTGCTCGCTGCGTTGGACTGCAACAACCGTGAGGCGGCTGAGATGCGGCGGGAGTCGGGCCTGCAGGCCAGCCTGGCTTCGGAGTGCGACACAGCGCTGGCGCCCCTGGCGGCGCGCCTGAACATGTGCAAGGAGAGTTACGGCACCCCAGACGCGGTGGGTACCACACCTTCTTGTCCGGAACTTGCAGCGTCCCTCAAACCGGCAGCAGTTGCAGCCGCTGCAGCCGCGCCATCTGCAATGCGGAGCAGGCGGTCAGCTGCATGCGGAGCAGGCAGTCAGCTGCATGCGGAGCAGGCGGGCAGCTGTCTGCTGCAGCTACAGGGTGTGCCAAATCTCATGGCACATAAACTGGGCTGTTGTGCCCCCTGTTTCGCTGAAGTGTGAGCGCAATCTGGTCAACCACGTATCATCGAAGCACAATATCAGCATGTGACACTCAACATATTCGTGCAGGCGGTGGCGGCGCAGGGGCTGCTGCCGAAGGCATCCCTGACGCAGCTGCAGCAGCTGAGCATGCGCCGCGATGCTGCGACGCAGGCAGCGCAGGCGGCAGACAGCCGGCTGCAGGACCTGTTCCGTGAGCGCACATGGGTAAGAATTATTAATGCATACCAGCATACATGACTTATAGCTATCCAGTGCTGCACGATTGGTAACGCTGCAGTGCTGTGCATCTGTGCCGAAAGGCAAACCTGCACGAGCGAGTATTGTCATCACTTGTCGGCACGTGGACTGAGACCAGGACCATCTGCTGCATCGTTGGTGCAGATCATGGAGAAGGTGGCAAGCCTCATCTCGCAGCACCAGGCGATCGTGGGCCTGGAAAATGCCTTCCAACGCATTGAGACGTGCTGACTGTTTGTGGCCATGTCTCCGGAACACGCCTGGCGCTGGTGCAGCGCAGCGGCGCCGTAGTAGATTTGTCAACGTGCCGGGCACTTCATGTGTGCAGCAGTGCATAGTAAACCTCAATAACGGACCATGTCGACTAGTATGGCAAGTCTGGCGATGTAGGGTACGAGGGGTTCCGGATCGCATCTGCTCTGTCAAAATGTCGTAAGCGTGTCACAGGCAACCTCCGACCGCCGGATTTTAATGTGGCGCCGCCGTCCCTTGGGCCCTGGTTTCATTGAACCTCTTCTAGCGTCCTCGCCCACACACAACAGGATTTCGCTGCCAAGAGTTGCTGACTGGTTGCCATGCAATCGATAAGCTCAGCACGGCAGCATACGTCGTGCACACGGGCCCTCCCTGGGACAGCTTACACGACTACTACTGTGCATGTCAAAAGGGCGCCACCAAAGCAACGAGAAACTGCAGGCATTGAGAGAGTACACGCAGGCGCTGATCGAGCACAGGCCTGCACCAATGGTCCCAGAGGACCTGGTGCTGCCAGCCCTGCAATACATTCGATGACAATGAAGCAACAGGTCAGTTCATCGCAAGGCACCGGTGAGAGAGAGAGAGAGCAGACTACGCTGTTCTAGCCTCACTCAGGCTGATTAGCGTGGTGATGTGCTGGGTATATACCGCATAACGTACCCTTTGTGTTGGACACCAGATTTCTGACCGCTGCCTTTTACTGAACATCATGCAATTTCCGGCTCAGGCTTTCATGAAACCTGAGAATTGGGTTTTTCAAAAGTGCAAAACTCATGAAAAATGCATGGCAAATGCGACAGGAGATTCTCGAAAATCATGCGAAAACCCCAGCAATTGGCTCCATCTTTTCGGGAGTTTTTCAACATTCCAGTGAAAAATCGGTGCAAAGACCGTGCAAAAAGCACGATGCAAGCCCGGATCAGCCTTTGCAGTTTTGGTGAAGTTGGGCATCGAAAGGAACGACGGCTGATGGACTGTTCTTGGCATCGCTCCAGTCGTGGGATTCAGAAAGAGAGAGAAGGGGTTGATGTATGTTAGAGTTTCAGCATCAGAGTTCACCGCGTTTGAGAGAGCCTTAAGTGCCAATGTCAGCGGATCTAAATGTCTGGTCTGAACCCGTGCAAGGCGGCGCAGCCCGGCATCTTGGGCAAGCGCCGTGCGCATCGCCGCGGCGCTGACGCCGGCGCGCAGGTGCATCGGCATCACGTACGACGATGTGCGCCGCAAGAACACCGCGAGCTCACCCGGAAACTCTGGATCCTCCGCGTAAAACACCTGACCATCAGTCAAATCTGGCGGCACCATTGCTTCGTCCTGGTAGAAGCCTTCGCTGAGCTTCACCAGGTGCACATCGCGGCAGTGGGGGTGCCGCCGTTGGGTGGCAAACCAATCTACATTCAGCAGGATATACGGCTGCCTGCCCTCCTCGCCCAGGTTGACTTGCACGACATACGCCAGCAACGCGGTCCTGGCGTGCTGCTGGGCGCTCTGCAACTTGACGAGAAGGCGCGCTTGCGGAGACAGTCGATCTTGCACAGCACCCTGAATGCGAAGCATTGTGCGGCCAGCTTAACCAGAGACCGAGGGCTTGCGACTAAAGCCCACCAGGCTGTTGTCCTGTATTTGTGACAACTGCAAACGAGGACTCGACAGCTGCAAGCAAGGACTCGAACCATGTGGTACAAACCGATGGTTTAGTCAAGTCTCTCTCTCACGCCCGAGCAACTTGCCGCCAGAACTTGTCGCATTCCTGCGTCATGTGCTCCAGCATGAGGAATTCCGAGTTTCTCAGAGCAGCCATGGCCTCCTGAGCCTTCTGCCCCTGTGCAAAGTCTGCAATTTGGCGCTTGAGGTCCTCGAAGCCCAGCCGCGTCAGTGCCTCCACCGCATATGCATTGCTGACACCGGCGGCGCGAAAGAACCCCAGGAAGACGCCCGCCCTGTTATTCCCCAGCGCCCTCGCCAGTGCGCGTGCGACTGCAAGGCCAAAGCCGCTATCAGGGGGCGCTCTGTTTGGCAACCAGATTTCATCCTGATGCTCAGCAGCACGCAAGCTGCAAGAAGTCAGGCGCACAGCATGAAGGCGGTGCAAGCATGCAGCGTGCTGTGTTTTTACAGTTTGACCACTACGGCAGTACGGCATACGGCAAGGCGATACATGACCAGGCTGTGCACACCCGCATCCAGGTTGTACAGGGAGATGTTGCGCTCCGGCAGCAGCGACGCCGCTGCGCTACGCTGCGGCAGGGACACCAGCAGCGTGCTGGCCGCCACATCCTCCTCCGCCGACGCCAGGTGCGCGGTGCCCGCACCCTCTTCTGCCTGGAGAATCAAACAGACAACACTGTCACGTTTGCAGCCGCGTCTCGTGTCAACTCCCGTCAAGAACTGTGAGCACATCGCCCGCTTCCTTCCGACCTGGTGTCTTCCTCATGCACAACCTTCTGAAGCTGAAAGTGTCTGAAGCGCAGCGCTTGAGGAGCTGCAGGGAGGAGCCGCAGAGATGTCGACATCGAATCAGGGCTCGAAGTCTGCTGTACTTGCCGCTCGCACAATGCCCGCCAGCAGGCTGCCAGCCGCGTTGGGGCCAGAATTCCCGAGCTCAGCGGCCGGCTGCAGAAACGCCAGGCTGTCCAGCGTTGCGCCCAGATGGGCCAGGTCCCTGCTCCACGAGGTGGCGGTGCCGCTGAGCGCGTTCTGCGTGTGAACATGTTTTGCAGGTTTGTTTTGTCTGAGTGGTCGGGGTTATGGGCTCTTCTTGCGAGGCTGTTCCACCGGTCGTCAAAGCGAAACGCCCCAATCACATGGAAGTGTCTCCCGCGACAGCGCGGCCGTCTGCGTTGCACGGCCGAACAGTCAAAACTGGTCGATTTGTACAGACGATCTACATGAAGCGCACCAGCAGCGTGCGGCAGAAGTCGGACTGCTGCATCGAGCACGCCTCCGGCACGGTGGCGGCAGCGATGGCGCTGAACGTCTCCAGCGTGTTGTCCAGGACGCCGTATGCGTCAGACAGAAACTGGCCCGCGTACACACGCACATATGTCCCCACCACGTCCTTCGCCTCCAGCTAAACCATGGCAGGCTTCGATAACAGCCAACGGTTGATCTGCCGGTTGTTTCCGTGTCAGGGAAGAACAAGGCAGTTGCCAAGCAAGGGAGCGTGTCAGCAATCGCGGATTTCACATTGCTGACTCAAGGGCTGCTGTTCTGCCACAGAGAGCACATCGTCCGCACAATCACCAAGGTGAGCAACATCGTGCTCACCTTCTTCTCGTTCTTCTCCCCGTAGGTCTTGTGGATGTGGTTGGCGGCGTCCATGTCCAGCTCGCAGCGGTACACAGCCTGCAAGTAAGACCATTGGCGCTCATGCTAGCCCGGCTGATTTGAGAAGACATTGCATTCGTCGGTGCATCACACGTCTCTCATCAGCTGCGTTCTTCTTCAAGTGAAAGTATCAATCTGCTGATGTGAGCAGGATGTGAGGATTACCACGAAGTTGCGTGCCATGAGGATGGCGTGCACGCTGCGCTGCATGACGCCACGGCATGCGTTGCGCACCAGAGCAGCAAATGCCTCGGCCAGCACCTGCGAACCACTCAGTTGACGATTTAGTTACACACCACCACATCCACCTGTGCATGTGCCATTGCTTCAAGGCACTTTCAGAGCGATGTGCACCTGCATCTCGTTCTTGTCGTAACTATTCTCAGCGATGGCATGCTTGAATTCCCAGACTGCGACGATGTAGTCGCAGGCCAGCTTGAGGTCCCACTTCATGATGGCGACGTCCACGAAACCCCGCAGCCGCGTGTTCTGCGGCACGAAAGTCCAGCCTTTCATCTATCAGCAGCATGAAAATCAGAGTTCTCTATCGCCAGGCTTTTCCATGACAGAGAATGCCTTACATTGCAGGATGTCTCAATGCAATGCGCCTCAATAACCGTGAGCTTCAGGATATCCAGGATGTCGATCCGGCCTTCTGACACTTTGTGCATTGTAGACAACTGCTGCAAGGTGCTCTGTGTTGTACTGCTACAGAGTCCTTGCCAGCGAACACTGTGTGTTCCATCCACATTGACCGAATGGAACCATGCAGGGTAGTGCAGCTGCACGCTGAAGAGGTTGCGTTTGTCATTGAACAATGCTTCGCATTGCGCTCACCTCATGCAGCAGCTCGTGGATCACATCCTGGCCCCCCAGAGAGCCATTGCAGCCCGTACAGCGCTTAGTGGCTGGCATCGCAGGCTCCAGATCTTCGGCGGTAACTTGCAGCACCGAGCCGCCCGTGCTGGACGCGCCAGGCCCGGAGATGAGGCTGCACACTGCGGCGAGGGCACTGAAGACGGCCGAGGAGGCGGATTCTGTGTGCGCTGACAGACTGAGGACGACGAACCCTTTGACGAGCAGCCACAGCCGCAGCAGCAGCAGCGGTCCGCCTCGCCATGTGAAGCGCAAGGAGGAGTCCGCACGCTGCTTGAGCATTGGCTTGTCATGCTTGACTCCGCTGCAGCTGACGTACGGCAGCACGTCCTCGATAGACTTGCAGTGCCGTCCCGCCTTCGCTTTGCCGAGCTGGCTCATCGCGAGGCGCTCGCCTGGCACTGGATACTGCTGATTGCGGCTGTAAGGCGGGGAGGTCTTCTGCTTTTTAGCTGCAGGAAGCTCGGGATTAGACTCCATGGTGGGAGCTGCGAAGGCGAGGGACTCACCGCGGCATGGACTGTTGCCGCAGTACAGTAACGCACGAGCCGACTCTGAATGAGTGAATGGCTGAAATGTCTGCACAATGTGCATCGACCGCGGGCTGATTTCAAAAAAAAAACAGCAAAGGTCCGGAAAAAGGGGAAGGAGCAAGGAAGGTGCGCTGCTTCCACCCCAGTTGACCGATAACTGATAACTGGGCAGTTATGTAGTGGGCTCAAAAGGCACTCCAGGATAGGCAGTTTTTAGGGTCTTACATGTGCCTTTCTGTCAAGTTCGCCAAAAATCTAAGTGCGGCCAGCACAGGGCACCCCAACATGCGCTGCCACGACCTGTGCTTGCGCTGCTGGGTGGTGGGCCGGGCGGGAAGCCGCTGTCGCACATCCATTCGCCCCCCCTAAGTGACGCCCATCCAGCGCTTCAGAAGAGGTGCACGGCGCGTACACCGCGCTGCGGCACCGCAGCGCCTCTTTCTGGGCTTGAGTGATGACCGCAATCATTTTCCAAGTGCGTGACGCAGCATGCGAGCGCTGTGCACAGTGTTCTGGCACCGTGCATCTTCCCCATGCAGTGCGAATCTGGACACGCATCCACGAGGCCGCTGCACTTGAAAACCTGCAATTAGCTGGCTTATGCGCTCCATAAACTGTGCAAGAGGGAAATATGCCAGAGCGACGCGACCATCACGGCATGGCTGGTATTTCAGGTGTGCGCCTGGCACCGATAGCGGCGGTGGTGGCACCACCTGCGAGAGGCTCGTCGCCCTGAGAGAACGCGAAGGAGAATCTAACACGCTTCGTGCAGAGGTCCCTCTAGAAGCATAAACAGGTGCCTGCCAATCGTGACAGACGGCATGCGCTCACGAGTGCATGCCGCGCATGTCACCTGTGCTTCCCAATGCACGGACCTGCTGTGGCTGTCCTGCCAAGCTGAGCATCCGATCAATGCATGCTCTCTCTGCTCATACCGTTTGCTGATGCTGTTGCCTCTTCCTCTGCAGGGCGCAAGCGGCTTGTGACGTCCTGATGATGTGCTCATCTTGGCAACGGCTTTAGCTCACGGCCAGCAGGCAGAATTGCTATGAGGGCTGGCCTGTCGTGACTTCGCCGGCGCTGCGCACCGCGTGTCGGACCGGATCACAGAGTCTGAGACCACCATGGGACATGCGCACCGACCATGTGAGTGCTGCAGTTCAGTCAGGTCTCGTTCCTGCAGGCCGAAAGTGGCGGGCGACTCTCAGGATCACAGCTTAGCATACATGTGCCAGCCTTGCAGCGGGAACCGCGCCAAGAAATGAATCTGCCCATTGAGCGCGGTGACATGGGAACAGCAGCAGCACGTCCGCGTCCTCGTCGTCCAGCCCCAGGTCGCGTCATCAAAAGTCTGCGCCGGTGTGTAGACGCTGTTGCATATATGCCATGCTAGGCTACCTAATGCTTATGGGCCTCCCAACACTGATGAACCTGTGTGGTTCATTTGTAAGCCTTGGGCTTACTCCAGCTTGGCTGGGGTGTCTGTACTGCACTGCTGCAGTACAGATGGGTTTATGGTGTGAGTGTTTATTAACACTCCCACATTCTGGCGCTCTCTGCGAGAGTCCCACACCCCGTGTTTGCCTGCTCTCTGGCGCTGTGCGCGCCCAGAGAGACTTGGCGTATTCAACACGACCTATCTACTGGAAAACGTTATCCAATCCCATTGCATTGTCTAGCATACAACATCTGGTTGTCGGTGTGTCGATTCGAGCAACGCGGGTGACGAGCAGGACGAAGTTGACTTTAGCATTTCCGATGACGAGCTTGGCGCTTCGCCTGACAAGGTTTTGGGCTATGCTGAGCTGCTTGCTAACCCGGAACTGCTTATGACATTGGATACTAACAGCGATGAGGGCTGGCGGCAGTTTTCTGACTCGATTGTCCATTTCATCGTGATCGGCGATCGGCGATCGGCGATTTTGCCGGTACCAAGTCGAAACTCCAGAAGTCGGTGGATGAGCTCACAGCTCGCAACGAAAAGCTGCAAGGCGTAATCGAGGAGATGGATCGGCTGCAGCAGCCCTCCGTGCTCACCAGTCATCTTGCATTACCTACTAGTAGTAGGCCGGCTTGCCGGGGCAGCCCTTCAGGTGACTCTCGGGCTCCACTTGCAGCCCAGCTTGCGACGCAATAACGGCATGTCATGATGGTTCAAGACCTCTTGGTTCCACCTCTGATGGCCAGCTGAAGTAGAACCTGGAACCGCGCTACACATGAAATCTTTGCGACCCTGAAAGCTCCACCTGACAACTTGTTGGCAACCATGCGAACCCGAGGATTGTGGCTTCACGGGTCCGAACTGAATTGCCTGTGAGCTCGTAGAGCCCGCCAATACATTCAGCTCACACAGTCTCATGACAAAGGCACGCCTCGATAAGGGTCCTGATCTTGATCTTGATCTCATGGTGCGTGCTGCAGCTGCCGGTACTTATTGCGGCTGCGCGCTCCATCATCAAGCTGCCGCTGTCCGCATGTCCAAGATGCAGCATAACAGTTCAGCTGGTGGCAGTCTGCGTTCCGAGGCTCGATGCGTCACTGATACTGAAAACGAAAAGCAACAATGGATAGTAGCATCGCAGATCCCCAAGGTAGAAGCGACGAGGGAAGCTGGAGGCAGCAATGCAGCAGACATGAAGATGCTTCACAGCCGCAAGCAGACACCAGCCAGTTGCTGTGCGGTGCTCTTCGACCGCTGATGTGATCTTGTGCTCCAAGGCTGCATATATATGCGGCCATACACATGCAGCAGCAGAAACTCTGCAGTCATGACCGTGAGACGTGAGCCGACATGATGGCTGCTGGAGTGATATCATCATCTGCAGTCATGACGGCAGTCTCAGCGAATGTCCTCATCTCCAACGGTTCAATTTCCTATTGCCTCCAAGCGGGGACACTCCCCAGGTGAATGTGTCTTCTTTCAGGGCAGCCGCTCATCTTGCACAACCGGTACCAATTGCTGCTTGCTGGCAGTACAATAGTCAGTGCAGGTTGGACCCCGGGCTGGGCAGTTGTCAAGCCGCCCATACTGTGCGCGCGTCGCTGCTA
>JAABUM010005441.1_pt1 | contig 13386 bp, 13 predicted proteins | sample 5559161 | NCBI WGS metagenome assembly JAABUM01 (sample SAMN10711868, study PRJNA513369) | rock metagenome | isolation source: Antarctica rocks | place: Antarctica: Victoria Land, Siegfried Peak nord | reverse complement strand
TCGGCCCAACGCGGCTGGTATCGTGACAGCTCACGGCCCACCCTGCTGGCCAGCATTGACGATAGCCTGCGCCGCCTGGAGACCGACTACGTGGACCTGCTGCTGATCCACTGGCCCGATACGGCCATGCCCTTTGCCGAATCCATGGCTGCCCTGCGGGAGATCGTGGCCATGGGTAAGGCCCGCTACATCGGCGTCTCCAACTTCAACGCCGCGCAGGTGCGCGCCTGCGCCGACCTAACTCCCCTGATAGCCAACCAAGTTGGCTACAACATGTTTGACCGCCGCTGGGAGCGCGCAATGTTCCCCACTGCCGGTGAGGTGGGTGTGAGCATCATGGCCTACGGGCCACTGTCTCATGGCCTGCTCACCGGTGCCTTCACCGCCCAGACCGTCTTTGAGCCGACCGACTGGCGCTCCCACGGCGACGTGTTTGGCCAGCCGCTGTTTGTCCCGGGCAACTTTGCCCAGAACGTGCGCGTGGCCGATGAGCTGCAGGCACTGGCCGGCGAACTGGGCACGACACTGCCGCGCCTGGCCCTGGCCTGGGTGCTGCATAATCCCCAGGTGGCTGTAGCCCTCTCCGGCACGCGCAAGCCTGCCGAGATTGAGGAGAACGTCAGCGCGCTAGATGTGCGCCTATCGGCCGCGGACCTGGCCCACATTGACAGCATCCTGGCCGGCGCGGCGGGCCAGACCGAGCAGCCGCCGGTATAGCCGTTGCTGTCTGGGCCGGGCCATCTGGCCCCCTATTTCCAGGAACCGGGATACCGTTGGTGGTGAGCACGGCGCCATTGCCACGCATGAGGTTGTTGCCTGGCCTGGCGCGGGAGGCGGCCCCAAGGCTGTGCGTCAGGCGCTGGTGGTCCTGGTCAGAGCAAAGAACAGGTTGGGGAGGTAGCTGGGATCTATCCACCTGGGGCGCTGCCCAGTTCTGCCAGCGCGCGAACGTAAAAATGGAGCAGGCGTGAAGCACTGGGAGATTCGCGCCGACTACGACCGCGACACGATCATCGTCTACCAGGCCTTTGGCCAGGATATCGCTCGCGCCGCGCTGGTTCACCAGAGGTTTGTGGCCCCGTTCTCCTTTACCCGGATGACCTGGATCAAGCCATCCTACCTGTGGCTGATGGAGCGTAGCAACTGGGGGCATAGGGCCGGACAGGAGCATATCCTGGCCGTGCGGATCACCCGCCGCGGCTGGGAGGAGGCGTTGTCCCAGGGCGTGCTGACCACGCCTGAGACGGGCGTGTATCGAGACCATGAGGACTGGCAGCGCCAGTTCGCCGCCGCCCACGTGCCTGTGCAGTGGGACCCAGAGCGCTCCCTGCGCGGGGCCAGTCTGGGCTACATGTGCATCCAGGTTGGTCTCAGCCGCCACATCATCGAGCGCTACGTCAACGAGTGGATCGTCGAGATCCGCGACTATACCGCCCTGACCCGTAAGCTGGACACGCTGATCAGGACAGGACACGCGGGCAAGGCCAGGGACCTGCTGCCGCCGGAGCGCGTCTACCCCGTCTCCGTGGCCACGGCCCATCGGCTGGGCATGAAAGCTTGACGCCTACTGGGGAGGCGCTGGTCAGACAGCATGACTACACGCTCGGACTGGATCCGTATGAACGAAATGGGAGGTTGTGCTGGAGGCTGCCTGTTACATTGATGGGCAGAATGAGTTTTGTGCCGTTACTGCGACACGGCTTTGCCTGCGTGGCCCAAAATAGCGCGCAGCCACTCCTCATCCTCCACTGCTGGTCCTGGAGTAGTTCGGACGCTCCATGCCTCAAGGCCCATCTGCGCGCACCTCTGCGCAGCTGCGGCGTGTCCCTCAGCAAGGAGCACCGCGGCCTCAGCGCGCAGCCGCATGTGGCGCTCTCCCACCCCCGTGGGAAGCTGAGACCACAAAGATCGCGCCTTATGGGGATCGCGGTCGAAGAAGGCGCTAAAAAAGGATGCTTCAATGAGCACAAAAGCACGTAGAGGAGGTGGTGCTGTCTGGTCATCCAAGGCGCACGCAAGAGATCGTGCTGCCTCCGCGATGTGTCCTGAGTCGAGAGCCCAGAGGTAGGTCAGGATAGTGGCACTGGTTGCTTGAGGTGCGCTGTCGGCATCCTGTGTCGCCCGCTGCACCAGAGTAGCGTCCCAGTCACGGGGGCGCTTCGTCAGAGCCTGACCTTGCAGGGCGGTGAGTGCCAACTCCGCACGCATGCGCGGTCCGCCGCGCAGCAAAGAGACGATTTGCTGCCCGTCCGTGCGCCTGCCTCCGACAGACCAGGGCAGGCTGTTGGCCAGAAAGGTCATAAAGGAGAAGCCTGCAGCCTGACCCAACGTGAGACACAGAAGGACCGGGACGGCAGGAAACCGGTGGCTCCACTGTGGGTGGTTGATCCGGCGCTGTTGAGCGTGCCGGGCATGGGCGCGGCGCGGGTGAGCTTTCTGTACGCCTCACTGCGTGAGCTGGCTGGCGCCCTGGAGGCGCTGGGCTCACGGCTGATCGTGCGGCGGGGCGACCCCCGCGCCATCGTGCCCGCCGTGGCGGGCGCGGCTGGCGTGGCGGCCGTGTACTGGAACGATGACTATACGCCGGCGGCCCGGGCGCGTGACGCCGCCGTGGCCACCGCCCTTGGCGCTGACGGTGTGGAGGTCCGTGGCTTTACCGACGCGCTACTGCACGACCCTGCCGAGCCGGTCACGGCGGCGGGCAGGCCCTACACAGTGTATAGTCCCTACCGGCGGGCCTGGTTGGCCCTACCCACGCCGGCTGTCGTTGCGGGGCCGGGGCGGCTGGAGGCGGTGGCCGAGCACATCGGCGGCGCGGCTGTGCCCGCGGGGCACATCAACCTCATAGCCCCACACGCCTGACGAGACGGGGCAGCCACCGCACGGGAGGGCGCCATATATGGCTAGCGGGCGGGCGGATGCCACCCCGCCTGGACCCAGAGCTGACGTGCCTCAACGATGCGCGGCCGGTTCATGCGCAGGCGCGCCACCGTGGCGCGCCCCGCAGTGGTTAATCCAAGGAGGAGCGTCCCGTCCTCACCCCAGCGGAAGTGGTCGCTCCAGTAATCGAAGCGCGGATGAAATAGCGGCGTCTCCTAGCCCGTTTCAGGATCAGTGCCACTCTGGTAGGCCAGCTTAAACCCGTTGCACCCCACGCAGGTCAGACACAGGTTGTCCTCCGTGGTTGGTCCGCCAGCCGATGCTGGCACGATATGATCAACCTCCATCTCCACCACGATCGCCTGGGCCGTCTGGCAGTACTCGCACCGGCCATATGCACGGCTGATTACCCGCTCCCGCAGCGCGGGGGTGATATAGGCCATCTAGGCCCCGAGCCGCAGCTGCTCTCGCACATTATGTCCGCGCTCCTGGAGGACGAGCATAGCCCGCGAACGCAGCAGGGTCAGGCCATCCGCGTGGTCAATCAGCGCTGCCAGATCGACTTGCTCGGCCTCCGTGAGCGCGCCCTGTGTGCCGTGTGCGGTCAACTCGCGCAGGCGGCCACTCTCGGCCCAGGCCATCCGCCGGTAGACCAACGCCCACAGTTGTCCATCCGAGAGGGCCTCCACCGGCGCCGCCAGGTGGTCCCAATCGCCAGAAGGGGTCCCGAAGAGCAGATCCAGGCTCTCGACTAGCACCGCCTCAACGGGCCGCCCACTGCGCTCTGCCGCGGCGCGAATGCGGGCGTAGAGATCAGGGGGCAGGTCAAGGTGGATGCGGGATGTCGTGGTCATCGCTTGGCTCCGTCGTTAGTCCTAATCGGTCTATGACCAGTATACACCACCCCTTGTGGGCGCCTCTATGGCGGCTATAACAGCTCTCCGACCGCGCTTGCCGACGCCTCAAGCGGGCCGAGTGTGACCCGCGCGGATGCAGGGGGCACGATGGGAGGCTGCTTGTCCACGAATAATGCGCTCGGTCGCCGTGCTCAGTTCCTGCCGGTAAGCTGAGCCCGCGCATGGAGCCATTGTGCTCGGTCCTACTCCTGGTATTGGATGATAGGGCACCCTTCCGCTAGTGGTGGATCAAGCCAGCAGGGCTGTGGTGAGCTGGAGCAGGGTTGCCAGCCACACGTTCACCTATGCGGCGAGGCTGTTGCTCATGGGCCAGAGGCCACAGCGGCAGTGAAGGAGAACCGCTATCGCTCTGTGCAGGGGTGAGCGTCGCGTGCTTGACGGCCTGCTCCTCCCCACGTACACTCAGGTGTTTGTCGCGAGGAGGGCAGGGAGATGGCACACGAGAGGGCCGACGCTGGGGCGGTAGGTGGTGGTGGCGATGGCGCGCCCATCGTGGTCTGGCTGCGCCGCGACGTGCGCCTGGCTGACAACACTGCGCTGGCCGAAGCGGTACGGCGCACGCGGCGGATCATTCCGCTGTGGGTGGTTGATCCAGCGCTGTTGGGCGTGCCGGGCATGGGCGCGGCGCGGGTGAACTTTCTGTACGCCTCATTGCGTGAGCTGGCTGGCACCCTGGAGGCGCTGGGCTCACGGCTGATCGTGCGGCGGGGCGACCCCCGCGCCATCGTGCCCGCCGTGGCGCGCGAAGCTGGCGCGGCGGCCGTGTATTGGAACGACGACTATACGCCGGCGGCCCGGGCGCGTGACGCCGCCGTGGCCACCGCCCTTGGCGCTGACGGTGTGGAGGCCCGTGGCTTTACCGACGCGCTACTGCACGACCCCGCCGAGCCGGTCACGGCGGCGGGCACGCCCTACACGGTGTATAGTCCCTACCGGCGGGCCTGGTTGGCCCTACCCAAGCCGGCTGTCATTGTGGGACCAGGGCGGCTGGAGGCGGTGGCCGAGCACATCGGCGGCGAGGCCGTGCCGACGGAGGGCGACCTGGGCTGGACCGCCGTAGCCACTCCGCCACCGGGTGAGGCCGCCGCGCGCCGGCTGCTCACCGACTTCACGGCGGAGCGCATCGCCGGCTATGCCGAGGGGCGCGACGTGCCGGCCTCCCCAGCGGTCTCCCTGCTGTCGCCCCACCTGCGCTTCGGCACGGTCTCGCCACGCCAGGTGTATTGGGCCGCCCGGGAGGCCGGCGCGCGGCTGGGCCGTCCCGCCGCCCGAGGCGTGGACACGTTTATCGCCGAGCTGGCCTGGCGCGAGTTCTTTTATCACGCGGCCTACCATGCGCCGCGCATGCTGCGCTCAAGCTACAATCCACAGTACGATAGCCTGGCCTGGGACAACGACCCACAGGCCTTCGCGGCCTGGCGGGAGGGCCGCACCGGCTACCCCCTGGTTGACGCGGCGATGCGCCAGCTGAACACGACGGGCTGGATGCACAACCGTGGCCGTTTGGTGGTCGGTTCGTTCCTGACCAAGGACCTGTTGATCTCATGGCAATGGGGCGAACGCTACTTCATGGAACGGCTTGCTGACGGTGACCCCATTGTGAACAACGGCAACTGGCAGTGGGTGGCCGGCACAGGCTGCGACGCCGCGCCGTACTTCCGCATCTTCAACCCGACCGTGCAAGCCCAGAAGTTCGACCCCGATGGGGCCTATATCCGCCAGTTCGTCCCCGAGCTTGCCCGCGTACACCAGCGCTATATCCACGCGCCCTGGGCCATGCCCGACGAGGCGCAGCGCGCCAGCGCCTGCCGATTGGGCCATGACTACCCGCTGCCCATTGTGGACCATCTGGCCCAGCGGGCGCGCACCCTGGCCGCCTACGCGGCCGTTCGCGGCGGCCATGCTTCCCAGTCCAACACCTAGCGCGGCCGCCCGCCCTGGGCCGCTTCATCACTGGGCCAGGAACCAGCGCGGACGGCCCGCACCCGCGAGGTCGCGCCGGTCGTCAGCCATCGGTCCTCCGCCACCGGCACTGGCGGGCGCCGGAGCCGCTGGCCCGGGCCGGCGGGGCGAGCGGGACCCCGTCGTGACTAGGGCTGTCCATCAACGATAATTGGCAGACAGGCAACCACTCCTGCTCACTAAGAATGGATGCGGGGGAGCTTGAAGCCAACCCGCCTGCCCCGCCTGCGTAGCTTTTGCATCAGTAGCGTGCGCGCCTGATGCCGTAGATCAATCGCCAGCAGCCACGGCCAGCCCTGCCGCCCCCGGCTGGCCAGTTGCCGGAGGGCCTCACTGGGTGAGGCGGCCAGCTCCTGGGCCAGCAGGCTCAGGCGCTCCAGCTCAGCCGCCGACAGCTCGACCGTGATACGTGTCGTGCCTGCCGCGCCGCGCCGCCCATTGCCCTCGGCAGCGCGCTTGAGGCGGGCCAGCGCATCGTCCACACCGTGGTGGCACTGGGCGCCTAGCAGGCGCTCCAGGATCTGACCCCTCCACCCGGGAGGGAAGTGGAAGTCTCAGCCAAATTGGACGCGGCAGCGCCCATCGGCCAGGGGCGCGCAGGCGATGTGGTTAGTCACGGCGATACCCAAATGCAAAGCCGTGCGCAGGTGGATCTGCCGGCGGCCCGCGTCTACCCACTCGACGGTGGTATGCACGGGCCATCGCGTACCCAGGGCCACCGCGTACCCGTAGACGATCTGCCCCGGGGCGGCGGGGCCGGGGGGCACGATGCGTTCCGTACGGGCGTCCCACCAACCGGCACAGGCCGCTGGGTCGGCCAGCAGCGCCCACACCTCGGCGCAGGGCGCCGCTACCAGGGCAGCGGGACAGGCGGTCACGGTCATGCTGCTCACCTCACTGTTGTTATCGCTGGTCGTCGCGGACCTTTGGTCCCTGCCTATATACTAGTATACTAGATGATATATCAGGATGGTTGCGCTGGTTCATGTACCTGGCGGCTCGCCATCCGTATCTTGAGGTGAGCGCTGGTTCACGCCTGGGCAGGTTAGGCTGGCTCCACTCTACCGGCAGGAGTTGCCCACCGCTGGTCAGTACGGCGACTAATAACCTATCAAGCCTGGCCCCCCTGGGTGTTACCCTCCCACTCTCCCCGCGCTACACTGGGGGGAACGGGCCGCCGCGCTGGGCACTGGCTCGGGGGCGGCCGAGGAGAACGCCTACCTCGAGACCTGCTTGTGGGCAGACATTGACCTCGACGCGACGGACCTCCGCGCCTGAGTAGCCCCCGGACACTACCTCATCATCTGACCCAGCAATGTGCCCGCCCCTTATTCCTGCGGGTCACGATCCTCGTTCACCAGATCAAGCATGCTGTAGGACTCATCGGCACAAGATGGGGCAGAGTGGACAAGCCGAGGAGGTAGTGAGGGCTATGGAGTACCTCTCGGAGCAGGATCAACCCGCCGCGCTGGGCTGTGAGCTCATTATCCTCGTTGGGTTACAGGCTTCGGGAAAGAGCACGTTCTACCGCGCCCACTTTGCCAGCAGCCATCTCCTGGTCAGCAAGGACCTGCTGCGCAACAGCAATCGGCCAGCGCTGCGGCAGGTGCAGTTGATCGAACAGGCCCTGGCGGCGGGTCGCTCGGTGGTTGTGGACAACACAAATCCCACCGTCGCTGACCGCGCTGACCTGATCGCTCTGGGCCGCCGCTTTGATTCGCGGGTGATCGGGTACTACTTCGCCTCTGAGATGCTGCACTGCCTAACTCGCAACGAGAGCCGCACGGGCAGGGCGCGCGTGCCCGACATAGCCCTCTATGCAACCATGGGGCGGCTTGTACGGCCATCCTATGCTGAGGGCTTCGATAGCCTGTTCTTCGTGCGTCTGGCCGGTGAGGGCGCCTTTGTGATGGAGCCTTGGGCGGATGAACTGACTGAGCCATAGCCACGTAGTGGCCGAGGCTGGCACGCTGAAGCAACCGTCCACCGCGCGTTCTCCGCGCTGGCGGTAAGCGCCTGACTGCCGAGCAAACAGCGGGCTATGCGGATGCCTGAACGAGGTTCTGGATAAAGCTGTTGTATGCGTCCCCCACGGGCAACTGCTCATCAACACGCACGCGCTTGCGCGTGGCCACCACGGTCTCCTTGCTGATGGGGTTAAAGCCCTCCTTGTGGTAGGTCTCCCAATAGAAGCCGGCGCCGCTTCTCTGCCATGCGGGCACGGCGCTAAAGTTGATGCCGTGCTCAAACAGCAGGTCGTTGCGGTCACTGACCGTCGTCTTCTCTAAAGCTTTGGTCGCGGCGCGGGCACTCTGGCCATGCTTACGCAGCGTCCAGTAGGCCCAGCCGTTCAGCGCGCAGCGGGCCGCGTCGGCTTGACGCCACCTGAAGTAGTCCACGACCCTGGACACATCAACGCCAATCCAGGCGCGGCTGTCGAAATGGGCAGGGGCGCCATAGCTGTGGGCAAAAGCCGCGCTGGCGATGCCGGCTGAGACGGAGACTGCTTTCTCTACCTCACGATCAAAGAGATCCCAGCCGGGAGCCAGCAGCAGGGAGATCTCGTCGCTCTCCGTGTAGGCGTAGACGCCACCAAGCTGCTCCAGTAATGCGCTGGCCGCCCGCATCATGATCTCGTGGAACCGTCGATCAAAAGGTTTCTCAAAGCTGGCCTCGGTCAGCCGGGAGAAACTCCGGCCATCAGTGCGCAGGACGGTCCACGCGCCCGGGACGAGCCGCAGGCTGTGATAATACTCCAGCGCCCGCATATCCTGCTCAAACCTATCTCCGTCCACGCGCTATCCTCCTCAGACAATGGGGCGTTCCGAGCGCCGGGTCAGGACCGCGTGAGTCCTCATAACAGTAGCGGTGCCGGTGACCAGGGACTGGTCGGCAATGAGGTGGCGCTCCATCCACTCCATCACGCGCTTGTGGTGTTCGAGCCAGGCATCAACTGGGCCGTGACCTTACAGACCGGCCGCATCCTGTCGTCGTTTTCATATTAGCCATCCTACCAGAGCGTCGCACATCGAGCCAGATCGGCAGACAGTCCGTGAGCCCCAATACAGTTCCGCTTATAGTACATAGGTAGGGCTTCGCGGGCGCCCACAAGGAACGCCGCATTTTGTTCATGATGGGCGAGGTGAGCCCGTCTGGATCAGGGCATCTACGACTGAACGCTGCTATGATGGGGGCTGGCGAAAGGGGGCATGGCCGTGGTAGACCGGGCTCAGGCGGAGGAGGAGCTGCGTCATTTGGGGCTCCAGCCTCAGTTCCTGGCCGCCGGCATGGAGGGGCTGGTCTTTGTCATCGGGCCGGATCTGCTGGCCAAGGTCTGGCGGACCAGGGACGCGCCCGGCGTCGGGCGCCTACGCGACTTTTACGACGGGCTGAGCGCCATGCCGCTGCCCTTTCGCACGCCTCAGATCCAGGATGTGCCGCAGGCGCCTGGGGGGCACACGGTGAGCATCGAAGCGCGCCTGCCCGGGGTTCCGCTGCGCCTGCTGCTCGACCAGGCGCCTGATGATGAGGCCCTCCGTCAGCAAGGCATGAGCGCCGTGGCCGCCGTTGTCACGGCGCTGCGCGCGCTGGACGATATACCGGCGGCGCGCGCATTGCCCCTCCTTGATGCGCCATCACCCTGGCGGCCTGGCGTCTCCTGGGGCAACGTCCTGGCTGACCTGGTGTGTCAGCGCGTCTCCCGCTACCGGACCGTCCTGGCCCAGTGGGCGCCCAGCCTCGCCATCACGGTCGAATGGGTCGTTGCTCAACTGCGGGCTCTCGATGTACCGACGCTCGGGGTGGTCCATGGCGATATCTGCCCCGAAAACGTGCTTGTCGCCCCCGCCACCATAACCCCACTGGCCCTGCTTGATTTCGGCTTCCTCACAACGTCCGCCGACCCCCTCTTCGACGCTGTCCTCTCCACGCTGTTCTACGACATGTATTCGCCCCGGGCGGGCGCGGCCCGCGCCTACCTGCACGCAATGTATGTCGGCTACTGGGGGCAGCGGTTTGTGCGGGTCTACCCGCTGTATAAAGCGGCCTACGCGCTGGCGACCAGCAACGCCTACTCGGATACAGGTCGGGATGGTCACTTTCGCTGGTGCGTGGATATCCTCAACGATCAGGAAACCGCTACTCTCATAGCAGGCGCCTGAGAGAGACCCCAGGACGGCTTCTCAGGCACTCACGGTCGCCGGGCCCGGCGGCCCATGCTACACTGGTTGATATGCGTACCCTCTCCCTGCACGGCGCGCGTGGGCTGGCCCTGGCCGCCCAGCGTTTGCTGGCCCCGCCTGCCGCCGCGCCCACCAAGGACGCTCTGCCGCCGCTGATTGAGCAGCTGGGCTGCCTGCAGATTGACACAATCAGCGTGGTGGCGCGCACGCAATATCTGGTGCCCTGGAGCCGCCTGGGCCGCTACGATCCGGCGTGGCTGGATCAGCTGCTCTACCCTGACCGCGCTATCTTTGAGTACTGGGCGCACGCCGCCTCGCTCCTGCCCACCTCAGCATATCGCTACTACCGCCCCGATATGCTGGCCTGGGAGACCACGGGCTGGGGCGCCAACCGGCGGTGGGCCGAGGAGCACGCCGACCTGCTGCGGCACGTGTTGGACACCATCTCCCAGGCCGGGGCCCTCTCTTCCTCAGCCTTCGAGGGGCCGCGTGAGGGCGGCTCTGGGCCGTGGGGCAGCTGGTACGGCAAGGAATCACGGCGCGCCCTGGAGATCCTGTGGTCAATGGGTCAGCTGATGGTGGACCGGCGGCGGGGTGGTCAGAAGCTGTACGACCTGCGGGAGCGCGTGGCTCCTCAGCCCGACGAGAGTGTGCCCTCGCCTGAGGAGCGCGACCGCTTTTTCGCTCTGCGCTCGGCGCGGGCGCTCGGTGTGGCTACCCCATCCTGGCTGCCCGACTACCTGCGCCGCCGCTGGACCCGCCGCCAGGCCCGCCACCTCCTGGAGGGCCTGGCCGCCGAGGGGTTGCTCGACGAGGTGGCCCTGGAGGGTCACGCCGACCCGGCGTTCGTGCCGCGTGAGCTGATCCCGCTGGCCACCGACCTGGAAGCGGGGCTCGTGGCGGCTACCCGCACGACGCTGCTCTCTCCCTTCGACAACCTGATCTGGGATCGCGGGCGCACGCGCGCCCTGTTTGGCTACGACTACCGTCTGGAGGCCTATACCCCGGCGGCTCAGCGGCGCTACGGCTACTATAGCCTGACCATCCTGCACCGGGGCGCCCTGGTCGGCCGGCTCGACCCCAAAATGGAGCGTAAGGAGCGCCGCCTGCTTGTGCGTAGCCTGCACCTGGAACCACTGGTCTCCGCCGACGCGGCGCTGGTGGCTGATCTGGCGGCCAGCCTGGCTGATCTGGCTACCTTCCTGGGCGCCCAGCACATCGAACTGGCCCCATCGCCTGCCCAAGCGTGGGCCGAACTGGCCGTCAAGGTGCGCTCACACCTGCGCCGATGATCCGGCCTTACCAGCGCACCAACCTGCCTGGCTGGGCGGTCAGCCGTGCCGGCGCGGTAGTGGGGGGCGCCCCCTGGCCAGCTTGTGTGGCCGGAGTGGTGTCGAAGGGGTGAGTGTGGCGCTGCAGGGCGCGCACGGCGTGGCCGGTCAGGGCGCGGTGGTGCGTCGGGGCTGGCGTGGCCATCGGCACGGGCACCAGTTCAGGGGCCACCAGGTGGCGCTGGGCGAAGGGCACCAGAGGGATCGGTCGCCCCAGCACCTCCACCATGCGGCTCCAGGTGTGCTCCTCGCGTGGTGACACCAGGGTAACCACCTGGCCGGCGCGGCCCATCCTCCCCGTGCGGCCCGAGCGGTGGGTGAACGCCTCCGCCGAATCGGGCACCTCCACATTGATCACCAGCGAGACCGCCCCGATGTCCAGGCCACGCGCGGCTACATTGGTGGCCACCAGGATGCGCGCCTGCCCGGTGCGAAAGCGGTTCATCGCCCGGTCGCGCTCCCGCTGCAGCATGTCGCCCTCCAGGGTCTCCACGGGGTAGCCCCGGCTGCGTAGCGTGGCCCCCAGAGCGCGCACACCGCGCTTGCTGCGGCCAAACACCATCATCGTCTCACCGGGCCGTTCGTCGAGCAGCTTGCACATGGCATCCACCTTATCGTTCATGGAGACAACGTAGGCAGCCTGGGCAATCGCCGGCGGCGTATCCTCGGGTGATGGGTCTACCCGCACCTCAACGGCGTTAGCGCAGTAGCGGCTGGCCAGCGTACGCACCCAATCAGGTATGGTGGCTGAGAACAGCGCCGTCTGGCGCGGTCCCACCAGGCAGGCCAGGATATTCTCGATCTGCTCGGTAAAACCCTGGTCCAGCATCTCGTCGGCTTCGTCGAGCACAACCATGACCAGGTTGGTCGTATCCAACGAGCCGCGCCAGATCAGATCAAGCACGCGGCCCGGCGTGCCCACGGCCAGATGGGCGCCGGAGCGCAGCACTGCCTGCTGCGGACCCAGGTCCACGCCGCCCAGCAGGCGGGCCAGGCGCACCCCACTGGGCCGGCCCAACTCGACCAACACATCGCACACCTGGGCGCACAGTTCGCGGGTGGGCACCAGGATGAGGGCCTGCAAACGGCTGGCCGTAGCATCAATCCGCTCGACCAGTGGGACGCCGAAGGCCAGTGTTTTGCCCGAGCCAGTGCGCGCCTGGCCCACCACATCGCGCCCGGCCAGCAGGGGCGGAATCGCCGCCGCCTGGATCGGCGTCGGCGTGGAGATGCCCATGCCCTGCAAGGCCCTTCTGGTCGGCGCGCTGAGCGCCATATCGGCAAAGGAGAGCGGCGCGCCCGCCGGTCCGTCAGCCTCAGGACCCACCCGCGGGGGCAGGCCGATCACCGTGTCGGCCATGTGGGGCCACCCACCGGATCAGGCGCGCAGTTCGGCAAGCTCATCCTCTTCCTCTCGGGTGACCGCGCGGAGGCGCTCGTGGGGCCCCATGCGGTCGGTAAACATAATGCCATCCAGGTGGTCTATCTCGTGTTGAAACAGGCGGGCCAGCAGGCCCTCAGCATGAATGGTCACGTCCTTGCTCTTTTTATTCTTGGCTTTCACGATCACGTTGAGCGGACGCTCCACCTTGCCCCGGTAGCCGGGCAGGCTCAGGCAGCCCTCCTCCAGCGTCTCAGTCTCCTCGGAGCGCCAGGTGATCTCCGGGTTGATCAGAGTGTAAATCTCATCCTCGTACTCAGCAACGAAGAAGCGCTGCAAAATGCCCACCTGTGGGGCGGCCAGGCCCATGCCATCGGCCTCGCGCATCGTCTCCACCATGGTGTCCATTAAGGTACGCAGCGCCCCGTCCACCTTTCCCACGGGCCGGGCCTTGCGGTGCAGCACCGGATCACTTGCCGAGTAGATTGTCAGCTTTGCCATACCCTCGTGTTCTCCCTCACGGCATACCCCATGGACCCGGGCAGGGACACAGGGCTCTAACAGTAGTCTACTTTCAAGTATAGCATGTCCCCATCTCGACCCTTTCAGCTTATCATTCGCGCAAATTGAGGAGCGGTTGAGGAGCGGTGGTGCCCAACCGCGCGTAGAGGTCCGCCGGCAAGCGTAATAAGGAGAGGATCTGCTCTTGGAGGGGCGTCAGCGGAGTGACATGG
>JAABUM010005440.1_pt1 | contig 13387 bp, 15 predicted proteins | sample 5559161 | NCBI WGS metagenome assembly JAABUM01 (sample SAMN10711868, study PRJNA513369) | rock metagenome | isolation source: Antarctica rocks | place: Antarctica: Victoria Land, Siegfried Peak nord | reverse complement strand
GCAGTTCAGGGCCATCGCGACCCGATATGACAAGACCGCCCGCAACTTCCTCGGCGCCGTCCACCTCGCCGCCGCAACCATCTGGCTCAATTGAGGACACGCCCTAGACTCTGCAATAGGAAGTGAAGGATGCAGCAGGACAACATCCAGGCGGTCATCACCGGGCTGATCGGGACGGTTGCAAAGGTGGACCAGGCCGCGGTGGCCCGGGACAAACGCCTTCGAGAGGATCTCGGCATCGACTCGTTGTCACTGATCGACCTTGCTGTCGCGGTTGAGGATGCGTTCAACACCGTGATCCCGGACGAGGACCTTGAGCGCTTCCGGACAGTCGGCGACGTGGTCGATCATATCCGGCGCTCCAGGATCGCCGCCTGAAGCCGGGCTACTACGCCCGGCCGCGCCCCCGAGCGAGCAAGAAGAGGCCTGGTACCAGCAGATCGTGGACCAGACCGTCGGGTCCAGCCTCATGAAGCGCTACGGCACCATCGAGGAACAAGCGGCGGCGATCCTGTTCCTTGCGTCCGACGAAGCCTCGTACATCACGGGCACCGTCCTGCCCGTGGCGGGCGGGGACTTGGGTTAGCGCGGCCACGCCACGGCCGCGCGCGAACGGCAGCCGGGCCGATCCCGGCAAGCAGGACAGCCGCCACGTCAAGTGGCGCAATGGAGGAACGTGGACATGAGTGGACTGATCGTTGACAGCTCCGAGGCGAAGCAACTGTTCACCCGGGCAGCCGGGCTGGACGGGACCGGCAGGGACGAGCGGCTGAAGCGGATCATGCAGCGGATCACGACCGACCTGTGCCGCACGGTCGAGGAGTTCGACGTGACGCCGACCGAGTTCTGGACCGCGGTGGGCTACGTCACCCGGCTCGGCCAAGCCAACGAGGCCGGGCTGCTCGTTGCCGGGGCGGGCGTCGAGCACTTCCTGGACCTGCTGGTGGACGAGAAGGAGCGCCAGGCCGGGCTGGCCGGCGGCACCCCGCGTACCATCGAGGGACCGCTTTGGCTGGCCGACGCGCCGCTGTCTAAGGGCGAGGCCCGGCTGGATCAGGATCCGGAGCCGGGCACGGTGCTGTTCATGGAAGGCCAGGTGCGCGACGCGGACGGCACGCCCATCCCTGGCGCCGTCGTGGACGTGTGGCACGCCAACACCAAGGGCGGCTACTCCCACTTCGACCCGTCGCAAAGCCCCTACAACCTGCGCCGTCGAATTGAAACGGACGATGAGGGGCGCTACCGCTTCCGCTCCGTCCTGCCTGCTGGCTACGGCTGCCCTCCTGACGGCCCGACGCAGGAGTTGCTGAACCAGCTTGGGCGGCACGGGCAGCGCCCTGCGCACGTCCACTTCTTCGTCGAGGCGCCAGGCCACCGGAAGCTGACCACGCAGATCAACATCGCCGGAGACAGGTTTCTGCACGACGACTTCGCCTTCGCCACCCGCGACGGTCTGATCCCGGAGGTCGTCCGGCACGACGACCCGGCGGAGATCACCCAGCGCGGCCTGAACGAGCCTTTCGTGACGATCTGCTTCGACTTCGCCCTGAACCGGGAAGCCGAGAACCTGCCGGAGGCCGTGGTCGTGCGCGAGCACGCCAAGGCGGCGTAAGGGCGCCTACTCCCTTTCCCCAAGGAGAGGGCCGGGGTGAGTGAAAGGCCGCAAGGGTTGCAACCGGCCTCTGGCGGCACTGCCCGAATGTCCAGCGTCCGTCCTGGGCAGCCGCGCCGACCACTTCGAAACTGCCGGACAACGCATAAAGGGGCCGCCAAGCGCAACAACGCCCACGCGCGGCGTTGGCGAGGCATTGCCACCCTTGCCGGAGGCACGGACCATGCGCGGCAGCGTGTCCGGGTTGGTGGACATGGCCAGCCTCGCTGCCAACCTTGCGCCGGCCTCGCCGCCAAGCGCCATGCCGAGGCAGCCTTGCAGGCCGCCCAGGCGCTCCGTCCGCCGCGCCGCAAACGCGGCGACGCCGACCAGGCGCTCGGAGAAGGTTTGGCGACAGCAAACCGCATTCAAGCAGCAGAACCGTCTCACCCGCAACCCGACGTGGACCCGGCGCACCATCGAGGGCAGGTCAGCCGGATGCCGGCGATAGCGGCTGTGCACGGCACGGCTTGCGCGCCCGCAATCCGGACAGCGGCCGCCAGGCCGGGTGCCGCATGCGTCAACATGGAGGAGGTCCGGGCCGTCCAGCGTGACCGCCTCGACGCGGCAGCCCGGCATGGGACAAAGCTCGTTCATGTCTTGTTCTATGGACACGACGGCTGCCGGCCGCAAACATTGGTGCTAAACCGCTACGATCCGCGCAAAGTGCGGAAGAGCCACGGAAACCAAAAAGGATCAGTTCACAGGTTCAGCGGAGCATTGTCGATGACCTCTTTCATGACGAAGAACGTGCGCGTCTGACGCACGCCGGGCAGTGTGATCAGCTTCTCCCCGTGCAGCTTGTTGAAACCGGCCATGTCCCGGACGCGAATTTTAAGGAAATAGTCGAAGTCGCCTGCCACTAGATGGCAGTCGAGGATCATGGGCATTGACTGCGCGGCAGCCTCGAACGCTGCGAAGCTCTCCGGTGTCGAGCGGTCCAGAACAACCCCCACGATCACGAGGGAGCCCCGACCGAGCTTGTGCGGATCGACCAGCGCACGGACGGAGCTGACGTTGATCCTCCACGGTTTCCGTGGCTCTCCCGCGCTTTGCGTGGATCGTAGCGGTCTCGCACTGACGTTTGGGGCCAGCGGTCGTCGTGTCCATAGAACAAGGCATGAACGAGCTTTGTCCCCTGCCGGGCTGCCGCGTCGAGGCGATCACGCCGGACGGCCCGGACTTCCTCCATGTTGACGCACGCGGCACCCGTCCTGGCGGCCGCTGCCCGGACTGCGGGCGCGCAAGCCGTGCCGTGCACAGCCGCTATCGCCGGCAACCGGCTGACCTGCCTTCGCTAGGGCGCCAGCTCCGTATCGGGTTACGGGTAAGACGGTTCTACTGCCGCAACGCCAAATGCGCCCGGCGCACCTTTGCCGAGCGCCTGCCGGAGCTGGTGGCGCCCCATGCGCGCCGGACTGCCAGGCTGGCCGAGGCGCAAGGCCAGGTCGGTGCGGCGCTGGGCGGCGAGGCGGCGGCAAGGCTGCTGCACCGCCTGGCCATGCCGGCCAGCCCCGACACGGTGCTGCGCCTCGTCCGCGGGCTGCCGTTGCCTGCGCCGGAACCGCCGCGGGTCGTGGCCGTGGACGACTGGGCGCTGCGCAAGGGACGCACCTACGGCACGATCGTGGTGGACCTGGAGCGTCGGCGCGTGATCGACCTGCTGCCCGACCGCACCAGCGCAACAGTCGCGGACTGGCTGCGGCAACGGCCTGGGATCGAGGTGGTGGCACGCGACCGCTCGACGGAGTACGCCCGCGCCGCCGCCGTCGGCGCGCCCAAGGCGATCCAGGTTGCCGACCGCTGGCACTTGCTGGCGAACGTGCGCGACATGCTGGAACGCTGGCTGGCCCGAGCCCATGCCCGCCTGCGGCGCCTGCCGGTGCCGCCCGGCGGCGACGGACGCTGTCCAGGACAGCGCACCCGGGCGTTTCGCCCCAGCCGCACCGAGGTTGCTGCTGGCGCTGACAGCCGCGCCCGTTGGCTTGCCGCCTACGAGGACGTGCGCCGGCGCCACCTGGCCGGCGAGGCCCTGCTCGCCATCGGTCGCGCCACTGGCCTGGCGCGGGCGACGGTGCGCAAGTATGCCTACGCCGAGAGCTTCCCCGAGCGGGCCGTGCGCCGGCCAGGGCGCAGCATCCTCGACCCGTTCATCGCCTATCTGGAAGCGCGAATGGCCGAGGGATGCGAGGACGCCATGGTGCTTTGGCGCGAAGTGCAGGGCCAAGGCTACGCGCACGGTCTCAAGGTGGTGCAGAAGTGGGTGGCCGAGAACCGGACGGGGCCAGCCCCGAGGACGCCCCGGAAATGGCTGCAAGACGCACCGGCCAGCGCAGCGCCTGGCACAGCATTCGGCCCTGGCGCGGCACTGCCCTCGCCCAGGCAGCTTGCGTGGCTGCTGGTGCGCCCGACCACGGCATTGTCGCCTTTGGACGCCGCAGCCGTCAGGCGGGCTGAGCAGGACAAGGAGGCCGCCCAGGTCGCCTCCCTCGCGCGTCGGTTCACGGCTCTCGTCCGCACTTGCGGCACCGGGCAGCCCACGCGCCCCGCCGCGCCTGCGGCCGACTTGGACACCTGGCTCGCCGAAGCGCGTGCGTGCGGCATCAGCGCCGTTGAGACGTTCGCCGCCGGGCTGGAGCAGGATGGCACCGCAGTGCGTGCCGCGCTCACCGAACCCTGGAGCAGCGGTCAGGCCGAAGGCCAGATCAACCGGCTCAAGCTGCTGAAACGGCAAAGCTATGGCCGCGCCAGCTTCGACCTGCTGCGACGGCGCGTTCTGATGGCGGCATGATCCACACAAAGCGCGGGAGAGCCACAGAAACCAGGGAGGATCAAGCCGAGCCAATTGACCGGCGCGATGCCCAGCAAGCCCAGCACCTGGTTCACCGGGCCGATGGTGGGATGCAGCAGGTACTCCCAAGCCGTCGCCATCGCCACCAGCAGCGAGACGACCGGCAGGAAGAACACGGCCCGGAGCAGTGCCCGCCCGCGCGTCCCGCCCTCGATCAGCAGCGCGAGGCCGAGGCCGATCAGCACGGACGCCGGAAGGACCACGGCGACATAGGTCAGCGTGTTCCGCAGCGCCCCGCGGAAGGCCGGGTCGCGCAGCAGCTCGGCGTAGTTGTCGAGGCCGACCCAATGCAGCGGCGGGCCGCCCAGCTCCATGTCGGTCAGCGACGCCGCCAGCAGCGCAGCCGTGGGCGCCAGAAGCAGCACTGCCAGCGCCAGGACCGCTGGACCCGCCAGCGCCCACCCGGCCAGGCTGCCCAGAACCGCAGAACGGCGCGCAGCGGCATTCAGGGCCAGGTTAAACACGGGAGGGCAGGGCCGCTGCATATGACGGCAAGCTGCTTCCTTCTCCCTCCCTCTCTGGGAGAGGGCCGGGATGAAGGGGGCAACGCAGCGCCATTTGCGCCGGGTGTGGACGGGCATCCATCGGGGAGGGCCAGTGCTCGCGGCTTCCCTCACCCTGCCCCTCTCCCGGAGAGAGAGGGAACAGGTGGGCAACTGCCGCCATCAAACGTGCGCCATCGCCGGGCGCACCGCCATGCGCGCGCCATCAGCGCCAAACAGCAGCACGCCGGACCAGTCGGCCTGCAAGTGCGCCCGGTCCCCGGCGCGCACCCTGCCGGCTTCCGGCACCGACATGCGCGCCGCCAACGCCTCCCCGGACGCTGCGCGGGCATGGACCAGCACCTCGGCGCCCAAGAACTCGACGTGCTCGACCAACACGGTTAGGCCGGAGGGCGCCAGCCGCAGCATCTCCGCCCGCAGGCCCAGCAGCACCGGCATACCCAACGGTGCCGCGGCATGGATCGGCAAGGTCGTACCCGCCAGTGCCACCCCGCCCGGCGCCGTTACCGCCGCTAGCGTGCTGATCTGCGGGCTGCCCAGGAACGCCGCCACCCGTAGGTCGCAGGGATCGTCGTACATCACCCGCGGCGAGCCGGCCTGCAGGATGCGCCCATCCATCATCAGCGCCACGCGGTCGGACATCGTCATCGGCTCGACCTGGTCGTGCGTTACATAGACCGTCGTGACGCCGGCCTGACGGTGCAGGTCCACGATCTCCTTGCGGGTCTGGGCGCGCAGCCCGGCATCCAGGTTGCTCAGCGGCTCGTCCATCAGGAAGGCCGCCGGGCGGCGGACCAGGGCGCGGCCCAGTGCAACCCGCTGCCGCTGCCCGCCCGACATCTGCGCCGGGCGCCGGTCCAGCAGGTGGCCGATCCGCAGCGTCTCCGCCGCTGCCCGCACGTCCTGCAGGATTGCCCGCCGCCGGGCTTCCTGCCCCGGCACCAGCCGCCCCAGCAGGGGCAGCCGCTCCAACACCGACAGCCGGCGCATCGCGAGTGGCACCGCCATGTTCTGGCCGGCCGTGAGGTGCGGATACAGGGCGTAGTTTTGAAACACCATCGCAACGTCACGGTCCGCCGGGCGCAGCCGCGTCACGTCTCGTCCGCCGATCCACACCTGCCCGGCATCCGCCGCCTCCAACCCGGCCAGGATGCGGAGCAGCGTGGTCTTGCCGCAGCCGGAGGGGCCAACCAAGGACAGGAACTCGCCCGGCGCGAGGGTGGCCGACACGCCGCGCAGGATCGGCATGTCGCCGAACCGTTCTGCACGCCCTCAATGCTGATGCCGTCCGTCATTTTGGGTAGGTCTCGGAGCGGACGTCCTGGAGCCAAGTACGCTCCATCCCGTCTGGCACGACGAGGTGGGTGGCGACCGCATCCTCCCCGAACTCGTGCACAAGGAACCCGCAGGGGCGCTCCCCCGGCAGACCCGGCTGCTCCGAAGGGTCCACGACGAAAGCGACGGATGGCGCCCAGGCGTAGCGCACAGGGCCGCGCACCAATTCCCGGTGCAGGTGCAGGTGGCCGGACGCGACCAGGCGCAGCGCCGGGTGCCCCATCACGGCGTGCAGGGGACCGCGGGCAAAGGGCGGGACGGACCAGTAGTCGAACGCGGTCTCTGCCGGGTCCGTGGCGAAGAACGGCTTGTGGATGAACACCGCAAGGCGCCGGCTGCCCAGCGTGGCCATCGCGTCCGCGATCATTGCGGCCTGCGCGTCCGCCTCGGGGTGCGCGCCCATTACCTGGCTGTTCAGGCCTAGCAGCCGCCAGCCGTCACGGTCCTGCACCCAGCGGTCCCGGCCGAGGTGGCGGCGGAAGCGGTCCAGTCGGGTGTCATCCACCAGCTGCCGCGGCGCTCGCTCGGGATGGTCGCCCACGTCATGGTTGCCCGGTAGGCACAGCACCGGGCCGGGAAGCCGCAGGTGGGCCGCGGCGGCGAAGGTCAGATCCGCTTCTTGGTCCGCTCCGTCCAGGGAAGCATCGCCGGTATGCACGGTCACATCCGGCCGCAGCCCGTCCAGGGCAGTGCCGACGAGATCGAAGTTGGCGCGGAACAGCCTGGTGCCGGCGCCCAGGTGGGTGTCGGAAATCTGGGCCACCATGAACAGCATGGCGCGGTGCGTACCACGAAGGCCACTACGGTGTCATTGCGGATAGATGACGGTTTTGTGTTGATCTGGACACCGGGTTTCCTGGTTCCCGAACGGAAGAGGCAGAAGCCATACCGATGTTGAACTGCCTTTTGCGGGTCAACATGAATTTCTCTCCGGCGTGGGTCGTCTGCCGCTCGGGCGCTATGCAAAGTCTTTCCGGGTTTGGTTCTCGCACAGCCTGACCGAGCGGACGTAGCCCGACAAGACGCTTTGGACATGCGGTCTGCCTTTATGCATGGCGGTCTGGCACGTTGGTGCTGTGCCTGGCCAGCAAGGGACTGCTGGACGAGGCAGCGCCCTTACGCTGGCACAGCTCTTCAGCAAGCACGGGCTAGGCGCCCGGTTTACGCCCTATCAGGCAGCCTGCCGCGAGGAGATTGGCAGCTTGTACCGAGGTGTCCCAGCAGGCGCGCCCGATACTTGACCGAAACGTGTAGCCTCATCTTGTTTTCGCTGGGTTGAAACGTCATGCCCTGTGTCCTGCGCACCTGTGGAAACTGTAGGTCGGTCTCGGGCAGGCCATCAAGCGAGCGTGGATGCTGCTGCCGTTTGCCACGGATGTGATCGCCGCCATCCAGCACTCCGTCGAATGCCGCAGTGCTGAAGGTGCGAGCACAGTCTTACCCAGGGTAGCACCCACGGCCGGTTGCGGACCAACTTCACAGAACTGACCCGCAACCCGTGCTTCGGCTAGGCCTTTCCCATTGTGGGCAACGATGGAGGAGAAGAATGGAACCAGAGGTCGAGGAAACGCTCCAAGCTTTCGTGCGGAGTTCGCAGTTCGCCACCTCGGGCGCCGTGATCACCGACCTGGACGGCACGGCCGTGCTGGAGCGGGAGGGCCGGGTGTTCGTGGCGCCGGAGGTTGAGTTCGGCCTCAAGCACGTGCGCGACCTCGGCCACCCCGTTGCGATCAACACGCTGCGCTTCCCGCTCAACGTGGTCCGCACCTTCGGCCGCGCCTGGGCCTCGATCACCGACGCGCCGCTGCCGCTGGTGTCGTTGAACGGCGCCATCACCGGCCACCTCGTGCATAGCCGGGGCGACGCGGTGGTGTTCGAGGAGATCGACGCCCTGCCCCTTAGCGCGGCCGAGATCGACGAGGTCCTGCTCGGCGTGCGCGGCTTGGTGGACGGCGGCGTGACCGACCTGCTGCTGTTCCACTATCCCCGCGACTGGACGGCAGGCGAGATTATCTGGACGCCGGACCCGGCCCGTGTCGATGCCGCACGCGCGAAGTATCGCAGTGCGTCCGAGGTCTTCTCAGGCGAGGTCGCCGCCATCGAGGCCAAGCTGCACGAGCGCGACGTGTGCATGATCTTCCTGCTGGTCGAGGTGCCGCAGGACCGGATGATGGCCTACCAGCATGCCCGGCCCAGCAGCTTCGTCACCCACGTTGGCACTGACAAGCTCGCGGGCGCGAAGCGCCTGGCCAGGGCACTCGGGTTCGACCTCGCACAGTCCATCGGCGCCGGCGACACGCCGATGGACACCTTCATGAAAGGTTGTGGCCTGGCGGTGCAGGTTGGCGGGATGACGCTGGAGTACAAGGGCCTAGCCGGCACCGTGCAGGTGCCGGACTCGGCCGCCCTCGGCGAGGTGCTGCAACGGCTCGCAGCCCTCCAGCGCGGCGGATCGTGAGCGACGCCGAGCCGAGCGGGCTGACGTCGAAGTCCGCGCAGCAGATGGCCAGGCAGGTGCTGACGCACCTGCTCGGCAGCAAGCCCAAGCACATCGAGCCAATGGGCGGGGGACTCACGAACTACGTGTTCGAAGCGCGCCACTCCGAGGGGGACATGGTCGTCCGCCTCAGCGCCAACCCCGCCAAGGTCAAGGATTACCTGAAGGAGCAGTGGGCCATGGCCCGCGCCCGCGAGCAGGGCGTGCCGGTGCCGGAAGTGCTGGAAGTCGGCACCGAGCCGATCCCGTTCCCCTACATGGTGTCGCGCAAGGTGGCGGGGGTGGAGGGCACCCACCATCCGGAGCGCTTCCGTATCCTGCGCGAGCTGGGCCGCTTCGCCCGGATGATCCACATGGTCCCGACCAGCGGGTTCGGCCACACCTTCGACTGGTCGGAAAACAGGCTGTCCCGCAAGGAAACCTGGTCGGATTACCTGGAGCGCGAGTTCCACGGGGAGCAACGGTTGTCGTTGCTGGAAGAGCACGAGATGCTGCCCAAGCATACGCTGAAGGTGCTGCGCAGAACGCTGCGGGACATCGAGGACTGGAAGCCGATGCCCACGCTGAACCACGGCGATCTGCGGCTGAAGAACGTGATCGTCGGACCGGACGGTGGGATTGCCGCGCTCCTGGATTGGGAGTTCTGCACCAGCAACGTGGCGCCATACTGGGACCTGTCGCTCGCGCTGCACGACCTATCGGTAGACGCGAAGGAAGAGCTGCTGGCTGGCTACGGCATGACGCCGCGCGAGCTGTTGGACGCCGCCCCGGCGCTGCGGGCCTTCAACGTGCTGAACTACGCTGCCGTCGTCAGCCGTGCGGTGAAGGAGAAGGACCGGCCGACGCTCGACCGCCTGCGGGCACGCCTCAACGGTGGGCTGGACCTTTATGCGTTCTAGCTAACGCCAGCGGCGCCAAGTGGCCCTTGGTGGCGAGAATGTTGGGTCTGGGCTTGGATATACCCCGTTCACGTCAGGATCCGAAAATCCTCCGGTGAGATGATCCGGAAGTTGTCCGTTACGGCATCGCAGAGCACGTGCTAGTTTCTGGGCACCTCCTCGCGCAGGAACGCCAGGATCGCGGCCCGGAAGTCGGCAGATGTCCCATGGCATCGGTTGTGGGTGACGTGCTTGTGCATCAGCCCCCACAGCCGTTCGATCGGATCGAGACGGGGGCAATAGGCCGGGATGAAGCGAAGCTTGATCCCGGCCGCCCTGCTGCGCCAGCCATTGCTGAACCAGTCTGGCGCGATGGCCGCGGGCACTGTCGAGAAACAGGTGGACCACGCGCTTGCGCGGATAGAGGGCCAGCAGCGCAACCATCAGCCTGATCGTGCTGGCGGCGTCGATTGTTTCCGCCTCGATCATGCTGGTCGTGCCGGTCTCCAGCCCTATCGCGCCGTGAACGTTGAGGCGCTGCCGCCCGCTGGTCTGCGCTACTGCGGCCGGGGTGTCCTTCGGCGCCCAGCAACCGACTGGGCGAACCGCAGGCGTCGGATGCACCGCACCGGCGAACACCACGGCCTTATCAGCCCCAAGCCTGTTCAGCAGAGTTTCATGCGCCTTGATGAACGCCGCCTGTTTGGCCGGGTCCAGCTTGCGCGACACCGCCTTCGGCTTGCGATGCTCCATGCCGAGCCGATGCAGCGGCGCGATCAGGCCAGGCCGGCTCTCGTAGGGGACGCCGAACTCACGCTCGATCCAGGCGCCAACATGGCACGTCGTGCGCGGCAGGGTCTTGGTGATCCAGGCGCGCAGCTTGTCCTGCTGCTCATCGCCCAGGCGGCACGCACTGCCTTCGTAGCCAAAGGTCGCCAGGCCCTCGATGCCGTCTTCCTCATGCAGGCGATGCCAGGTTCGCACGGTGTCATCGTCGAGCAACAGCGCCTTGGCCACCTGCCCGCAACTCATGCCTTGGTCCAGCAATACGAGCGCGTTTGCGCGACGTGCCAGCCGATGCGCGACTGACCCGTCGCGCGCCAGGTCAGTCAGGTCCTTTCGCGAGGCAGGGTCGAGGAAGCCGGGGCGGATCATGGGAGTAGGTAGAGTCGCGCCTGGCGAAATTGGCAAGCGGGAGAGCCGGATTTTCACAGAGTCGGGGTATACCTGGAAATGGTACTTTTTGAACCACCCCGGACTGACTGTCCGCTGCGAACTGGACAGCGCCGACTACCCCAAGGGGATCGTCGTATCCGATCGGGAAATGGATGGCCTCAACATCAGCCGCGATACCTTTCATGGCGAATGGAACTACACCACGCAACCAAACCACCCGTAAGACAAAGCACTTGTTTCCGGATGATGCCTAACTGAACTCCCAGGTGAAACCGTCCCCCGCCCGGGCGACCCGGCCTGCCGACGTTTCCGCGAAGTGCGACGTGAAGACGGTGGCACCGGCGTCCGCTGCCTGCGCCAGCACCCGGAGCCGCGATGCCAGGCTGGCTTGCGGGAACTCGCAGAAGCAGGACGCCAGGCCAGGCTCATAAACCTGGAGCGGGTGGTGCATGATATCGCCGCAGAACAGCGCCTCCTGTCCCTGCGACACCAGCCGGATCGAGGCATGGTCGATGCTGTGGCCTGGTGTCCGCAGGAACGACATACCGGGAATGACCTCCCCGGCGCCGACCTCGATCAGGTCGGCCAGCCCGGCCTCGACCACCGGGCGCAAGCTGTCGTCATACACGCCGGGCAGGGGGGTCCGCAGCATCGGGCCAAGTTCGGCAGGCGGCGGGACCGGCGGTAGTCCGTCGGCCAGGGCCTCGTTGTACGCCTGTTCGAGGCGTGAGACCACGTATCGGGCGTTGGGGAAGGACGGCACCCAGCGGGTCCCATCCAGGCGCGTGTTCCAGCCGACGTGGTCGGCATGGGTATGGGTCAGCAATACCCTGGTCACGTCCTCCGGTCGGACCCCTGCAGCCGCAAGCCTGGACAGGTAGGGCGTGTCGAGCTGGTCGAAAATGGGGACGGCGGGGCGGTGCTTGCCGTTGCCGGTCGCGGTGTCGATAAGCATGGTGTGGCCGGGTGTCTGCACGAGCCATGTGTGTATGCTCTGGATCAGGATGCCGGTCCCCGGCTCGACCGATCCTGGGCCGAATGTGCCGCGGTGCCGCTCCAGCACCGCCGGGTCGGAGCCGGGGTAGAGCGTGTTGTGGGTGAATGCGGTGAGCGTGAGCTCGTCAATCCGCGTCACCGCGGCGTCGCCGATCTGGTAGGTGCGGGCGGGCCGGATCATGCTGCGGCCGTGTCTGGCTTGGAAGGGGTGGCGTGCTGCTGCATGGCGTGTCTCCGGGATACCTGGGCGCGGGATGCGCGCTGTTTGGTCCGCACGGAAGCGCACCGGCGCATATAGGTGCGATTGACAACGTGGATGACGCCTGGTCCGCCTGGACCGAGGGCAGTCAAGGGACACTGCTTTGAAGCTGAATAGCATTGATGCTGGCCTGCTGCTTGCGTTGGAGGCGCTGCTGGACACGCGAAACGTCACCCATGCGGCGGCACGGCTTGGGATTAGTCAGCCCGCCCTTTCGGCTCGGCTGATCCGGCTGCGAAAGGTTTTGGCGGACCCGATCTTTGTGCCTGCGGCGTCAGGGCGTGGCGTCGTCCCGACGCACCGGATCACGGCCTTGCAGGATGACCTGGCCCAGATCCTCGCGGGCTTGCGCCGCATCGTGGACGACCCCGCTACCTTCAATCCCTTGCACACCCGACGGACTTTCACTGTTGCCATGCACGACAACCCCGCCGCGGTTCTCTTGCCGGGTTTGGTGGCCCGCGTGCATGCATGCGCACCTGGGGTCAGGATTGCGCTGGTCGGCCCGGGGCCGGACACTACGGACAGCCTAGAACGTGGCGCGGTTGACCTGCTGGTGTCGGGGCCGGACAGGATGGGCGCCGGGCTGATGCGCCGTCTGCTGTTCGAGGATGGGTTCGTTACCGCCCAGCGTCGCGGTCACCCGCGGGGCAAGGGGCCGCTCGACTTGGATGCGTTCTGCCGACTTGAACACCTCCTGATTTCTGCGGACGGCGGACGCTTCCATGGTCTGGTTGATGACGCCTTGGCCGCCCTGGGGCGGTCGCGCCGGGTCTCGGTGTCGATCCAAAGCTATGCGCTGGCGCCGTCCGTCCTTACTGCAAGCGATTGCGTTTGTACGCTGCCCAGCCGGCTCCTGGCCAGGCAGGGCGGGGCCGTGGACCTGTTCCGGTCGCCACTTGCGCTACCATCCGTGCAGATGTTCGCCGTGTGGCATCCCAGGAGCCAGGGCGACCCGGGCCATGCCTGGCTTCGGCAGCAACTCTACAACGCAAGCGGATGCGCCGATGATCGAGAGACGGCGCCTTCGGCGTAGAAGGTTATACCAGCCAGTATCGCAAGCTACTGTCGGTGGACCTGGCATGGGCGTAGCGGCTGACTATGGCAAAGGCTTGAGCTATGCTGGAACCTGGGTGACGCCGTGATCAGGCGGCGTTCTGTGCTGGCGTGTCGGTGACCTCGACGCCGTTGCGGAATGTGACGCCCTGGACGACTTTGGGCAACTGGTTCTCGCCCTTCAG
>JAABUM010005439.1_pt1 | contig 13388 bp, 17 predicted proteins | sample 5559161 | NCBI WGS metagenome assembly JAABUM01 (sample SAMN10711868, study PRJNA513369) | rock metagenome | isolation source: Antarctica rocks | place: Antarctica: Victoria Land, Siegfried Peak nord | reverse complement strand
TCCAAACGGAGGTCACCGCGGCCCTCTTCGCCGCTATCGGCGCCGCGCTGCTGGCGGGAACGCGGGACAGCGAGCTGCGCCAGCCGGCGGATGGAGTTCGACTCGCCCTGGTGGCCCTTCGCGGAAGGGCGTTCGGTGCCGGTGACCGCGCGCATGTCCACGGGGGCGGGTCTGCCGGCGGGCGTGCCGGATGTGCCGGGTTTGGCGGTGCAGATTCCGCTGGACTCCGCGACCAGCGCTACCTGGGATCTCACCCTGGCGAGTTCCGGCTTCGCGCCGGGAAGTCGCTTGCTTCCGCTGCCCGCCCGCGGCTGGCACAGCGCCCGCTACAGCAGCCTCATGCCCTACTCCGCCGCCGGAGACGCAGTGCCACAGTGGGTGCTGGCTGCGCCTGACGGCCGGCAACCGAGGACGACGGCTACCTCGGCGCTCACCGAGTTCGTCAATGAGGCGCCCCTGCGCTTCAGGCTGTACCTGACCACCGCGCTCGGTGCACCGCAACCCGCGGGCAGCCTGGTGCTCGACTCGGCCCTGGCAGTGGCCGACGGCCGGCAACCGTCGTTCGACCCGGTGCACTGCCCCGCCGGCTACCAGCTGTACCCGCACTGGCTGGCAACGGCGAGGTTGAACGCCTACCGCGGAAGCCGTCGAGGTCGTCAGGCAGCGGACGGGGACGCTTCAGGCCTGTGACGGCACAGCATTGCTGATCCCACGTTGCCCGGCGCCGTTCATCGGGACCGTCCCTCGGCCAGGAAAGCCAGCCGGCGCAGGCTCTCGACGTTGCGAGGTCCGATCGCCAGCCAGCGCAGCGGTGCGGGTACCAGCTTCGCGGGCCCCGACGTCACGTCCTCGGCCATGCTCATCAGGGTGCCGCCATCACGCGGGGTGAGGTCCACCTCCACCCGGGCCTCCCCGGCTGGCCAGGTGCGCGCCTGCAGTACCAGCCGTCGTGCGGCCTGCGTCTCGAGCACCGACGTGGTGTCGTTGATCAGCAAAGGCCAGCCGCCGACCGAGTGGTACAGCATGGCGCCGACGGCGGGCCACTCCTCGTCGACGTCGCGCATCCGGGAGGCACCCACCACCCAACCGCTGTACAGCCAGCCATCCGACAGCACCCGCCAGACCTCGTCCGGCGAGGCCGAGGTGAGTCGCTCGACACGAATCATGTGGTCTCCTGCCTCGTTCCGGCCCGTCGTCAGCGCTGCCATGGGCCCCGCCACTGCATGCTTGCACGACCGCCCCGCGCCCGCGCGTTCGCGTTTTCGCCCAGGTTTTTCGGCCTGCGCGGGGTTCGTGCCTGTGGTGCACTGCAGAAGTCGGTGCGGAAGCGGGCCGAACCACGCATTGCACGCAGGGGAAGCAAGAGAAAAGGCGGTTTACCCGAGGGCCACAACACATCACTCGCCCACCGCTCGCTGGTTCAGTACGGCTCGATGGCAGTCGGTGCGGTGTTCCTCCTCGTCGGCATTCTCGGTTTCATTCCGGGTGTGACCACCGACCACGACACGCTCACCTTCGCCGGTCACGAGTCTGGAGCCAAGCTGATCGGGCTGTTCAACGTTTCGATCCTGCACAACATCGTGCACCTGCTCTTCGGCATCGCAGGCATCGCGATGGCTCGCACGGCCAACACCGCCCGAACGTTCTTGGTCGGCGGAGGCGTGATCTACCTGGTGCTGTGGGTCTACTGGCTCGTCATCGACCAGCAGAGCATGGCCAACTTCATCCCCGTCAACAGCGCGGACAACTGGCTGCACTTTGTTCTCGGCGTCGGGATAATCGCGCTCGGGGTGCTGCTGCCGCGCTTTGGACACCCGGACGGCGAACACCGCGAGGCCGGCCACCCGGTAGCGCTGCGGCGCGGAACGCGTTCAGCAGTTCAGCACGGCGGTGAGCAACGCCGCATCGGCCTCCGGTGCAAGGGCACGCAGGTCCAGCAGGCAGCAGCCCTTCTCCAGACGGCCGAGAACGGCGGGATCGGCAGCACGAAGTCTTTGCGCATAGTCGGCTGCCAAGCTCACCGCCGCGCTGGGCAGTTCCAGGCCGGGTGCGCCCCCGCCGCCCACCGTGGCCTGCGAGGAAACCGCCCGGGCATCCACGCCGGCGGTACTCAGCTGCTCCGCCAGCGCTTGGGCTCGGGCCATGAGCTCATGCGCACTCGCCTCCAGCGTCTGTGCGGTCGGAGTGGCCGGTCCCCGCAGCGTCGCCTCCAGGGCAGCAAGAGTCAGCTTGTCCACCCGCAGCGCCCGCGCCAGGGGATGACGGCGAAGCCGCTGCACCAATTCGCGCTCCCCGAGCAGCAGTCCCGCCTGCGGGCCGCCGAGGAGCTTGTCTCCGCTGGCCGTCACCAGCTGCGCACCGGCCAATGTGCTGTTTGCGTCGGGCTCGTCGGGCAGCAGTGGGTGAGGCTGCAGGAGCCCGGAGCCGATGTCGGCCACCACCGGCACCCCGAGGTCGCGCAGCTGCTGCGGCGCCACCGAGGAGGTGAAACCACGGATGACAAAGTTCGACGGGTGCACCTTGAGGATGAAGCCGGTATCCGGGCCCACCGCCTCGGCGTAGTCGGCGGGGGTCACCCGGTTGGTGGTGCCCACCTCACGCAGACGGGCACCGGTGGACACCAACAGCTCCGGCAACCGGAAACCGTCACCGATCTCCACGAGCTCGCCGCGTGCGATGACGATCTCTCGCCCGGCGGCCAGGGCGGTGGCGGCGAGCACCAGCGCGGCGGCGCCGTTGTTCACCACGTGAGCTGCCTCGGCCCGGGGTACCGCATCCTGCAGAGCATCGATGGCCCCGCGGCCCCGGCGTCCCCGCTGGCCGGTGGCGAGGTCGAGCTCCACATCGGTGGTGCCGGCGGCGGCGACCAGGGCATCCACCGCCGCTGCGGACAGCGGGGCACGGCCGAGGTTGGTGTGCAGCAGCACCCCGGTGGCGTTGAGTACCGGCACGACGGTCGCCGCAACCGCGGGCAGCGATGCCAGCACGGTGCCGACGACGTCGGCGGGCGTAATGGCCCCTTCGCGCACCTGGTCTTGCGCACCGAGGATGCTCTGCTTCACCAGGTTTCGTCCGAGTCGCCGCACGGCCGCGGCGATGGAGGGCTCGGCAAGCAGCGAATCGGTGCGGGGAACCAACCGCCGCGGGTTGTTCATTTCTGCACCCTAGAGGTGTTGGCGGAGGCGGACGGGAATCGAACCCGCCCCTCTCGGCGTTTGCGAAAGTTGACATGGTTGGTCAGCGTTGAGGTAGTGCACTCTACCTGCAGGTTTACCGTTGGCACCGTTGGGTAGATCTGGCACCGGACAGAGCTACTGCGTACTCTCTGCGTACCGGGAAGTCTATTGTGGACATATCGCAGTACCTCGTACCCCGTGGTTGGTGCGGGGTACTGGGTGGCCCGTGCACGGTCGTGACGGACCTCGCGGTCGTCGCTGGTCTCACGGCGTACGTCGGAGTCATGCAGCGGGGCCAGACCCATGCAGGCGGCACCAGTAATGCCCTCTGCCGGGGCAAGAGCGGCCAGAAGGGCGAGTGCGGGGGTACTTATGCTGCGGTACCTCCCGCCGTGCCGACTCCGTTGCGCAGTGCACCTGCATCGCCGTCTTCCCGGTGGCTGGATCGCCACATCCCAGGCAGGGGTGGGACGGTGTCTGGGGTACTGGCTGTTCGGCCGGCGGTGAACGCAGATCGCCCTCGGATCGCCTTCGCTCCACCATTGCATCAACGCCATCACCAGCAACGGCAGCATCGACATGCACCCCGCCAACGTCTGATCAACCAGGCATCAACGCCGCGTCGACTGAACTGAGGATCGACGGCCCGTAAGGGGATCGCCAGCGGACACCGCCGCGTCGGGGAAAGCCCCTGCAGGATCTGCCTCGCTTGGGGTCACTACAAGCCGGGGATCAGGTCTCCGCGACTGGCGGCGAAACGGCGGTACGGTTCGCCGAGGCCGTTGCGCAGCGCACGTTCCTCGACGCGGATACGGACGACGAGGCCCGCGGTGGGCACCACGACCAGGACCGCGAGTGCCGCCCAGTTCCCGAGCGCCAACCCCGGGCCCACGAAGGTCATGATCATCCCGGTGTAGGACGAATGCCGTACCCATCGATATGGGCCGCGTGCCACGACGTTCTGACCCGGGTGTACACGAACGTCGGTGGTGAAGAACTGGCCGAGCAACGCGACCGCCCACTGACGCAGCACGATCCCGGCACCCATCAGTATCAGCCCGGCGACGAAGATCGGCCACCGCGCGTCGGCGATCGCCGCCGCAGGTACCGCCGCGGCGAACGCGAACCCTGCCCCGAGACCGACCGCGACCGAGCAGTACACCACCAGACGGCTGCCCCCTCGAAATGCCCGCCGGTGAGCGACTACGCCTTCCCGAGCAACCATGCGGTGGTCGCCGCCGCGATGGCCATCGCCCTGTTCCTGATCAGCTGGCGCCTCGGGGTGCTGGCGTTGATCGCCACCGCGCTCATGGGCGTCTCCCGCGTCTATGTCGGCGCCCACTACCCCCATGACGTCGCCGCCGGACTCCTCGTTGGCGACCGCGGTGCTGCTGCGTCGCTACGCGACCCAGTGGTCGAGAAACTCTGCGACAGCCGCCTACGTCTCCTGCTCACCGCGTCCCCGGTGCCCGCACGCAGCGGTCGGTGACCCCGCGGGGAGCACCGACACGACGCCGCCGTGCACCCCGCGCGAGAAGCGACCAGGGCGCCGGCGATGCCACCGGGGTGGTGCTCAGCGGACTCGGCACCGGACTGATCCTCACCGTCATCCCCATCGCGCTGTGCGACTACACCGAACACGGCATATTCATCGCCGACAAGCGGTTAGTGCTCCTCACCCTCGGCATGCTGCTGGGGGCCTGCGCTGGTGCGCTACGCCTGCGCTGGCGCAGGCAGACGGACCACCACCTGGGGTACACCCCTGTTTGACGCGGACAGAGGTTGCCGTCCTCTGCTGACTCGTGCGGCGTGTCAGATTGGACGTCTGAACCGTGGCTCAGGGAGACCGGCCAGATCACACAGTGGTGACGTGGTGGGCGACGTGGTTGAGGGCCATGTCGAGGCTGAGTTGCAGGTGCCGGGTTTCGCGGGTGGTTTGGGTGAGGAGCAGTCCGCCTTGCATGGCGGCCATGATGGCCGACGCGAGGTCGGTGGGCCGCGCATCCGCCTGGAGTTCTCCGCTTTGTTGCATGGTGGTCAGGCCGGTGGCCAGGCGTGCCTCCCATTTCTGGAAGCTGTCTGCGAGCAGCTGGCGCGCGTCTTCGGAGGTGTCGGACAGTTCGCTGGCGAGTGAGCCAATGGGGCAGCCACCCACGCCACTGCGCTGCTGTTGCACGTCGATGATCATGGTGCACCAGCGGCGTAGGCCGGTCATGGAGTCGAGGGCGCACAAGTAGGGGTCTTGTCCGTCGAGTACCCGCTCGGTTTGCCGGACGATGACCGCGCGGACCAGTGCATCTTTGTCATGGAAGTAGTGGTAGAGCTGGGATTTGCTGGTGCGGCTGGCGGCCATGACCTCGTCGAGGCTGGTCCGCAAAGCCCCCTGGGCGTACATCAGGTCCGCGGCGGCGTCCACGATCCGGGCCCGCGTCGCTGCCCCGCGGGCGGTGAGCCGTCCGAGCGCGACTTCGACCACGGGGTTCTCGGTTTGTGCCATTTGATCCAGTTTACGCGCTCCTTTGGACTTGACAGTCCAACGGAGCGGGGGGCACGGTGGACTAGAAGGTCCACTATTGCTGCCCTACGGTTTGGAGTCTTGATGTCTGTGCAGCAATCCGCCCGGGTGAGTTCTCCGGGTTATCGGTTGGGAAACGGTGATGTGTTTCCCTTGTTGCAGCTCGCCGCGGTGGGGGGCGGCACGATCTCGCTGCCCGCCGATCTCGCCGGTTCCTTTGGGGTGGTCCTGGTCTATCGGGGTTCGTGGTGCCCGTATTGCAACGCGCAGCTGGCGGCGTTTGGCCGGGCGGAGGACAAACTGGTCGAGGTGGGGGCGAAGGTGGTGGCCCTCTCGGTCGATGACGAGGCGACGAGCACGGCCTTGGTCGCCAAGCATCACCTGGGTTTCCCCGTCGGGCACAGCGCGGACGCCGATGCCGTGGCGGCCGCGACGGGGGCGTTCACCAACACCGACCCCCACCACCTGCAGTCCACCGGGTTCGTGTTGGCCCCTGATGGCACGGTGCTCACCGCGGTGTACTCCAGCGGCGCTATCGGACGGCTGGTGCCCGATGACGTCGTGGGCCTGCTGAGCTACGTGCAGTCACAGCATTGAGTGCCGCAACACTCCCGGCTGCGACCTGAGCTCCTCGCCGGGACCCGCGCACCGGCGCCTACCGCGGCAGCCCTGCCGAGGAGGTCGCGCGGTGAGGTCAGCTGCGTGTCTATACCCGTTCCATCCGGGTGATGAAGCGTCCGTGCACCTCGGTGACGTCGAGCAGGCGTAGCCCGGCGAGGTCGGCGGCGTCGTTGACGCCGACTCGGGCCGCCGCCGATGCCGATGTTGCCGTCCGCGAGCAGTACCCGCGCCCAGCGCCCGTGCCCGGGCAGCGGCGCGAACAGGTCCTGGTGCAGCGCCGTCCCCCCGCGTTGGATGGTCATCTGGACCGCGGCGGCGGAGATGTCCACCCCGAGGGCGGGGATGCCGCGGGCGGCCAGGGCCGCGACGAACCGGCCGGGGCCCGCAGCCCAGGTCGAGGGGCGGTCCCGTGCACGCCTGCAGCAGTTCGTGGTCGGCGGCCCGGTCGGCGGCGGTGGCGGCATTCCCTCCCATCCAGCGGCTTGTCGGCAGGGCCCGGCGGGCACCGGTGGGGTCGGACATCCAGCAGGGCAGACACGCGGCGGCACGGTGGTAGAGGACATCGACCGAGAGGGGGGTCACCGTGGCGGAGCTGATGCCGGAGGTGGTGGCGTTCTGCGGCGTCACCGTTGTGGGAGTTCGACGGAAGGGGCCATCGTTGGAGTCGGCCTCACGTGTTTGGCTCGAGGGCACCGGGATGGCCGCCGCCGGCATCGGCATCCGCATCGGCGACGTTGGGGGAGAGCTGCTTGGTTTTGCGTTGGGTGAGGGTGTAGTGGATGGCGTAGGCCACGGCGCTGATGGCGAAGATGGTGGCGGTGAACAGGAGCCAGCGGTTGAGGAACGGTGCCTGGGTTTGGCCGGTGGCCGCCAGATACGTGGGGGCGCCTTGTTCGATGATGCCGGGCAGGAACACGAGCAGCAGCAAGCCGCTGGCCAGGGCGGGGATCCGCACGTAGTTGATGGCCGAGACCAGTGGTGGCCGGTCGGGGTGGTGTCCGCGCCGGCGGCGCAGAGTGTGGACTCCGGTGGTGTGCACACGGTCGGCGAGGGCGTAGAGGGGGAACAGCACCAGGTCGTGCAGCACCACCGCTCCCAGGAACCACACCAGGATCGACTGCCACCACACGCTGGGATTCCACAGGGCGACGGGCCCCACCACGCTGACGACGTAGGCGAGCAGGGCGAAGCTGGCCAGGACGGCGAGCAGGTGCAGCGGGTGGGCGCCGTAGAACGTGCGGAAGCGGGTCAGCATCTCAGTGGCTCCGAAACTCGATGGAGGTCACCCATTTGGTGTTGTGAACCCCGGGCAGGGCGGGGACGATGATCCGGGCGGGAAAACCGTGATCGACTGACAGATCGACCCCGTTGACCTTGAGGGCGAGCAGCGCGTCGGGGTTGGTGACCTGGTTGGCCTGCAGGCTGGCCTGGTTGAACGCCCCCGCCTTCTCCAAGGACGTCACGTGCGCCGAGGCCGGGGTGGGGACCCCAGCCAACGCTGCCAGGTCGCGCAGCCGCACCCCGGTCCAGCTTTGGGTGCTGGACCAGCCTTCCACGCAGGCGATCGGCAGCACCGCGGTGTGCTGGGGCATGCCCAGCAGCGCGGCCCGATCCAGCGTGCGTGGAGTGGCACCGGGCAGGGACAGCGCCCACCCGGCGCCGACGTCGGCCGGGGTGATGGCGGCGACGGCGGCGGTCCGGTTGATCTCGAAGTCATTCGGCCCATCACCCATGTCCCGCCCGCGGGGCAGCAGGAACGCCAGCGGGCGGATCGGACCACCCAAGGTCTGCCCCAACGTCAGCACCGCCAGCAGCGCCGAGCCCCCGCCGACCAGGGCCAACGCCCCACGTCGGCTGATGGTGGCGGGGGCGGGATCGGTGGCCACCAGCCCGTCCGGGTCGGGGGGCTCGCGCACGGTGTCGGCCCGCGAGGTGCGCAGCATGGTCCGGAACGACCGGGCCCGCAGCGAGGTGATCATCGTGGGTAGCTTGATGCCGACGTGCACGACGAAGCCGGCGATGAATACCCACGCCCCGTAGTAGTGGGCGGTGTAGAAGCTGAAGCCGAAGATGTAGTCGTACTGAATGTTCAGTACCCCGGTGACGATCTCGAACAGGATTCCGCCGACCAACATCAGCAGGGCGATGCGTTCGATGAGCTGGGCAATGGAGCGGGAGGGGGGCCAGGCGAACAGGCGGGGGATCACCGACCACAGCTTGGCCAGCACCACCGGAATGATGATCACCCCGAGCCCGACGTGCAGGCCTTGGGTGAGCCGGTAGAGCCAGGGCGGGGTGCTGGGCCAGTTGAACACCGGCAGGCGCAGCCAGCCGACGTCGGCGGGGATGGCCTGGTTCAGCTGCGGGGCGTAGGCGATGTAGGACAACAACCCGGTGATGATGACGATGGGCAGCGCGACGAGCAGCACCGCCCCGAATACCGACGTCAGCCACGGCCCGCGCAGCGGGGAACGCCACTGCTTGATGTGTGCCAGGCCGGGCGGGGGGCGGTGTTCCAGCGTGCGCCACAGCGGGGCCGGGAAACCGTAGGCAGGCGCAGCCGGATCGGAACGGGTCTCGCGCCCCTCGGGGTCAGACCCTGCCGCAGGGCCCCCGTGGGGTGGGGGAGGGCGGTGCGGGGGTGGGGTGCTCGTCGTGGTCATGACAGGTTCCGCTCCTTGTGCTCACCCATGGTCAGGATGATGTTGCGACGGTGTCGTGGTGGGGTAGTTGAGCGTGCTCCGCATCGGCCAGGGCCTGGGCGGCGGTGACCAGGCCGAGGTGGCTGAAGGCCTGCGGGAAGTTGCCCAGCAACTCGCCGGTGGTGGTGTCGATTTGCTCGGAGAACAGTCCGAGGGGGCTGGCGAACCCCGCGGCCCGCTCGAGGACCTCCCTGGAACGTCCTACCTGGTCGGTGACGGCCAGGGCGTGGGCCAACCAGAAGGTGCACAGCAGGAAGCTGCCCTCGCCGCCGTCGATGCCGTCGCCTCCGCGGTAGCGGTAGAGCAATCCACGGTCGTCGCGTAAGCCGGTCTCGATGGCGTCGATGGTGGCCAGCAGGCGCGGATCATCAGGGGCCAGGAAGCCCACGATCGCCATCAGCAGCACCGAGGCGTCCAGGGTGTCGGAGCCGAAGTACTGGGTGAAGGCACCGACACGGTCATTCCAGCCCTCGCGCAGGATGGCCTCCCGCACCTCCTTGCGCTGCGCGGCCCAGCGCTCGAGGCGGTCACCCGCGTGCAGGTGGTCGGCCATGGCGATGCCCCGGTCCAGGGCCACCCAGCACATCAGCTTGCTATGCAGGTAGGGCCGCGGCTGTCCCCGCACCTCCCAGATGCCCTGGTCGTCGTCGCGCCAGCGGATGGCCGCCGCCTCCACCGCGGCGACCAGGAACACCCGTGTCCCCTCGGGCATGTCCACCAGCTGGTCGCGCAGGGTGTGCGCGGCGTCCAGGACGGCGCCGTACACGTCAAGTTGGCTTTGCCCCCACGCCTCGTTGCCGGTGCGTACCGGACCGCTGTGACGCCATCCGGACAGCCGGGGGATGGTGTGCTCGGTGAGGTCGCGCTCGCCGCCGACGCCGAACATGATCTGCAGCTCCATGCCGCGGTCCAGTTGCGTACCGGCGGCGCGGGCGAGGAAGGCGAAGAAGCGGCCGGCCTCCTCGGGGCAGGCGGCGATGAACAGTCCTTGCAGGGTCATGCTGGCATCGCGCACCCAGGTGAAGCGGTAGTCCCAGGTGCGGCCGCTGCCGATCCCCTCGGGCAGGCTCGTGGTGGGTGCGGCGACCATGGCGCCGCTGCGCGCGTAGGTCAGACCTTGGAGCACCACCCCGCTGTGGTGCACCAGCTCCTGCAGCGGCCCGTCGTAGCGTTGATGCAGCCGCGACCAGCTGTGCCACGCCGTCTCGGTGGCCTTCAACCGGCGGCGGATCTGGCGCCGTGTCCATGGTTTCGGGGTCGGACCCCAGGGGTCGCACTGCTGCACTGCGAAGCTCAGCTCCTGCCCCTCGGTGAGGGTCAGGGTGCTCGACGCGGTGGCATCGGCGAGGTCCATGGCCACGTCGGTGCTGAGCACCAGCACGGTGGCCCCGCCGTGGGAGACGACGGCCCCCGCAGTGTGCACCAACCTGGGATGAACTAATCCGTACTCGGGGCGCGGGGCGTATTCCACTCGTACCGGCACCGTCCCGCGGGTGCAGCGGACCTGGCGCAGCAACACCCCGGGCGCGGAGCGACCCAAGTCATGACCCCGCTCGTGCGGGCCCATCGCCATCGCGTCGATCACCATGAGCTCACCCGCGGGAGCTGACCACGTCGTCTGCAACACCAGGCCCGGGCAGCGGTAGCGCCACGCGGCCAGGAACCCCTCGCCAGCCGGTGCCAGCAGGAAATGCCCCGCGCTCTCATCAAGCAGGCGGCCCAGCACCGGCGGGCTGTCATACCGGGGCAGGCACAACCAGTCCACCGACCCCCCGGCCGTCACCAACGCACCCGCACCGCAATCGGACAACAACGCATGCTCGCCGAGGGGAACATCACTCACCGGCCATCACCACCGACCACGAGCAGGCCAGGCAACGCCTGGTGCAGCGCCGAGAGAGTGGTGGGGACACCGCCGGTGCGGCTACTCGGGGCACAGGGCAGCCCGCGGTTGTCTCCGGCGTGGTGGTCATGCTCGCCTCGCCTGCGCTTCCACACCCGAACCATGGACCAACCGTGCCCGCCTTTCACTGGACTGTCAAGTCCACTATGTCTAGTGTCGGGAGGTGCCAGCACCTCAACCTCGAGAACTGGGGACTAGAGCAGGATGAGTCTGACCAAGGGCAGTGGCCCCTTCGGCGCGAACCCGGCAGGCTCGTTCAACTTCGACCCGCACCCACCGGAGCACGTCCTCTACCTCGAGCGGTCACCGAGACGGGTGCGGGTCGTCCTCGGCGAGGAAACAGTCGCCGACAGCACCGGGGTCTGGTTGCTGCACCCGCCCGGCCGGACGCCGACCTACCTGTTTCCACGCGAGCACGTGCGCACCGAGAACTTCGAGCCCAGCAACCGCCGCCGCTTCGACCCGGGCATGGGGGAGGGAACCTACTGGACGGTGCGGGTCGGGGACCGCCGCGCGCCCGATGCGGCCTATTCGTTTCAGGACCCGCCCGCGGCGGCGTCGCAGATTGCCGGGCTCATCGCCTTCGACTGGGACGCGATGGACGGGGTGTTCGAGGAGGACGAGGAAGTTTTCGTCCATCCCCGCGACCCCTACACCCGCATCGACGTCCTCCGCAGCTCCCGACATGTCCGCGTCCGCGTCGCAGACGTCGTGATTGCCGACTCGAGCCGGCCCCGGATGCTGCTGGAAAGCGGTCTGCCGGTCCGGTACTACCTGCCCCCCGAGGACGTGCGCACCGATCTGCTGCAGCCCAGCGACACCACCACCCGCTGCCCCTATAAAGGCACCGCCCACTACTGGTCGCTGCGGGTCGGGCAGCGGTTCGAACCGGACATCGTGTGGTCCTACCCCGAGCCGCGCCACGACGCCGAAGCCGTCCGCGGGCTGCTGTGCTTCGTCGACGAACGGGTGGAACTCGACGTGAGCACGGACGAACAACGACACTGACTCCCTGATCCGCGCCAAGTGCCTGCGCCTCCCCCAGTGGTGGTGGGGGCATGATGGGCCGATGACGACGGGTCGCAGGGTGCGGGTGGGGGATCTGGTGGAGTCGGCGACCCGCGCGAGTGAGCGCCTGAGCTGGCTGGACCGGCCGAGTTACCGACTCGAGCACGCCATGGCCCTGGTGTTCGCCCTGCTCGGTGGGGCCGGTGACCGGGTCCGTAACGTGGTGAACGGGACGAACATCGGCCACCCGCTGCATCCGGCGGTGGCCACGGTGCCCGTCGGTGCGTGGACAGCGGCGCTGGCCTTGGATGTCGTGGACACCCTCTCGCCGCGACCCGCCGGGTTTCGTGACGCGACCCGGCTCACGGTGGGTGTCGGGCTCGCCGGCAGCGCCGCGGCCGCGCTCACCGGCCTCGCCGACTGGCAATACACCCACGACGAGACCCGGCGCGCAGGTTTGGTGCACGGCATCATCAACACCGCCGCCCTCGGCTTGTGTGCGGTGTCCTGGCGCGATCGCCGCCGCGACCAGCACGGGCGGGCCCGGTTGTGCAGCGGGCTCGGTTACGGGCTCACGGTGGCCAGCAGCTTCCTCGGCGGCAATCTCGTCTACCGCCACCAGATCGGTGTCGACCACTCGACGAACGAACTCGGACCGGCTGATTTTGTGCCCGTGCTCCCGGTCGGCGACCTCGACGACGGCCAACCCCACCACGTGGTCGCCGACGGTGTCGGCATGATTCTGGTCCGTGACAACACCGCGATCCACGCCCTGGGGGAACGCTGCCCCCATCTCGGTGCCCCGATGGCCGACGGGTGGCTCTACCGCGGTGACCTGGTGTGTCCCTGGCACGGCTCCTGCTTCGACCCGGCCGAGGGCACTGCGACCCGCGGTCCCGCGTCCGCACCGCTACCAACCTACGAGACGCGGGTGACTGCCGGGCACGTTGAGGTCCGTCGCCGCCCGGGCGTGCGTTCCAGCCCACCGGAGGAGGTCAGCGCCCATGAAGGCTGACGACGCGAACACCGTCCTGGCCGAACACCACCAGCTGCTCCGGACGCTGACCGAGCAGATCGATGCCGCCACCACTGGCACTACGCAGCACCGGGCGCTGATCGACCGGCTGCTGCTCGAACTCGACATTCACATGCAGATCGAGGACACCCTGTACTACCCCGCGGTCAGCAGGGTCAGCCCGCTGGTGGCTATCGCGCACGCCGAGCACCGCGCCGTCTCCGACCAACTGGCCACCGCCCTGCGCACCGACATGAGCAGCGCGGACTTCCGCATCGAATGGGATGCCTTCACCACCACCCTGCACCACCACGCCGCCGAAGAAGAACGCGACATGTTCCCCCACGCCCGCCACCTCGGCGACAGCGAACTCATCGCGCTCGGCGCCGCCATGACCTCCCTGCTTCACCGCAGGCGACGCTCCCGGCGCACCCGACTCCGCGTCCGC
>JAABUM010005438.1_pt1 | contig 13389 bp, 15 predicted proteins | sample 5559161 | NCBI WGS metagenome assembly JAABUM01 (sample SAMN10711868, study PRJNA513369) | rock metagenome | isolation source: Antarctica rocks | place: Antarctica: Victoria Land, Siegfried Peak nord | reverse complement strand
GCCTGGTTCGCGGAGCAGCCTCGCGCCGCCACACGACCGTCACGGCTGGCCTTCCTCGCTGCATGAGCCGCGCTCCCAGCACCACCTGCGCGGATTCGCCAACGGCATCCCCAAAGGGCCAAAGTCAAGCTCAGAGAGGTGCTTAAAACGCTTGGCCCGGTGTTCCGGGGGTTGCAATACCCATGAAGGGCATACTACCCTCCTGCGCGGGCTGGGATCTGATCCCCACGCCGCAGCGTCACCCGGCGATCCCCACTCCCAGATTGGGAGAGGGGTGGCGAGCGAATGCTCGCCGGGGTGAGGGCTTTCCCACGTATGTGAGTAGCCGCCGGGTGTGGGTTGCCGTTGGACTGAAGTACCCGTGAAGGGCATACTATACCCATGAAGGGCACAATGTCCGCCTGCGCGGACTGGACCACCCCGAATCTTTCTCCCTTCCGTCCTCTGTGCCTCTGTGCCTCTTATTCCGCCCCTTAATCTTTCGTTCGTTCTCTGCGTCTCTGCGCCTCTGAGGCCAGGGGGCGGGGCACTGTTGCCCCGCCCCCTGCCGCGTCGTGGTTACGACCAGAGGCGGTCGTGGCTGCCGCGACGGTCCCACTCCGGGGTCGGCTCGAAGAAACCCTTGTCCCACGCGACCAGATGTTCCTTGACCACATCCTCGTTGAGGGTGAAGCCGAGGCCCGGCGTCTCCGGGACGGCGATGTGCCCCCCCTGGATGATCGGATTCCCCGGCCCGCTGATGAAGTCGCTCCAGAACGGCACCTCGCTGAAGTGATGCTCCAGCGCGATGAAGTTCTCGGTCGCCGCCGCGCAGTGGACACTCGCCATCGTGCTGATCGGCGTCCCGGCCATGTGCAGCGCCATGCTGACGCCGTATTCCTGCGCGTAGTCGCCGATCCGCTTCGTCTCCATGATCCCGCCGCTCGTCGCGAGGTCGGGATGGATCACGTTCACGGCGCGCGCCTCCAGCAGCGGCTTGAAGCCGTCGAGGAGGAAGATATCCTCGCCGGTGCAGACCGGCGTGTTCAACGCCCGCTCCAGTTGCACCCACTTGTCGGTGAACTGCCACGGCACCAGGTCTTCCAGCCAGGCGAGGTTGAACGGCTCCAGCGCCTGCCCGAGGCGCAGGCAGTCGTCCACGCCGATGTGGCCGAAGTGGTCGGCGGAGATCGGCACCTCGTCGCCGACCACGGCGCGCACCTGCGCCACGTACTCGGTGATCAGGTCGATCCCCTTCGGCGTCAGGCGCACATGGGTGAACGGGTGCATGACCTGGGTGGAGTTGAAGAGGCGCTCCACCTCATCGCCCGGATCGCCCGGCAGCATCCCCTGCGGCCAGCTCAGCGCGCCCGGAATCCCGATCAGCGGCTGCACGCCCACGTCCATCTTCAGCATCGTGAAGCCGAGGTCGAGGCGCGCTTGCAGCTTCTTCCCCATCGCCCCGCCGGTCAGTTCGTTCGGCGTGTCGCAGTACATGCGGATGCGATCGCGGAACTTGCCGCCCACCAGCGCATAGGCCGGGACGCCGTACGCCTTCCCGGCGAGGTCCATCAGCGCCATCTCGACGCCGCAGACGCCGCCGCCCTGCCGCCCGTGGCCGCCGAACTGCTTGATCGTGCGGAAGAGCTTGTCGAGGTTGCAGGGATTCTCCCCCATGATGCGGCTCTTCAGCATCAGCGCATAGTTCTTGCTGGCGAAGTCGCGCACCTCGCCGTAGCCGCTGATCCCCTGGTTGGTGTCGATGCGGACGATCGTGAAGTGCCAGTTGTCCCAGCCGACCGTCGCCGTCCGCATGTCGGTGATCCGCAACTCGCTCGGGCGCGATCCGCCGCGCACATGCTCCTCCGGACGCGCAGCTTCCTGACCAAACACTGTCATCGTTCCCCCTTCTCAACTGCTCGACCACACGACCCGACCATTCAGCATCGACCGTCGCCCGCGTGACGATGCGAGTCTACGCCACGCGCGCGCTCCTGCCAAACGTCGACCTCTGGTCACAGCCGCACATGTACCTGATCGTCACCGATCCGGGGAGCGCAATCGAGCGCGCAGATAGTGACACGCCGACAGCGCGTGTCGCCCGCCCGGCCAGGTGTGCCATCCTCTCGACGACGGATGAAGCGCGCTTCACGGATAATGCCCTCGATCGCTCCCCCGATGACCCACAATAGATCGGCGTGCGCGGTCTTGGGGAGGCCGAGGTAGCGGTGGAGTGGCTGCGGGGGCACGCCCCCACGAATAATTGAGACGCGCGATGGAAGGGCGCGGCGGAATCTCTGTCGCGCCCTCCTCATCACTTTTACAAAACGGATACAGTGCCGACGTGGCCCAGCCGAGATTTCAATCCCGGTGGTTGATGCCACCACAAAGTTTCGTCCGAGGACCGGGTACTGCTTACACAACGGCAACACTCTTGCTCAGAGCAATAGCGTTTGAGCGGCGATGTCCCCTCTCCTCGGATGGGGAGAGGGGGTAGGGGGTGAGGGTTTGTCCAGCACACCCCTACACCTATAACGAAATCCTCTCCCGTCCGAGATGGCCGTTGGGCCGAGGTTTCGGCTGGATAGCCCCCGGCCACGAAGTACCCATGAAGGGCATACTATACCTATGAAGGGCACAATGTCCGCCTGCGCGGATCTGGAATAAGGCTCTACCCCACTGCAAAGGGCGAGTCGGGCACATCGAGCAACCAGGACACATCCACCTCAAAATCGAGTTGCACCGTAGGAAGTTCCGCAAAAACCTTGTTCAAGAGCGTGCGGGTAGAGGTCAGCCAAATTCCGCAGTTCTTCCCTGCACCGAGCCAAACGAGCGCATCGCCGTCGTAGCGTAGCCCTGATATCCCGGCAACCGATTCAGGTTCCAGTGTCAGGTCGTTAGCCACAATTTCGCCGACGAAATGGAACCACCCTCCATATCGCCAGCCGCCTGCTTCCGGCTGCTGCGGAAAAATCTCCGCCGGATAATGGTACGACACCCCGAAGCGTTGCAGAAGCGCGAGGAGTTCTGGCGGCAACGCCTTCCCCTGTTCCTGTGCGAGCCGGAAATTGCGACACCCGGCGCACGAACAAACGAGCTGATCACTCATAGCGATCGCGGCATAGGCATCGCGCGTGGCTTCGGCATCGTAGTGAATCGCCCAGGGACCAAGCGTGATGCTGTCCATGACGGACCTTCCTACAAGATTTGCTAGTACCCTAATTTCCCCGTCCCCAGCAGCCTGTACGCCCGCCGCGCCCCCGGCCAGTGGTGGATCAGGCGCGGGAGGCGCGGGATGACGACGCGGGTGATCGCGGCGAAGAGGTGCAGGGCGCGCTCGTGGCCCGGCCCCCACGGGAAGCCGTAGGCGTCGCGGACGGCGGGGGGGAGCAGGCCGATCGTGGGGAGCGCGGTGAGCGGGCTCAGCAGCGGCGCCCAGCGCGGTCGGCGTGGCGAGACGATGTCCCGCCCCAGGGCGCGCGCGGTCGGGCCGACGGTGATCGTGCCGTCGGCGATCCGCGCGGCGACCTCCGCCTCCACCGCCGCGTAGTCGCGCGCCAGCAGTCCCGCCGGGATGCCGAGCAACGGCCCCATCGCGGTCGATTCGAGGGTGTAGCGATCGCGCTCCTCGACCGTCAGTGGCCCGACAAAGAGCTCGTAGGCGCGCGGCAGGGTCAGCACGAGGGTCGCCTGCACCCAGGCGAGCAGCGCGGGATCGTGCGCGGAGTAGCGCGCGCCCGCGCCGTGCGGGCCCACCGTGTCGCCGAGTTCGCCGTGGATATGGTCATGGATGCGATTGATCCTGTCGGCGGTCCGCTGGCGCTCCTCCGCCGTCCCGAAGGTGATCAGCAGCATCGCGCGGATCGTCGCGGTGAGCCGTTCGAGGCGGCGTTCGGGCTGGCTGATCGCGATACTGTGGTCGGCCACCCCCGCCGCGACGAGCGGGTGCGCCAGTTGCAGCAGCACCGCCGCGCCCCAGCCGAGCAGCGTCGCGGTCTCGGCGTTCACACGCCACGCGACCGGCGGATCGGCGGGGTCGGGCTGCCACACGGGGAGCGGGGCGAGTTGCGTAGTGGGGGCATCGGGTGCGGTCATCGTCATCGCGGTATCCTGACTATGTAGGCTCGGCATTCTCGGGCGAGTCGGGCGGCACCGTCGCGGCGCACGCTATCCCGCACCTTTAAGGGTAGCGCAGCCGCTGAGGAGTAGCCAGTGGTCGGTAGACAGAAAGACACGCCGCTCACCCTACAGACTATGGGCCACAGACCCGCCCCTTCCGCCGACTGCCGACCGCCGACCGCCGCCTCTCCTCTCACGACTCACGACCCCCGACTCACGACTTATCACTGAACGGGCTTCACTTTTCGCCGCCCATCTGCTATAATTCCTGTAAAGTCACGCACCACGCGACCCGTGTGGACATTCACGGGTCGCTCTTTGTGTGTGGCGCACCCCGGCGAACGCACGCTGTGCCGTCTGGCACGTAGGGGTGACGCGGGCCACTTCACCGCTACAGAAAAGGGCAGGACAGCACCGATGACGATGACTACTGAGGCGCCGATCAAGGCCGGGGTGCGGACCGATATCCGCAACGTCGCGATCATCGCGCACGTCGATCACGGCAAGACCACGCTCGTCGATGGCTTGCTGAAGCAGTCGCACGTCTTCCGCGACCCCGACGCCGCCGGCACGTTGATCATGGACTCGAATGAGCTGGAGCGGGAGCGCGGCATCACGATCCTCTCCAAGAACACCGCGATCGACTATCACGGCATCAAGATCAACATCATCGACACACCGGGACACGCCGACTTCGGTGGCGAGGTCGAGCGCGTGCTGAACATGGCCGATGGCTGCCTCCTGCTGGTGGACGCGGTCGAGGGGCCGATGCCGCAGACGCGCTTCGTCCTCAGCAAGGCGCTGGCGCTCGGCCTGCGCCCGATCGTGGTGATCAACAAGGTCGATCGCCCGAGCGCCCGCCCCGCCGAGGTGCTGTCGCTGACCCAGGATCTCTTCCTGGACCTCGCCACGGACGAGTCGCAACTGGAGTTCCCGGTTGTCTACGCGATCGGCAAGCTCGGCGTTGCCGGGCTGACCGCCGGGCACATGGAGCAGGATTTCGAGCCGCTCTTCTCCACCATCCTGGAGTATGTTCCCGCGCCGCAGGCCGACTTCGATGCGCCGTTGCGGATGCTGATCACCACCCTGGACTACGACGCCCACCGGGGGCGCATCGCGATCGGGCGGATCACGCAGGGGCGGATGGCGGCGGGCCAGCAGGTCGCGCTCGTCCGCCCGGATGGTGGCATCATCAACAGCCGCCTCACCTGGCTCGCCACCTACGACGGCCTCGGTCGTCGCGAGGTGACGGAGAGCATGGCCGGGGACATCATCGCGGTCGCCGGGGTCGGCACCGGCACCATCGGCGACACGATCGCGGACCCGAACGATCCCGGCTCGCTGCCGTCGATCGCCGTCGAAGAGCCGACGCTGCAACTGACCTTCGGCGTCAACACCAGCCCGTTCGCCGGGCGCGACGGCACGCCGCTGACCTCGCGCCAGCTCAAGGGTCGCCTCGACCGCGAGATCGAGACGAACGTGAGTTTGCGCATCAACGATACCGAGACCGCCGACACCTTCGAGGTGGCCGGGCGTGGCGAGCTGCACCTCTCGATCCTGGTCGAGACGATGCGCCGCGAGGGCGCGGAGTTCCAGGTGTCGCGCCCCGAGGTCATCACCAAGGAGATCGACGGTAAGCGCAGCGAGCCGTTCGAGGCGGTGACGATCGACGTACCGGAGGAGTCGATCGGCGCGGTCACGGAGCTACTCGGCCCCCGCCGCGCCACGATGACGAACCTCGTCCACGACGACAACGGACGCGCGCGCCTGGAGTTCGAGGTGCCGACGCGCGGCCTGATCGGCTTCCGTAACCTCTTCCTCACCGCCACGCGCGGCGAGGGGATCATGAACAGCCTCCTGATCGGCTACCGCCCGTGGGCCGGGCCGATCGGCACGAACCGCAACGGCGCGCTGATCGCCCACGAGACCGGCCCCGCGTTGAGCTTCGGCCTCGCGGCGGCGCAGGAGCGCGGGCAGACTTTCGTGGAGCCGGGCGAGGATGTCTACGAGGGGATGATCGTCGGCCTCAACGCCAAGGATGTGGACCTGACGGTCAACGTCTGCAAGGGGAAGAAGCTGACCAACATGCGCGCCTCCACCAGCGACATCGACGTGCGCCTCACCCCCGCGCTGAAGCTGAGCCTCGAACAGGCGCTCGACTTCATCGCCGAGGATGAACTGCTGGAAGTGACGCCGAAGCACGCGCGCCTGCGCAAGCGCCTCCTCAACGAGAACGAGCGCGCCCGCGCCCGCAAGCAGGGTGCCCCCCGCGCCCGCTAAGCGCCGCAACCAATGACAAGAGGGTCCTTGCATGACGGATGCAAGGACCCTCTTGTCATCCTCGAGAGATCGCCATGCGCGCCTGAACGCGCTCGTGCCTGTCTCGGGCGCACGTCGGCACACGAACGGCAGCTATCGAGCCCTGTACCTGAGCAAATGGAGAGGAAGACGAGGGGATACCCCCGGCTGGGCTCGAACCAGCGACCCTCCGCTTAGAAGGCGGATGCTCTGTCCGCTGAGCTACGGGGGCATATGGTAAAGGTAGCAGACGATACGGGGCCAATCAAGCGTACCAAGGGGTCATCTGCCCCCACCGGGAGCGGTGGCCCGGACAGGACCAATAGGGGATACGCGCCGCGCCGCCACGTCGGCGCACACCACTCTCGCTGTCCCCACCCCGCGTATCCCCTGCCCGTCCCCCCATATCCAGCCCCATCCCAACCCGTCCCCGCAGATTCACCGCCTCACCGCCCACAAGGCACCCCGGCTGCCCGGAAGAGGAGGCACCGCCGACACAAGCACCCCTTGGGAGCACCAGTACAGGATGCCGCTGGCTGGTTGGCCGGTGACGTTCTCGAAGCTAGCTTGTACACTAGCGGAGGATGACCATCGCCGCGCCAAGCAAAGAATCTTCGCTCCGGTGACGAAGGCGTGGCGGCGAGCGTGGGCCAAGGCGAAACCCGGACCACCGTGCGCACCGTCCCCCAACCGTTCCCCCATAGGAAGGAGCCAGCGCCATGTCCCGCATCCCCGGCGTCGATCCGGCAGCGGCGGAGGGGCCGATCCGCGCCGTCCTGGCCGCGCAGGCGCAGCAGTGGGGCGGGCCGCTCCTCAACCACCTTGGCGCACAATTACACCTGTAGCCTGCTCGGGTAGCGGGATTGACGCAGTAAACTCGTAGCGCGGCTTGCGCGTGCGCGGCCAAACAAGCGCACAGAAGCCGAGCGCGGATAACATGTCGCGGCGGTCTTGATATGTCATCTCGTCAATGTTCGCCGCGACACGCGCGCACCACCCTTCCAGCAGATCAAGGCGGGCTTGTGTCTGCTCCCAGTCCTCGCGTAGCGCTCGCTGGCCCGCCTTCTCCGCTTCCAACGCCCGTTTCCGCTCGGCAAGCGCCTTCAATTGCGCCACGAGCGGTACGCGCGCGTCCTCATCATCGAGCATCGCCATCGCCGCCGAAATGTTCCCCTGTTGCTTAGTCGCGGTTGCAATGGCCCGATCGATCGCGGCCCTATCGCCTGCGGTCGGGTCGGACTGGCGGTGTTTCGTGACGGCAGCGCGGATCGTCTCGGGGTCTAACAGGATCGCGCGCACTTTCGCCCAGGCCGCCGCGTCAAGCTCTTCCGCACCGATACGAAAACGTCCGGTCGGGTGTTCCTCCGTCCGCACGGACACAACGTTGTAGGAGGGATAATCCCCTTTCACGAATGAAGCCGCGAGGGAACGCCCACAGCAGCCACAGCGAGCGAAGCCACCGCGCAGAAGGAAGCGCTCGGGCTCGCGCGCATTACGCGAGGCTTCCGCCTTATTGCGAGTGAGGCGCGCTTGTACGGTATCGAAGATAGCAACGTCAACCAGTGGCGGGCACACACCAGCGGGTAGCCGTATCTGCTCCTCGTCGGGTCGCTCGGATTGGGTAGACTTCCCGTTCTGGCGCACGGTCGCCCAACGGTGCGCGCGACAGTCGCCGATATAGTCACGGCGGTGCAAGATGCGGCGGATCGTGGTTGGAGCCCAGTACACCCCCCCTTCAGGAGCGGGGATGCCATCGCGGGTGAGCCCCACAGCGATGGCCCGGATCGGTGTCCCCTGCGCGGCCAGTGCGAAGATCCGCTGCACGACTGGCGCGGTAGCGGGGTCAGGAGCATACGCGGTCTTATTGTCACGGTAGCGATAGCCGTACGGCGGCGGGGTGTTCCCGATCAGCATACCCCGGCGGATCTTCTGCGCTCGCCCGCGCATCGTCCGCTCCTTGATCTTCTCTAGTTCGAGTTCGGCAGCGAACGCGCGTGCATTGAGTAAGAAACGCCCGGTCGCCGATTGCTCGAAGTCGAAGAGGGCAAACTTCAACGCAACGCCAGCACGATCGCAAAACTCCTGTAGGAGTGCGGTATGTACCTGACTACGCGAGAAGCGGTCGGGATCGAAGCAGATAAACACATCGTATTCGCCGCGTTGCATAGCATCGCGGGCGGCTTGGAGCGCGGGCCGCTCGTAGAGTTCCGAGGCGGTATGCACCTCCCGATAAACGTGCTGATCGGCGATGGTATAACCATGCTCGGCGGCATACTTTCGGCACGCCTCTTCCTGCGTCTCTAGCGAATAGTTGTCGCGCTGCGATGAATCGCTCACGCGCGTGTAGATCGCCGCGCGCTTCGTTAACTGCTCAGGGATAACCATTATGCTACGATCCCCCTGCCCGGTGATGCTAGACCCATCATCGAGCGCTGCGCCGCCTAGGGCTTCTCTAGGCGGCCTCTTTTCCCTCCGCTGCCTGCCTGACCGCCTCAGCGAACTCCGCCACCTCGACCGGCTCCACGGCCAGCGCCGCCGCGATCTTCCGCATCGTGACGAAGCGCGGCGCGCGGCGTCCGGCCTCGATCGCGACGATAGTCTGCGGTGAGACGCCCGCCGCCAACGCTAGCGCACGGATACTCAAAAGCTTGCCTGTTCGTAACTCCCGTAATGTCACCATGTATCCCTCCTTCTGAGACAAAGATAACACACTCTTGATACTGTACCAACTAAGTGCTATCTTTGTAACAAGAGGCGGTGTGAGTCGCCGGGGTTTCGCGATGAAGAGGAGGAACGGGCATGACTACTGACGACCATGCTTTCGCCGCCGTGCGTCCCGCGTGGGACGCGTGGATACTCGCTAACGAAGAGCGATCGATCCGGGATTACCTCGCCGCTGTAGACGAAGGAACACCCGATACGCGCGTCTATTTCCGGGGTTACTATCACGGTGTGCGGTCGCGCTTCGGCCTTAGCGTAATCGGGCCGGCACAGCAAAGGATCAAGCGTCCACAGGAAGGACACGAGAGCGCAACAGTCCGCGAGAGGCTACAGGCGCGCGGCGATGAAGACGAATTCTTCGCCGAGTTTGTGCGCGGCATGATGGACGCGATGGATGCGGATAACCCGCCGGTTTCGTAGCGTAGCTGGCCCTAAGTACTGCGGTCCAGCGCGGGGCGGGCGTTGTGTCCGCCCCTTTGCTTGTCCTGCATCGGCATGCTACCCTGCGCACTATGAGCGAGGAGGGTGGTTATGGATTCCTATCGCGTGCGACAGGTGCGAGCGTTGGTGAACGATGAATGGGTCGATCTCACTGTCGGTGAGAAGACTGTCTTCGAGCTGGAGCTGCCGGGTGATGGCATCTACCGGCCCGGTCAGTCATCCGACCATACGGGATACTGGGCGGTGAGGGGCTTAGTCGGGTTTCCGGTGAGCATCGCCAATCTGTCGGTCATTGAGGTTGAGATCGAGACGACCGATGGACAGCGTTGGCGTGGCCCTAGCCAGATCGACATTGATCCCCTACGAAGGCTTACCCTTTCAGCGGCAGGCGATTTACTGCCCTGCTAGATCGGCGAGGAGTTGCTCGCCAGCGCCCACAAGGGCGGCCAGCGCCTCCGGTAGCGCGGCCTCGGCCGCCCTGATCCGCGCCCGGCGACTGTTCGGCAAGGGCAGGAAATGCCCCTTGGCATCGCGCGGCCGCGCGGCCGCTACCTTCGCCTTCGCCAGCGTCTCGCGCCGCTCCGCCTTCGGGCGATACTTCCGCTTCCACGGCTCGGCGCGTGGCGTTTCTACCGTGGTAGAAACCTTCGGCATCTTCCCGCGCCCGAAGGCCCGCGCGAGCTGCCCGAACGCCACATTCAGGGCCGCGTCACGGCGTACCACGGCCTCCGGGGAGAGCGGCGCGGCGGGCAGCTGCACCACATTCGCCCGCCTTCGCCCCCCGCGCTTATTTTGCAACTGCTCGTAGGGTTTTTGGATCTTCCCGGCCATTCTCAGCCTCCTCCGTCCACAAATAGCGCGCCGCATGGTGAACGCATAAAAAGTCGAGAGCGGCGGTCCGCGCGTGCGCCTGTGCCCCAAGACTTCAGCCCCCCGCCCGGTGGGGGCTGCCCGCCGCGCTCGTCCTACCGCTGGCGCACGGGGTCGTGCGTGCGGAGCGCGCGTTGGCCCTTCCCGCGATACCACCAGGACTCGGCGCGCGCGCTGCGGACCTTGGCGTGGGCGATCCGCTTGGTGCTGTCCTGGCCGTAGCAGGGTTCGCAGAGCGAGCGGTGGCAGCACGAGCACCAGGTCACGGTGTCGCGGCGTCCGCAGCGGTCGCATCCGGCGTGCTGGCTCCTCGCGCTCCCTCCTCGCGCTAGTCGTGGGTGTTGTGTTGCTTGCAGCGATGGCAGCGGATCACGTTGGGGAGCGCGGCCACGGTGCCGCCCGGTAGGGTGAGGGTGCGCCCTTCGATGTGTGCGAGATGCCGCCCGCAGTGTCGGCAGGTCCAGTCCTCGCGGTACAACGGCCGCGCGGGCGGCTGGTCGATGAAGGGCGGCAGGGCGGTGTGCGTCGTCTGCATCGCGCAACCTCCGAAGGATGGTGCCGCGCCGGGTGTCACCCACCCGGCGCGGCCCGTCAGGGTTAGGGGGCGGGAACCACGCCCTCGATGATGGCGAAGCCACCGGGACGCGCGACCGCGATGTCGGCGCGCATCCAGGCAAGCAGCGCGATCTGCCCGTAGTCGGCGTAGCGTTGGTCGAGCAACTGGATGCCGAGGTCGGTACGCATCCCGATCATCAGCTCTTGCCACTCGCCGACGAAGATGTCGGAGGCGTTGGTCGCGGTGCCCTGCGTCTCGGTGACGGGGAGCTGCCGAGTGGTGAGCATCTTCAAGTTGGTGAGGGCCACCGGCGGCGACAGGTAGCGCCCCTGGGTGTCCTTCAGCGTGGCGAGCGCCGCCGCCGAGCGCGGGGTCATGATGGCCGCGTTCGGCGTCTCGTTGGCGTTCTCCACCAGCAGCATCGCCTGGATGAAGGGGTCATAGTTCGTGAACGCCCCTCCATTCGTGCCCATGCTCAGCACGGGGATCCCCGTGGTGTTGCGGAGCCCGCGCGGCTCGGGATCGGTGCCGCTGCCGTACAGGGCCACGCGGTCCAGCTCCAGCGCGATCGAGCGCGAGATGCTGTTACGCACCACCTGGTCGAGGTTGGGCGCATCCTCGAAGAGTTCGCGCGAGAACTTGACGATCACCGCCAGCGTGTGCGCGGTGAGGGTCACCGCATCGAACGTCAGATCGGCGGTGTTGATGAGCGTCGACTCCGCGCGCCAGGTCGCCACCGGGTCGGTGAGCTGGCGGGCCATCCGCAGCGTCTCGGCGGTCATGTGGACGGTCTGCGCGCCCGCTTCGAGCACGCGCGCCTGGTTGCGGGCCAAATCGATGAGGCCCACGGCGAGCGGGGTCGGTACGAGGTAGCCACCTGCCGATGGTGTCCCGATGCTCATGGCGCGCTCTTCCTCGGCCCCGCGCCAGTCGCCCATGATCGTCCCCTTCAACCACGCGCCGAAGCTGGCATCCTGGCCGCGCTTGTCGACGCGATCGGACAGCCGCTCGTTATGGCGCAGGACGACGCCCTCACGCCGCACCGTGCGTCCCTCGGTGACGAACTCGCCACCGGGCAACAGGCGCACATCGCGGTCTACCACGCGACTGGCGGGATCCTCCTCGATCGTGCGGATCTCCTCGGCGGCGGCCTCGACCTCGGCCTCCAATGCCTTATAGCGCGTGTCCTGCGCCGTGGTGAGGCTCCCCGCGCGCTGCGCGGCATTGAGGATGGTGGTCATCTCGTGAAAGCCTGCGGCGCGCTTCTCACGCAGGGCGGCGATCTTCTCTGCGAGTGTCACGGTGGTGCTCCTATCGTCATGCGTCATCTCTCTTTCATGGCCGCCGCGTCGGTGGTGCCTCGTCGCACGGCTGTGTCCAATTGGACACAGGGCGCGGGTCCGATCGCCGCTGCGGGTGCTCACTGGCGCCGGAGTGGCTCATCGCCGGTTCGCGACCCAGGGCTGTCATTTCATCATTCGCGCGCTGCGTGGTCCTCCACCGGCGCAGCACGGCGGCATCGCATCTATAGGGGATGCCGCGACCCGTCGTCAGCGCCGGGAACGAACCGGCGTAGTTTTTCCTCGTCAAGCAAGAGCGCCAGGTTGTAGAAGAGATCCCCGATCGGCGTATGCGGATTGTCCTGGGCGTTGAGCAGGAGGCTTACGGCCACCGCGTCGATCTGGGGCAGCGTGAGCGCGCTGGACGCGATCCGCATGACGCCGACCGCATCCACGGCGACGACCGCCGTACCGCGCCGCATGAGGGCGCTGTGTTGGAGCAGTTCACCGAGCGCGCCATACCACGCGGCGACTGGCGCGGCCCCTTGCTCGGCGAGCAACTGCTTACCGTCGCGCAGCGCGAGGATCACCCCCGGCAATTCGTCCGGCGCGATCTCCGCGATGCACGCGGCCAGTGTGGTGCGGGAAGTGGCACTCATGGCTTGCTCCTTAGTGTGAATTATACACGATACCCACAAATTGCGGCGTTCATTTCTCGCCGACGATCGCCCGCTGCGCCCGTTGTACCGCGCGCCAGTCGGCGAGGAGGGTGCGCGTCGCGTCCGAGTCGTCGCCGTCCCGCTGCGCCCGCTCCAACTGCGCGAGCTCCCCGGCGATAGCGGCGGGAGAGTTGAGCCAGGCCAGCGCCTCGGCGAGCGTGCCACCGACGCGCCCCAGGCCCGCCCGAGACTTATGGACAGTAGACATCGGGCTCCTCCTCGCGCAGATGGCCGTCGCCCACCTCCTCGGGGAGGTCGGAATCCCCCTCTTCCCACGGCACCCCCAAATCTACCCCCACCCCCACGCTACTAGTACAGGGTCGCGGAAGTTTGCACCGGGATATGGTAGGCTAGGATGGTTGCGTGACGTTGCCGCTGCGGCGGCCCACCCCAGGAGGCCCGATGT
>JAABUM010005436.1_pt1 | contig 13390 bp, 27 predicted proteins | sample 5559161 | NCBI WGS metagenome assembly JAABUM01 (sample SAMN10711868, study PRJNA513369) | rock metagenome | isolation source: Antarctica rocks | place: Antarctica: Victoria Land, Siegfried Peak nord | reverse complement strand
TCCGACTTTTCCCGAGGTGTTTCAGCTTCAGTGGCGGTCAGGAAGGGATTAGTAACATAATTAATAACATCGTGTTTTTAATTAATTAATTACAAACACACCGAGTGAATTAATCTGCCCACACTGCATTTGGCATCACGAGGGAACCGGCGATGACTAATCGCTCAGAGACTATAAGATGCACTGCCAGCTGATGCCACCAGCACCAGATCGGATACGAATATAGCCAACTTGCATGCGTTTCGATCGTGATCTGCAGACGCAGCCAACTGAGATGCCGATCCCGCGGCCGCAACAGCGACAGCCTTTTGCAGTGGCTTTCATCTGTGGTTTTCTTGCAGCCTGCGTGACCCTGTGGTTCGTTCGGCCACACTCGGGCACATCAGACGTTCTCTCAGCGTTGACTGGAGCACACTCTGCAGGCGGTCTGTCACTGTGGCAAACAGATGACGCAAATTTCCTGGGGCCTCAGAAGGGCGACACACCGCCTGCTCGCCTCGATAACTACAAGTACAAGACCAACGAATACCAGGCAAGCTTGTGCTGTTATATACATTTACCGCACCGCCGCTTGTTCACTAACGAAACGAGCGTTCGATCGCGTTCCCAGGACCTGTGGCCGCCAGCGGCATGGCGTCCAAATTCAAAGTTGCAGTCGCTGTTATAATCGGTGATTGATGGAGTCAATTCAAGATGTGATGTGTTTGTCGCAGGAAATCTATGACAAGTCTTGGCTGGCCGGCGGCTACCCCAAGCAGTCGTGCTGGGGCTGCCGCTTTGGTGTGGATGTGATCACGCGGCTGCCATTCCACAGCGTGCTGGACGCCGGCACCGGCAATGGCGCCCTTGTGCGACTCATGCGCGAGCACAGTAAGCAACCGGGGCTGCAACAGTTCTTGGATCGTGCCAAAGGATGCGCAGGGCATGCCAACCGTCCTCATGCGTCTTGCGTGCTTTCGCATGCAGCTTGGGCGTCCGCTTGTGTCGCCAGCCTCTGACTTGTTGCATTCACCGTGCAGGCAAGAGCGCCTGGGGCATCGAGCTGTCGGCTGCAGTCCTCAAATCGGAGTGCCCGGATCTGCTGAAGAAGAAGGTGAGCGGTTCTGATGTCGCAGGTCATGCGCAACTGCCTGCCTCCGCAGGCGGCTGCAACGTTGCACAAATCCGCGCCTGAAGGAGTCGGGGCATCCACTTACGTCACGTAGTCATGGCCCCAGCTTCTGGCGCTGAAATCATATCAAACACCCTGTCGCCGCACGCCGTAATGTGGTGATGCCGGGTGCCGACCAACCCTGCCGTATGCCAACCAGCGACGCCACATCCAGTTGAAACAGAAACTGAAACAGCTACGGTCTCACTGCAAGGTGGTGGAGGCGGGGGTGCTGACCAACCTGCCGTATGCCAACAACACGTTCGACCTGGTGTTTTCGGCCGATGTGCTAGAGCACATCCATGAGGACGAGGCGGAGGCGGTGGTGGCGGAGCTCGTGCGCGTGTCGCGGCGCCACCTCTTCCTGTCCATCAGCCTCAAGCCGCACACTAAGGTAAACTCGCCAATTCTCCAGCTCTGAAAGAAGAAAAGCTCTGCAAAGAAGGACGAATATGGGGCAGCAAGGGTGCAAGTCGCGGCGCCACCTCGTCCTGTTCATCAGCCTCAGGCCGCACACCAGGGTGAGGACGCGTAAGAACAATTCGACGCCGCGGCGCTCCCGGGCAGTGGGTTGCATGTTGTGCCCCACCTCATTCCTGTTCATCAGCCTCAAGCCGCACACCAAAGTCAGCTCTGGGGTTGGGCCTGCTGCTTCGAAGGGTAACAGCTCCGGCTTTGGAGCAGCTGCTGCGGCTCTGGCCGCGCACCCGCCGTGCGCTGGGGGCAGGAAGCTGGCCGGCATGGCACGGACACATCAAGACAACCACCAGTCCCTTCCATGGATGCTGACCGTGCTGCGTGTGCCGCGCCCAAACAGGTGTCGGCGGACAACCCTGAGGAGGCCAACAGGCACACAATGCTGCGGTCGCGGCAGTGGTGGGAGGCGAAGTTCGCAAAGCACGGGGCGCAGGTCAACCACGAGGTGCTGTGGGCCATGCAGCACAAGAACCACAGGTGCGGCTGTGAGACATGGCCAGCACTGCTTCAGGCTGGCCTATTTGGGCTGGCATCATGTTATGTAATGATCTGGATAGGCGCGTCAGACGTCGTTGTCTGCCGGGGGCTTTATGGACGCATGCCAGCAGATGCTGGAGGATCGGCTGCGCGCGTCGCAGGCCGTGTCCTTTCTTCCCGCCGGCTGCCGACGTGACTGTTCTGCTTGGGTGCGCAGGTTCACGAAGAAGGACATGCGAGACTGCCGGAAGGCGGGCTCCAAGGCAGACGGCGGCCTGTTCGAGGTGTGCATTGTGGACGACACCTGGCTCGTTGGCAAGCCGGAGCAGGCGAACGTGCGCAAGGACAGGTGCATCACAACAGAGAACGACGAGCTGGAGCCGTGGTTCTTTGCGTTCCGGAAGCAGCGGTAGGAAGCAGCAGTCGTAATCACAGGGTGGACCGCACGTCGCTTTCAGAATTAGATGACCTAGAGGAGAGCTGGGTCGTGATGGGGGTGCATGTCGGGAATGACTTGGCTTGTGGCTGGTCGGAGAGATCTTAAGAAGGAAGCCAGCCTGTTTACATCGAGCTGTGTAATTTAGAACGGAAATCGAAACAAAGGACAGGAGGAAACCTGATTACAAAAGTGGTGACATTCCAACGTGATGCGGCAAACCTGGTCTACAGCACGCGGGTCAACATGAAGTTTGAGAGTCGTCATGGCTGCCGCTGATGCTTTTTCGGCTGCTCATCCACATGCAACACGGAACAGACGCAGCGTGTGTTTGTACATGCATCATATACACATCCCAGTTCCCCGGCAGATCCCCGGCAGTAATCACTGCCACGGCGCCCATACATCAGCGAATCTGTGCTTCTTGCTTCCCTGCAACTCCTTCTGCGCATCGGCGCAAGACCGCTGCTGACGCCCTCAAATTGACGCAGCCGCCCCACTCTGTGCCACCCCAGGCTGTGGCACCCCCAGGCTGCGGCTGGTGGCTCAGCGCCCCCGGTTCATGAGGCGGTCCAGCACCACGTTAAGGTCCACCGTCTTGCCGCTGTTCATGAGCTGCACCACGGTGTCGCGGACCTCGTGGCGCGAGAAGCCCATGGAGGCGACCTCGTCTATCACGCGCTCCAGCGGCACGTCCCGCGTCTGCGGCGCCGCCGCCGGCTTGGCGCCACCTGCATTCGGAAATAAATACATGCCTCACAAAAGCTGCGTTCCTATTTGATGTAACGCTCCAGCAGCACGCCCCATCTCTGCAGCGCCACAGCCGCCTTGGGGCCGCCTGCTTGTCCCTTCACTCTTTGATGTCACGACATCGCATCAAGCACTCCAGGGGTTTGTGTGAGCAGACCCCAGGACAACTTCCTGCGCGCACCCACTGGGCGGGCTAACTAGCTGTTACTGCAAGGCGCCTGAGTTGACGGCAGCCGGTGCACTCTGTAGACAGGCGCCATTCAGAACTGCCATGAGGAGGCGGGTGGCTCGCCCGCGGGGCCGGCGGACGGCGGACGGCTGTAGGGGTCCGGCTGGGGACCGCGCCACAGGCCCTGCGGCGGGCCCGGCGGCAGGCCGCGCGATGGCACCGGCGGCTGCGGCGCGTACTGCGGCGGCGGCGGCGGGCCACCGACGTGCTGCGGCGGCGCGCCCGGCTCGTAGCCGCGCTGCTGCGGCAACAACACAATGTCTCAGTTTTCCCTGCAATGCTCTGATTGCTCCCGCACAAACGTGCTCCACACAGATCCGCCGATCACACATTGTCTGGAGGAGGTGATGAAGCAGTGCGCTTGCCATGATTTGCAGTTGCTCACCATGTGGGGTGGCGGCGTCTGCGGCAGCGGCCGCGATGGCGGCTGGTACTGCGGCAGCGGCGCAGCGTGCTGCGCCTGCGGCATCGGCGGCGGCGGGCCCTGGTAGCCTGCCTGCGGCGGTACATGCTGCTCCTGCACAGCAACAGCGGATGCGGATCGCACCAACCAAAGTTCATGCGTGATGGTTGCATGGCCTCCTGCCTGCACCATACTGTGATGCGTCGGCCAGGCTCGAAGCAGCAAAAGCAGAACAAGCAGCGATCGACGGTGACAGGCGACTAAGTGCAGGCGGCAAATTCAGGACCCTTGCACCTGGCCCGAGTAGGCAGACGATGACGGCGGCAGCGGTGGCGCCGAAAACTGCGCCGGCGGCGGCGGCGCGGCGTATTGCCGATCCGCATGCGGTGACGCGGCATACTGCTGCTGCTGGGCCGGCTGCTGCGGCGGCGCGCCTGGCTGGTACTGCTGCTGCGGCGGTGGCGCCTGGCCAGGCGCTTGCACGGGAGCCTGCGGCTGTTGCTGGTGCTGCTGCGGCTGCTGCGGCGGCTGCTGCAGCAACTGCGGCTGCGCGGCAGGGCCAGGAGCCGAGTACTGCGGCTGCAGCTCGGCCATTGGCGGCGCCTGCTGCTGCGGCGGCGCAGAGTACTGAGGCTGCTGCTGCGGCTGCTGCTGCGGCTGCTGCACCGGGGCGGGCGCAAGCGGCTGCGGCGCCGGCGGCGCGGAGGCGGGTGGCGCCGACGGCGCGGAGGGCGCCGTGTTGACCGCCGGCGGCGGCGCCGGCAGCGTCGCCTGTTGTATGCGACAGGGCACATATGGCGTCAGAAAGAAAACCTGCAAGTGATGTGACGCGCTTGCAATCCCATTGCGCCATGAGCCTGGTGCATTCCTGCCCATACTGGCCAAGTCGTGTGAAACAATGTCAGCATTACCTGCTCTGTGGCGGTGGCCTGCACAGGCGCAGCATTCGGCAGGATACTTGCTGCGGGGCTGGGCGCCAGCTCGGAGGCTCCCCCAACCGACCCGTGTCTCACTGTAGGCTGCAGGTTGGGGAGGCACATGTCAAGTGCATTCGCCCGTTCCTTTGGTCCGTAGACGAGGACAGCGCGACTGGCAGAAGAAATGTGCACAGTGCACAAATGCAGTGCTGCAAAAAGCCTGTGTCGCGGCACGGCAGACAACTGCTGTCATCAACTCACCCTGGTGGAGAATCTGGCGAGCTCGGCGTGAGTCTCCGCCAGCTCCTGCAAGTGCACGGGCGAAGAGATACGGTCGAGGAACAGCATCGATCATGTAGAGGAACATATGTTTGTCTGTGCTGGGACCTCTCCAATTAGTGACCGCACAGCGCCCATCATGATGTAACCAGCCGAGCACACCTGCTTGTCTCGGATGAGCTGTACGCCACGCGCGAGCTCGCGAAAGGAGCGCTCGATGGAGGCGTTTTGCTCCTGCCCCGCATGCGTGTTGGCTTCCACACTCTTGCCCAGATCCAGGACCAGCTGATTGAGCGCCTCTGTGCGGTCCTCCAGCGCCTCCAGCCGCCTGATGTGATACAGTGAGTTTGTTGCACGGTATTCGTGATTGCAAGTCTGAAGGCATCCAAGCATGCGTTCTGGTGTCGAAGTCGTGCCTGTTTGTGTTCTCCAGCACGGACTGCAGGCCGCTGGCGAAGCGGCCCATGACCGCCTCCACGATCTCCTGCGTCTCCCTGGCCTCCCGCTTGCCGCGCGACTCGCCCATGGGCTGCAGCTTGGGGCCGTTGGGCATCGCGCTGAGGGTCTCATCAGGGCCGAGTGCCGGAAGCCCTGCTGGCGTGGACACCGGCTCACTCGAGCTTTGCAGCGGCAGCACCGGCGCCTCCTCGCTGAACATCAGGTCCGGCTCGCCAGATGCAATGGAGCCGGCCTCGTCCCTTTTCTCCAGGAGGTCTGCAAAATAGTCATGAGAGTCTCCCATGGTGCAAATCGCTTCGAGAGCACAAGGCGAGACCACTTAATGCAATGCTTTCGCAATTGCAGAGGCAGCGACCTATGCTCGATGTGACAAGGGAGGAAAGGGTGCACTGAAGGTGCATTGTGTGACGCTCTCATGAATCTTTGGGGACTCTGTCGGTCTGTCTCGGCTAGAATCTCTCCGCCAGCTTCGCCGCCTATACTGCACTCCCTCATGTACTGTCCTTACACAAGCGAAAACGTGAATCACTGTGCAAGCCGGGCATTACGCACTCAAGCAGGCTGGATCAGGGTGTTGTAGGGCCGGTGGCTGTCCTAAGCAGTCTGGAAAAGAAAAGAGGGCTGACCTGATCGTGGGCCGCAGGGGCCAAGACTGCAGAATATCGTCAGGGGCAAGCTTTCCTAGAGCTGAGCGATCAGGCAAAGTGCTGTGCACCTAACGGCCCCCCAAAAGCCATTTTATATGACTGTCATGCATACCTCAAGCGGGTGCCCGGCGGGTGCCCGGCCGTGTACAGCTGCACATTGGGCGCCGCCATCAGCACGCGGTCGCCAATCGTGATGGTGTTGCAGTCCAAAACCACACAATTGGAGTTGCAATCTGCGAACAGAGCGAATAAAGACATGTCAGAAGGATGTGCATGGAAGGTCTGACGTTGAGCGTGGCGTTGAGCTCACGGAGAGCTCCCCGCATGGACAGCATCATGCACATCTGCATTCATGCATGCGTGCGTGCGCGCATGCATGCATCATGTGTCATGCATGCATCATGCCATGCACTCAGGTCATGTGCGGCGACAGGATGGACGGCACAGCACTGTGATTATGCATCTGCATTCAATACAGAAGTTTCAGACCCACAGACCCCACACTTGCAAGTGAATATGCAAGGCGAAATCCGTCCCGGATATGTGTACGGGACGTGGCCGACTGCAAGAACCTGGTGTTCAGAAACACCTGTCCTGGCAGTCGGGAACTTCTTTCATGCACTCCTTTCATGCTGCTGGCGCGTCTGCCCAGGTCACTTCCATCAGTCCGTCAGATGATCGATCCTTCCAACGTGTCGCATCGCTCAGGATTGTGCAGCCTGTATTCAGGATCCGACAACTCCACTGGCTCGAGGATCCAGCTGCGTTCGCTGACCCTTGGCAGCTGTGATACCTCAGTTGATACCTGCCGATGGAGCAAAGCTACATCAATAGGTTTCTGTGCTCACACAGCCGGCCTCGCGCGGTCAGAATGTCGCATGTCGCTGCTGACGTCAGATCTGCCCCGGCAAGCAGATGCGAAGTGCAGCAAGGACAGGCATGCCGTGCGAAATCCATAGCGGGGCGAATGAGAAATGCAGATCATACGCCTTCGTTGAGGTTCTTTCCACTGACTCGCCGAACCTCAAAACGGAGCATCAGCTCTGTTGACATCACGTGCTCGCTCGGAGCGGACGGACAGATAAAGCATACATAACGCGGATTGCAGCCCGGCTTCGCTGCTTGGGGCAATCGCCTTTTCATCGTCCCGATGCATACACGGGCCGCTCAGCGAAGTCGCTAGGCAAAATTCGGCAGCGCACCTGCAAACACGCGACCGGCCGGCCTGGTGACGCCCGATATCGCCCGCGGCACCGGCAGCCTTACGCAGAGTCCTGATCAGAAACTTCCTGCGTGCCCAGCAACGTTTGTCGCGCCGTCGGCCTCCATGTCAGGTAGCAATTTGTCGTCCGTACCTTGCATCGTCCTTGCTGACAGAACCAATCCGTTGCATACGTCAAGCTGGTATTTATTCAACATCAGGTCCTGTGATGGAACTTCTTACATGTGCTGCCCTGTGCAGGATGCCCATTCGACCGGTGAAGCGGCAGTGGCAATCAGCGCTGGCGGCATCGGCATGTGCAGTGCTGGCAGCCCTCGCGTTCTTGGCGTTCTCGACTGCCCAGCCGGCCTGTGACTTGCCTGGTCTGAGACTACAAACAAGGCATTACGCCGCTGATCTCAGCTCGGTGAGACAGTTTCCATATGGTTTATCCCCTAATCCCTAATCCTCTCATGCCGCATGCGCCCTCGCCACCAGCATGTACGTCGGTGCATCTCATGGAATACTCACGTGTAATAGTAATAAAATGCGTGGCCGCTGATCTCCCACGCAGTTTCCGGACTGGACGACGGAGGACGGAGTCGATGCCGCGGACTCTGCACAGGTGGCGGCAAGCCCTAGCGTGCCGGCTACGCCATCCTTCAGCTATGTGCTGGATGGGGCCACGTACACGTCCAACGTGGCCCTTCTCTTCACAGTGCGATGAGTGCTGATAACCGAGGAGTGGCAACTGCGCATGCTGCTGCCACTGATACTGCTGCTTATTGATCACATCACCGCATCATGCAAGGACACCACTGAGCAGGCCCGTTATTACGCCGCCCATCGTGTTGCAGGGCTTCCTGTTCGTTGACGGGCCGACCACGCGGTTTCTAAGCCTCGATTCTACGGAGGGGTGCCGCCTGTTCGTCAGTGGCCAGAGGGTCATCAGTCTCGATGGCGCTGTCCATGGAAGCAGCGTCGTCGGCTACAGTTTTCCCCTCCGCGACCGCTATGCGGTCCGCATTGAATACTTCAAGGTGCGACGTATCAAGCCAGAGGCACTGCGCACTGAGATGGCAGCATTCATCCACGAACTAATACTGTAGAGCATGGGCTGCCTGTTTGCACGATGCGGCACGATGCGGACCCGCTCAGGCTGTCTGAGTAGTGCCCGCTAGAGCATCTCGTACTGTGCATGGTGCACGCATGGCCTGGCACAGCATGGACGAAACAGCTAGCACAAGAACGCTGGCAATGACTGTCGCTGTGACTGTCGGCAGGGCAACGGCAGCGAAGTATCAAGTTTGGCGCTGAGCTGGGCTGGGAGCCGCACGCAGCCGTTCACAGTCATACCCGCTGAGCAGTTTTGGATCAACAGCATGGACGTGTGTGATTCTCCGCCACCAGGGGGGCCAGTCCCCACCTGAGCACATTGTTGCCAGTCGAGCCCGATGGCTGGAGCAGCCGTGCTGCGAGAGCCCGCAATAATTGCATGATGCTACTGCCTGCTGTGTCACGATGATCAATCCCAAAGCTCATCACTGCTAATACTGGTTCACATTCAACCTCTCCGTATTGCATCGTGCAGCCCCTGTTTATCCGCCGCCGCCGCCGCAGCCGCCAGACGACCATAACTATGGCGCCTGGGTAGAGACGCCTGCATCGCCGCCGTCGATGCTGTGGCTGCCGCAATTGCCTTCGGCTCTGCCACTGTTGCCACCGCTGGGGCCAGCCTCATCGCAGGAGGTGCCCCTCCCGGCACATGATGGAAGGAGTGCCCCACCCTCGCTGCCGTCCGCAGGTCCGTCCCCCGTTTCAAGACACCTTCCAACCCGCCAAAATGTCTTCAGTGTGACGTTTGATGGAAGTCACTGCTGTGCATGCTGCGCTGCTGCTGCTGCTGCTGGGCCGCCATTCGCCTGCGCAATTGACCTGTGCCGCAACGCAGCTGCCGTGATGCTTGCTTCATGCGAGGCGTTGAGTGTGAAGTTGGAGGTTCCATCATGCATCCGTGATCCTGAGCCTGCTGCCTTCTTTTGTGCAGTTGCGCCCGATCAGCCACCCTCCCTATGGCCTCCACCGCCTCTGGTGCCGCCGCCAGTCAGCCAGCAGCCTACCCCGAGACCCACAACAGCCATTGCCACCAAAGCACCCGACGTTCGAAGCCCACCAAGAAGACCACAAAAGCTCAATATGTGAAGAAGCCAAGCCCAAGCAAGAAGCTGCGGCCGACCTCCAGGCGGCCAAGACCCACTCGAAGGCTGCGGCCGACGAGGAGGCACACCACCAAAACCACTGGAACACCAAGTCGGAAGCCGACAAGAAGAGCAGTTCAGAAGAAACCCACGTTCAGAAGGAAATTGCCGACGAAGGCCTTGCGTGGGTAGGCTGGGCGGCGGTGCATGTACCAAATCTGATGCGGCAGGCAAGGCGCTGGCAGGCACTGTTTCGATGGGCGCGACAGAGAGTGATGCTGATATCTGGCAGCGATCTTGTGCACAGACTGTAGGTCATCCAGCCATTGTGATTTACGAGCTGCCTGAATGAAATTCTAATGTACAAACGATCCGAGTGCACTCTGGCATGCATACGTCTGCCGAGCATCGCGCCTAGGTGTGCATTTGGCAGACAAAATCTGACGATCTGTGACAGGCCAGTCGAACACCACTCAAAATCGAACCCTGCTGCACTGCCTGTGCAGACACTGCATGCGCCTGCGAACCGCGCTCCGGGGCACGTCGCAACGTGGCAGACCTGTTTCGGGTCCTCATTTCGCCACTGAAACCACACAACACACCAGGTGGCTTCACTGCCGGGGAGGCGCAGCACCGGCGTTGTGCAATGTGCCCCCAGAACGCCTGAGAGATGTGGCCGCCGAACCCCTGTGACATCTCCTTGGCGGCACTCGCCACGTCGCCAGAGGACGAGCACGGTAAGCCCAACGGCTGCCCGCCGACTGGCCCTCAAAACCCCGTCAAAAGACGTGGGAGGTGTGGCCGGAGAGCTGCCGCCCGTCGGTCGCGGCACGCAGGTGCTGCGCCAGCGAATAGTTGCTCAGCTCCAGCGCCTGCACCCGCTCGTGGTACTCCTGTGTGGCCAAGTAATGGAGGATCAGAACTTAGTAAGCAGAGATGAAAACTTCGAATCGGGAGAGTGGGCTCAGCTCCAGCGCCTGCACCCGCTCGTGGCGATACTCCTGCATGATAAAGAGAAACATTTCGGGACATCTTCGGAGATGCGTAGACATTCAAGAGGGATCAGGGCAGCACGTTGCTCAGCTCCAGCGCCTGCACACGTCTGTGGTCATCGTACAAGGTCGAGGCATGAATGCGATCACACAGGAAAGGCCTCGCACGAGTCCTGGCAATGTTCCCGAGATCGTGAATCATTCAAGATGCTTCAAGGCAGGGTGAACTGCAGTCAGGGCGCAAGTCATGCAGGGTCTCCAACGTGCACGGTGCACTCTGCCGCCAGTCATCTGGGACATCTCTGGAGACTGATGGCTGCACGGGAGAGAAGCCCACCTTGGCGACTGTGCGCAGCTGTGCGAGCTCCGCCTCGCGCCCTGCCAGCTCCTGCAACCGCCCATTCTGGATGGCCACCGCGCGTTTGAGGATCGCATTGTCGCGCTGCAGCTGGGCCATCTCCGGCGCCGACTTCGCCTGCGCATTAGGTAATTACACAGATCATGACGTGTTCCAAAGAGTGGTATGGGGTGTCCATGGTCACCGAGCATTTGCACAGCGTAAATCTTGGAAGACCCAGTCGCGCGTGCGCACTCTGATGTTGACTTTGCGATGGCTATCAGCCGACAGCAATGCAGAATGAGTCAAAAGCAGGCGCGACAGGCGTGCACACCTGCGCAGCGGACACAGCGGCCTGCTCGAAGGCTTGCAGCGCTGCGGCGGCGCGGGCGCGCGCATCCGGCAGATCCTTAGCCTGCGACATCGTCTGCACCAGGGCCTCCACCCACTCTGCCGACGTCTTCGGCTGCTGCGCCTGCTGCTGCGCCTGCGCTTGCTGCTGGGCTGCGGCTGCCGAGGCGTCTGAGGCAGCTGCGGCATCCTGCGCCGCTGCGGTCGCCGCCGCGCTGCTGCTGTTCGCTGCTGCGCTGGCGCCTGAGTGTGCGACGAAATGTCCGATGTGAGGGACAAATTGCATGTGTATGCTGTCGTAGAGTCGAGGGTGCTCGCGCTACACCCACAGCAGATGCACCACGACACATTTAGTCCCAGGGCGATGCGAGAAAGAGGTTCTCACCCAGGGGGCTGCCCCGGGGCGAGGCGGCGGCCGCGGCTGCTGCGGCGCTGCCGTTGGCCTGCTCCGCAGCGGCTGGGTCTGATCTGCCCTCGGCGCGCAGCTGCAGCTGGCCCAGACGCTTGATGGCCGCATCAATATCGGAGCCGCAGTCGGTGAGCACCTCCGAGACGGTCTGCAGTACAGCAAATGGAAGGCTGCATGTCCAGGACCATGGTCTTGGAGTTCTCAGTGCAACGATGTCATCCATGTCCACTCTGGGTAGATTTTGCTTGCACAGGCTGAGGTGAATGCGAGTGCCGCTGACGCGGCGGAGAGCTTCCGCTCACCTGCTCGTTCATGGCTGGGAAGAGGCTGCGCAGTGCTGCAATCGTTGTCGGCCCCACGACATACAGTGGGAAAGCTGCCGGGCTGCAGCCGCGTGCGCCGGACAGCACCCGGCGCGCCTTTGCGGAAGGCGAGTTGCCGTAAGTGACGTTCTCGTTGCCGCCCTCTGCCTCAAGGCCCCTCTTGCCGTGCCTGCGGTGCGACTGCGCCGGCGCGACGAGCGACATGTGGCCCCGCTGCTGCGACCGCCTGAGGCGGCAGCACTGGTTGGGCAGCCAGCTCAGGAGAGGGCAGCTGCACTGCAGCCAAGGGTGCCTGCCGCAGTTGCTTGCGTGCGCGTGTCACTCTCTCGCTTCTAGTGCGAGAACGTCAGGTAGCCTCACACGCTGAGCGCTGGCCGTAAATGACCTTGATAACAAGTCCGAGGCTTCCCGAAAAAGCTTGAACGTTAATGCCTTGTTAAATTGCGATCTTGCGCTGCGTGCCCGCTGCGGATACGACTCTGGGCTATCTCAAGCTGGCTTTGGCAGTGGGAAGAGGCAAGTTGCGAGACTGCTGGGCCAGCTGCAACTCGCTGCTTGCCTGTGGGACTCTGAACGCAAGTGGCCAGCTCGATTCCCAAAACTTGGAAGTAGTGGCCGTGTTTAGCACTCCCCTAGGCAATGAGCGCTCATCAGCGAAGGCTTTGGTGTCACTGTCGGTTCAGGGCCTGCTATTCACGTCAGGTATCATCTGCCGACGTCGCCGGGGTGAAGCTCGCGTCTAAGGTCGCACTGAACGTTCAGTGAGATTGTAGGGATTTGCAGCTAAGTCCAGGCTACACACGTCACCGTCGCTGCCTGATCAAACGCGAGCCGGCTCTGCGGCATCATTGCTGCGCTAGACCTAGCACATATCGGGGCACAATGCTGCGGCGAGTCGCGCAGCGGGCGGGGCAGCTCGCCAGCCTCGCTGCGCACCAACGGCAGCCTCAGCAGCTCGCGCGGGAGGCCAGCAAGGTGCTGCCGACGCACCTGCAGTCGCATGCTGACACACATGCAATCTTCAACCGATGTGACTTGGACATCACTTGACGTACTGGGTGCTGCATTGCAGGCACTGTCAGCGGCGGCGGCGGTCCGGCCATTTGCGACCAACAGCCACGACCTTTTCAACACGGTGTGCGCCTGTTCTGCTTGTTGAGCAGCATTGTCCATGTGCACTGCGTTTCCCTCACACCAGTACTGATGATCCCTCAAGTGGTCGCGCATCGATTGCAGCGTCTCTATGTAAATCTGTTTGCTGTGGTGGGCTGCAGCATCAGCAAACCGACTACAACAACACGCAGACAGAGTTCGACTTCACTGATGCCAACTATGAGCTGGTGAGTTGTGGGTGG
>JAABUM010005432.1_pt1 | contig 13396 bp, 24 predicted proteins | sample 5559161 | NCBI WGS metagenome assembly JAABUM01 (sample SAMN10711868, study PRJNA513369) | rock metagenome | isolation source: Antarctica rocks | place: Antarctica: Victoria Land, Siegfried Peak nord | reverse complement strand
CGAGCTGATAAATACACTCCGGCAGATGATGGGCCGCCGCATGCGCCAGGGGTATTTGATTTGCACATTGAGTACATCCACATGCGTGCAGGCGCAAAGCTGGTGAGCCTGGAGAAGGACTGGAAGTGGGCGCTCGCAGGCAAGCGCTTCCTGTGGCAGGCGCGTGACACCCCGGGTGCGGTCGACATGCGCATCGGCGACGCCGCCCAGAAGCTGCCCACGCTGCAGGTCTTCCTTTCCCACGACCTTGGTTCACAGAGTGGCATCTTCAAATGTTCGTGTGAGGGGCGACGCCTTTTGGGCGACGCCTTTTGCGCGACGCCTTTTGCCCTAAGCTGCAGGCAAGCGCAGGGTGTGCCTGTGTTGAACCCGCAATGCAGCCCCCCGCCTGCAGCAGAGGGCTCAGCATTGCGTTTGAAGACGGAGGTTGCGCTAATCTGCTGCCATAGCTGCTGCTGCCGGAGCTGACTCCTTGGCCGCCACCGGCTTGCCGGTCTTGACGGCCTCCAGCACCTCCACCGCCCTCGAGGGCTTTGCAAACACAGCCAAAAGCACTGGCGTTTGCAGGATCCCCACTTCCTGCTTCTCGACAAGCTGACGCCGGACTCCCCGAAGGCGGCGAGACGTCGTCGCCGTTCCAAAATTTGAGCATAGTGAGCATAGCGGTCAGCTTTGGCGCCTGCAGGACCCAATCGACTTCCTGTTCCTGGACGGCCTCCCGCGGGAATATCTGGATTACCTAAGAGCGGCGGAGCCGCGGCTGGCGCCGGGAGCGCTCGTCGTCGCCGACAACGCGGGCGTTTTCGCACAGGGTGGCCTCAAACCGTACCTGGAGTATGTGCGCGGCAGCGGAAAGTACCAGTCGCGGTTCGAGGCGTCCACCCTGGAGTGGCGAGACGATGTGCCGGACGGCATTGAGGTGTCACAGTTCTTGGGCGAGTGACGGTGGTTCAAGAGACGCTGGTGTGAGACATCGTAAGCTGAGTGGTGCACGGGATGGAGGTGTGAGACAGGTTCATGCAAGCGAGATTGGCTTTGGTTTGGAGGGAGACGCGGTGATGAACTGCGCCGAGAGCAGCTGAGCAAAGGCGGCAGGCAGCACAGTATAATGTGTGGCGCTGATAGCAATGGCTCTTGTATCTTGGATTTGATGGCAGACGTGCAGACACCCATGGGACTTGACCACGTGTTTTGTGACCCATGTACTGCATGACCTGAATGCAGTACATGGGTCTGCAACAGTTTGTGCAATGAGCCTGCCGAGAATGCTGCAAACTTGCTCAAAATGAAATCAGTTGTGAATCCATAATCTTTATATCGATACTCCTGCTGTGTCAGATGATTTCAACGAGGGCCAAACCACGTTCCGAATTTCATTACATATCGTCTGTATCCGGCTGGCAATGGCTCGCAATTCTGCATTTGTGCTGTATGCCTTACGATCAACCAAATGCAAAAAATGGTCGCACAGCGAATCGTGCAGGCCTCAGCAGAGCACAGGCCCACAAGCCACAGCAGCTGCATAGCCAGCACCGTTTCAGTTCTGGTTGTATCCCGCCGTGATTGTTCCACCACATTGCTCCGCGCGTCAGAAGCCGTCAGAAGATTCTTTCACGGCCGCCGTCTAACAGGATGCCAAGTTCTCTAGTAAGACTCAATGTCGCCGCCGCCCTCGATCTGCGCGTCCACGTTCATCGCGGGCGGCGTCACTGGCGGTGGCGCAGTTGTTGCCGGCGGCGGCGGCACAGACGTCACCGACGGTGGCAGCGCGGCCGGCGTCGTGGGCGGCGGCACGGCCGGCGTCGCGAGCCGCGGCGGGGCTTGCTTCGCGAGCGGCGTCGCGGGCGGCGGCGCGACCGGCGTCGCAGGCGGCGGCGGGGCTTGCTTCGCGAGCGGCGTCGCAGGTGCCGGCCCGACGCCTGCGGGATAGCCGCCGCTGCCGGCCGGGTTGGCCGGCGCCGCTGGCGCCGCCGGCGCGCGGTTGCGCAGGGGGTCGTCTTTCCATGCGCCGCCGCCGCCGTTGCCGTTGTTGTTGCCGCCCGCCGCCGCGGTATTTGAGTAGCCGTCGCGGGCGGTGGAAGCGGAGCCGGACTCCTTGACGAGCACGAAGACACTGCCGCCGTCGCCACGCGCGATGCGGGTGTCCTGTGGTTTGAATGGGGAGGGTGTGCTGCTGAGATGTGGCATTGAAGTCCATGATCGACATCTCAAGATGGCAGGACAGGACGTTTCGATGAACCAGGGATGCGCCAAAGTGTCTCCACGCTGGCAAGCAATTGATCATCACCCCTGCTCTGGTAAGTGCAGCTCCCGTGCAATGCAGTCTCCGCAAAGAGGTGGTCGCACCTCGTCCAGGAAGGTGGTGAGCAGCCACGACTCGGCGCGCGCCTGCTTCGGGATCTCAAAGCTCAGGTCCGGCTGCCGCGCAAGGAACGACGCCGCCTGCACCACATGCAAATCTGCCCGGTCGTGCTGCACTGCTGAAGAGGGTGCTGAAGAGGGTGCTGAAGAGGCATCGCCTCGTCTCACTCGCACACAACGATCGGAACAAGATACGAAGAGCTATGACATGCTCCGCTCACCTGCGAGATGGCACCTACAGGCTACGGCGGGCTGGCGCGAGCGCGTCCCGCTGCTCAGGTCCACCATATGGATCAGCAGCGACAGGTTAAGGGTCGATTGTAAAGAGCACCAACCTGGGAGACGACGCCCTGCAGACCGCGGCGCGCGGGCGCGAGCGCGTCGCGCAGGCTCCTCAGGTCCACCATCTGCCCAAGGAGCGACACGCTCTCTGGCAGGTCGATGTCGGACAGCAGCTGCGGCGTCGCCAGCGCGCCCCGCACAAACTTGATCTGCGGGGCGCCCAGGAGACGTGTTAGTAGTGGAGTTCGACGAGATGTTGGGAGAGGCTGGCTTGCCGCTGAACGAGATGCGGCAACTGGTGCTCTGGCAGTGCCCTGCCTGCACAGCAGAGAGTGCGGGGAGGGGGCGCCGCTGCACCATCGCAAATACGGTCCGCTAACACTGGCCAAAGGGCATTCACACAGTTGCACACGCAGGTGCAGCCTCACAGGGCGGCGTGTGTGCAGAAGTGGGGGCAAATGTTCAGCAGCTGCGGGCTGCGGACTTTGGAGCATGTTGCTTTGCCTGAGGAAAGCTGCACAGGGGTTGAGGGCGCACATTCAGCAGCTTCGGGCTGCGGACTTCGAAATTGGCGGTGGAGGAGAAAGACGTCCGCGTCACGCCGTCCATAAGCGCCACCTGCATAGAGAGTATAGGGTGTCAAGGTCAAAAGGGGTCAGAGCTCAGGGCCGCAGCACGTTTTGATGCCCACTTGAGGCCACGGCAGCATTTGGGGCAGGGAGCACTGCTGCCCAGGAACGGCGACTCGAACACCATGCAAATGATGGGCACGCCGCTGCTGGCGGCCGGGCCGACACAGCCCGGCGAACCGGCCACCAGCGCTGTTTGAGAGGGAGCCTCTCGGAAGGCAGAGATGCATAGACAGATGATGATGATATATGGACACTGCAGACATCGCTTACATGTTCGCACAACACCTTGTCAACCTGGAAAGAGAGCCCGATAGAGTCGAGCACAAATCCGGGGAGGCACCTTGTTGGTCACAGTGCCAGCGGCGGCGTCGATGGTCTGCGTGATGTCGCCCACCGTCACGAACGGCAGCTTGCTGATGGCCAGTAGCGCAAACAGCTCGCTGTTGGAGGTGTACACCAGCTTCCACTCGCCGCTGAGCCTGTCCTCCTGTGCGCAAGGAGACGGTCGCAAGCAGTGAACGTGGGACTCAAAAAAGATGAGGCGCGCACAGCTCGCTGTTCCAATGCATGCCCCGCACACAACGTGTGACGTGAGGACAGCGATGCTAGTGGTTCCCAGCATTGCAAGCGCTTGCACCATCAGCGACTACCATGGCCCTAGTTTTCTGCGGTGGGACGGCTGCCTCTCCAGGTGGGTGATGAGCCTCCTCACATATCCGACCATGCAGCTCGCCACTGAAATCGAAGACGCCTGTTGCTGTTGCTGCTCAGTCTCACCTCGAGCGACTGTGAGGGGTTGGCCGCCTCCAGCTGCGTAATGAGCTCGCTGATCTCGCCGCGCAGCTCCGAGGAAGCCGACAGCCCCCGCTCCGTGCCGTACAGCGAGTCCAACAGCATCGCCTGCGGCGGCAGGCTAGAGGTTACCTTGCCGTAAACCCTCAAGCCCAAACGCCACTTCGTGGCAACTGCAGGACTCCACAGCGGGTGTGCCGAACAGTGAGTCCAGCAGCATCGCCTGCAGGGGAGAAGATTTGATTTGTGGCATTAGAACAGAGCCAAAGCGTTGCCTGCGGCGGCGGGACCTGGCGCATCGCGGGAGGCATGGGTCTGGGTACGGCAGGTATGGACGGAAACAGAGATTGGTTGAACGAAGATGCAGGTGCGGTGCATCCCCCAGCTTGATGCTGGGGGTTTAGGGTACAGATTCGCGCAGTCTCACTTCAGCTTTTCCCAGCAGTCCCTCCCCGACTGTGCCACAGCCGCCCTGTCGACCCTGACACCGCACCTTCAGCTCCTCTGCAGAGGGCGCCTCCGCTTCCTCGGGCGCCGCGGCCGGCAACGCAGCGGCATCGGCCTGCAGCGTCGTGCCCGCGGGGGGCGCCTCGAACAGGCTCGCCTGCTTCTCCAGTGGCGTCGGCTCCTCAGGGTCCTGCACGTGACTTTTTCTTTGTGAGAGTCGGACGCGTCAGGCGCCAGGGTGCATGCGTTATAGTGTCGAAGGCATGCCGGCTGCGAGCAGATGCGGCAGCCGCAGATTTCGCGGGTTGTTCGACCAGGCATTGCGGCTCATGCATTAAGATCGCGAGGCTGAAAGTGTCACATTCGCCTTCGAATGGACCGATACATCGACTCATGACCATGCACGCACGTCAGGCTGTGCTGCCGTCATAAGCGCCCGCCGTCGTTGCCGCCACGCCGCGGGCGCGTGCCGCTGACGATGCGCGCATGCAGGGGAGGCCTGCACATGGGGATATGCCAGCGCTTCAACCGGGCTAAATCGGCTTGGCAGTGCTGCACGACACAGCAATCGGTGGCGGGTGCCTGCCTGTACGGCGGCGGTTTCAGGAAGGATGCAGACTTGCCTGACTGCTTCCCAGCTGTCGGCTGCTAAAAATGGTGGTATAGGTGCTGATGTGTGCCCTGGACCGCAGGGATACAGGAGTCAGTCCAGGTAACGGCACCGCAGCGCTGCGGCAACCCTGATTGTATGAAAACACACATTCTCGCATGTGAACTTGAGCATTAGCGCATGTGACCAGCACGAATGGATAGGAACCCACCTGCATGGTGCACTGGTATGCTCCAATCTGTGCAGGCAGCTCGCAAGGTGCGCTGCACCAGTGGAATGCATGCTGCTGTCGGATCGGTGCGCCGTTCAGCTGCTTGGAAACGTGCACGAATCACCGACTGCTCAACAATACAGCAAGCGATCGAACAGTTGAGGTCCACTGAAGGTCGGAAGTGATTTCGGGCCATCGGTCGGTCGTCGTGTTTTTGCACTTTTTGGGCGCCCTGTTCCCGCTAATCTCAGTGAACATCTCGCGGGAGGCCAATGAGAATCATCACACCGCTAGTCCTCAGCGATCGTCTCAGCCGCAGTGACAGCCGGCGAACAGAAAGTCTAGCTAGCTCAGCTTCTCACCATTGCAGTGTCGATCAGTGTGTGCTTCCGGGAGCGGGTGCCAGGCCACGCGCTGCGGTAACGACCACGGGCAGGTCGGGAGCGAGGCTGAGGCAATAGCAGGTGGGTCAAATATGCAGGCTGCACATCGGGCTGCAGTGATCCGGAACGCTCTAGTCACACTGCATGATGCGAAGGGGCGTCTCTGGGGCAGGCGGCCCACACGCCGCCACGGTGACTCACCGCCCTAAACTAGCTCGTCGTTGAGCATTACGGGCGTCAGGGCGGGGCGATGGCTGTAGTACAGCGACGCGAGGCTAGACACGGATCTTTCGGGTGTGTGTGCTAGTCTTCCACACATGCGCGGCGTCAGGGGTCAACGATAGGCGTGACAGGACAAGATCAGCCGGCTTCGACACACCCTGGGCGGTCTTACAGTGTCCTGGGCGTGCCATCAGCATGCAGAGGGGTGCAGGCCGTACAGTTAGGCTTTGGGCACGCCCGGCTGCATCCGTTTGCTTGCACAGGCGCATGTTAGCACTTACCACAACTGCCCTACCGCATCGGTTCTGGGAGTGGCCGCGTGCCCGCGCTCCGTCGCTATACACACCGATCGCGGTGTACGCCGCTCGAGTACTTATTGGTCTGCGTCTGAGTATGCACAAACAGACACCCGGCGCTCTTTCCGGAAGCCTGCTTCCGGATAGCGCCAAGTGGTTCACAAGTGTGTGTTGAGGCGACAGCATAAGCACATATTTGGCCGCTCCCATGTTGACCAACACCACCTGCTAGGTCATGAGGCCTGCATGGCGCTGCAGCAGATGCCAGTGGCTCGGCTGATGTTGGTCGAGTCACATCAGGCTGACAACTGCACAACTGCGGCGCGGCTGCACCTGGGGTCTGCGCTGCCTCGGCAGAAGGCAATGCAGGGGCAATCGCCAAGAGAGAATGCTATGAGACACTCATCGAGAAACTCTTCGTTCCGGTCTGCAAGCATGTTCATCCTCCTCACTTTAGGTCAAGCCGACCCGCGCGGCCGTCGCCGCTGCCCTGATGCTTGGCCGTGCTGCATGCAGGGGTGCCATCTGGACACGCGACCCGCCTTCCGGCATGCCTGCATGCTGCAGTGACGCTCGCGGCCAGCGATAACCTGCGGCTGGCGGCGGGCGGCACTGACAACCGACGCAGCAGCCGCAGCCGCAATGGTGCTCGGCAGCAGCCTGCTGACACGCTTCAAGTCGTACAATGGCACTGCGCCGGGCGGCAAGCCCGTCGATACAACCTTCGATGATCAGCTGGTGAAGCTGCCGCAGGAGGTCGCCTCGCGGGCTCCCCCCGAGCCGCCGCCAGCAAAGGCGGCAGCTGCTGACACACCGCTTGCCGGCAGACCTGCCGGGGCGCCGCCGGCCAACGACACCCGTCTGGCGGCGAACGGCCATGTGGGAACGCGTGCAGGGCAGGCCCGCGGCGGCGGCACCGGGGCCGGCAGCGCCCGGCCGCCCACCGGTGCAGCAACAGCGACACCCGCGGAGCGGCGGCGGCTGCCGCAGGCAGGCCCGCTGGGAGTGTCGCGAGGCCGCGGCTCTCAGGCACCGGTGCGGCCCGCGCCGCCGGCGAGGCGCGGCGGCCGAGCCGGCGGCCGCGGCGCAGGCAGGACCGCCGGCGGCGCTGCCGCCCGCGCTCGCAGCCCCACGGTGTCAGAGAAAGGCAGTGTGGAGCCCATCGACTGGGAGCGCGGCAGCACGGTCGCCATCTCCGCTGACAGCCGCTCCAACAGCGGCGGCGCGCTCACAGAGGATGTCGTCACGTCAGTCAGCAGCCGCCGCGAGGCGCCGATCTCCGAGCCGCCGCTGACGCCCGTCGCCAGGTCGTCAACAGCGGCGGCGCGGGCGGCGGCGATGGAAGCCGCCTCACATTCCCCTGTCACATCAACTCCACCTCCAGCCCCAACTGCAGCCGCCGAGGTGGTGCAGCCGCAGACGCACCTGTCGGCCGTGCAGGCGCCGCCGGCGCAGTCCTCAGCCAGCGCGCCGGAGATCGGCCCAGCGACGCCTCAGCAGGCGGACGGACCCCCCTCGCTCTTTGCCACGACAGCCGCCTCGCCACAGCCTGCAGCACAGCCGGCGTCAGACAAAGCAGCGGCGGCGGCCGTCGCCCCGCAGGCAGCGCCAGCGTCACCGGAGGCCCTGCTCAAGGCTGCCCCTAAGGCCGCCGTCAAGCAGCCGCCGCCGCAGGCCAGGGGGCGACCACAGAAGAAGGCCAGCGGCCTGTTCAGCTGCTGCGCCGGCGCGCCCGCCACCTCGGACGACGATGACAGATTGGTGAAATCTTCCAGCGCCGCCCGCCGCGCGGAGGTAGCGGACGACAGCGCCAACAACGCCGCTTCCACGCCCAGCCTCCGGCTCAGCAGCGACGCCCCCGCCAGCCGCAGCATCTTGAACGGCGCAGCCAATGGCAACGCCTCGGCGCGCAGCCGAAAGAGCGGCGATGGCCATGCTGCCGCAGCCGCGGTGGCCGACAAGCCGCGGCCCAGCCCCAACAAGCGCAGGGCCAGCCCCGAAAAAGGGCGGGCATTGCCCGACAAGGGTGACAAGTCCGTTGGTAGCAAGTCGGTGGCTTCCGCATCGTCCAGCAGCCCCGAGCGGGGCCGGAAGTCCAGCCCCGAGCGCCGCCCGCGGCCGCCGCCGCCGCTGAGAAGTGCGCCGGCGGCGCCGCCATCCTCCCTCGGCGTGCGGCGCACGGCACCCAGCGCCGCCGGCTCGCAGGCGGGCAGCGTCAGCGGCCGCGGCATCAGCAGCCGCAGCGCCAGCGGCAGCCGCCAGCCCCGCGATAAGCAGGTGTGCTACGGGAAGCGTCTGCATGTTTGCACCCTGTACAGTCTTCGCATCTTTCACACTCTGTGCACCTGTCGCACCCTGTTCGCAGCACTTGGCCAGCGCATGCTGCCCGAACAGTGCTGTAGCTGGAGCCTCCCCCACCATCTCTGCGGGTACTATACCGCCTCGGAGCAACCCTTTCCCTTACGTGTCTGGTCCTGCAGCAGACGCCGGAGCCGCGGCGGCACAGGCGCAGCGGCAGCAGCGCCGCGAGCGACTCCAGTCTAGGTTCCGTGCGCAGCACCGCCTCCCGCCGCTCGCAGGCGGCCTCTGTCGCCAGCATGCATGTGCGACTTTGTCCACATCCCGATGCCCGTCCCCGTGCCGCCCTGTGTTTCGCCCATCTCTGTGCCGCCCTGGGCTTCGCATGTGGCTGCACCTGCATCATGCTGTGCTGTACCTGCACCACGTCCTGCACCCTTGTTTGCGTCCGGTGCGCCCCAGCAACTGCTGCCTCACATGCCACGGTGCGCCCCAGCAACTGCTGCCTCACATGCCACGGTGCGCCCCAGCAACTGCCTCCTCACATGCCAAGGGCCGTAAGCAGTTGGGAATGCGATTTCAGGCTTATCCAACAGTGCTGAAGCTCGAGAAAGTCGTAGCAAACTCCGTGCACATTTGCAGGTGCGAGGCTATGAGCATGTGGACCCATATGATGCGGCGCTGTCGCCGCCGCCGCCGCTGCGGTCGGCGCTGCGGCGCATTGGCAGCAGCGCCAGCCTGGCCTCCAGCACCGGATCCAGCAGGTGCGCGTTCCCGGCGAGATAAGACTACTACATGTCTGATCAGGATTAGACTGATGTCATTTGACGATATGACAGCTTGCAGATGGCGTGCCACGTCAGCTCCCCAGGAAGCCACAGCGACTGGTGAGGCGAACGCTAGCAACACTGCCATGTCCGTGGGCTGCATCCCTTTGTGCAGAGCTGCGATGCCAAAGCTGCATCGTGAGGTTGTACTGGCACAAGTGATACAGGAGGCAAGGCGGAGTGTTCCCGCAGTGGGGGCGCCTGCGAGCGTCATCGACACTGTTTTTGTCTACACAAGCCCTGGTCTACCCATGCGGCGATGTGCACAAAACCTGAAAACTGCAAGCCCCCTGAACCCACCGACATACTCGCAGGGACGGCGACCCAGCGGCGCTCAGCCACTCGCCGGGGCCGCGCAGCCGGCGGCACCACCGACGGGGCAGCTCCAGCGGCAGCCTCGCCTCCCTGGACAGCGTCGGCAGCCTCGCCTCCCTCGCAGGTGCTTGAATCGCCATGGGCGTGCTCCTTCCTGTGTCTTATCCGCCAGCATCTTGGATGTCGTTCCGCTTTCGCATCTGCACTATATTTGCTGGATTCCCCACAACAGAGACGCTTGGCATGCAGCCGCGAGCAGTGGATGCACAGACTGCGTCGCTGAAAGAGGACTAGAATCAGGGATGAAGTTGCTTGTTGACCATCCACTCTCCGTGTGCCATGCAGAGGGCGAGCCGTCGGTTGCGCTGGACGCCGACATGTGGACCAGCAGCCCCGCCGCGGGGCTGCGCGGCGCCCGCCGGCTCGGCAGCAACGCCAGCCTGGACAGCCTCGATTCGGCGTCCTCCTACGGCAGCGGCCTCAGCGCCGCCAGCAGCCGCGTGCGCGACTACCGGGACTTGGCTCGAGGTGTGCCAATCTACCCCTGTTGACATTCAATCCTGCAGTCACCCAGGGTGTGCAGCTCCAAGTTTGAAAGCCTGCAAATTTTTAAGCTATGGAATATGGAAGCTATGGAATAAGCAGCTGATTCAATGTGCTGCTTCTTACTATGACCCTTCAGGGGCACGCTCTCTTGCGGGGCGGACGCCGTCGCCGCCACCTGCGTGCAGCTGCAGCCGCTTGTATCTGTTTTTGATTTAGCGCGCCTGACTCACCTTGCCATCTGTGTAGGCATGGAGCGGCCGCTGTCGCCGGCGCGGGCCCCCGGCGGCTCGGGGCTCTTCCGTGGCGACTCGCTGTCCTCCGGCTCTGGCTCCTGGAGCGTCACGTCTTCAGACCTTGGAGACCTGGCGACGACGCCGGGCAGCGCCTCGCGCCGCCACCGCCGCGCCGGCTCGGGCGACTCCTTCAGCACGCCCGATGGGTGCGTCCTTAGGGCTCATCTGAATCATCTAACCCTCCTGTTGCGACTCTTATTTATGGAAAACCTGACGGTGTGGCACGGTGCCGACGCCTTGGCAGTCGTATACGACACAGGATATGACCACAGGCGCCCGGCATGCACATCGGTTCTGCGCATCCCTGCACGTTCAAGGCTGCCATGTCGAGGCCTGAGTGCCTCTTCGCTCGTCTGCACTGCTGCAAAGCCTCCGGAGCCTAACATTAGCTGTCATTATGCATGCACACACAATCAAAAGTCATTAGCGCCTGACCGGTGCGACCCGCAACTTGTCGGCAGGCTGCGACGCAGCGGCGACGGCCTGTTCGGCAGCGGCGACCTCAGCCCCTACAGCCCGCTATCGCCGGCGGCGGCGGCGCAGCGAGCCGGCGGCATGGCCGCGGAAGTGCCAGCGGACGGGTCCTCAAACTCCAGCGGCAAGATGCGGCCCTCGCCTGGCGCCCAGGTGACCCTCCACTCGCTACGCCACCTTCCAGTGGTGTCCAGTGCAGGTGGAGTCTCTGCAGCACATGTTGTTTGCCCTCTGCAAATTGCCGGGCGGCTGAAACACACCGTCCAGCCCTGAAGCACTTCGATGGCTGCTCGGACGTGTTCCCCTGGAAACCGACAGGTACAGCAGATGCGGCTACTGCTGGAAGGTGCGCGCGATGCGCACCGAGACGGACTCCAGCGCCTGACAGAACCCGGTCAAGAATTGCGTTTCTAAACGTTTTCGTTCTGCCAATTCCAGGTGCAGCAGATGCGGCAGCTGCGCGAGAAGGTGCGCGCGATGCGCGCCGAAACGGAGGCCAGCCTTGGCGCCGTCACGCAGGCGGCCAGCGAGGCGAAAGCGCGCCGCGGCAGCGGCGGCATCGACGAGGGGCCTGTGTCGCCACGTGTTGCGCCCGACCTCGGCCGCCTGCAGGTGCTCGCCCAGATATGTTTCAGCATCCAAACCGTGTGTCGAAAGACTTGAGTGGTGTCTGCTAGTGTCGACAGCAACAGGCGAGAGCGCCCCTCGGTCTTCCGCAGAACACACCGTCCCTCTTGTCTGAACTTTGGGCCATATCCACATACCTGTAGGAGCGCTGCGGGCAGCTGTAGCGTCGGTACCCGAGTGCTCAACACCTACACCCCAATTCCACATCCACCCTCTGAACTGTGGCATTGTGTCCCCCCTGCAGGAGCGCCGCGCGCAGCTGCAGCGGCGGCTTGAGAAGCTGGGCATGCAGCAGATGCGGCTGGAGCAGCACATCGCCGAGGCGGCGGCAGCGGCCGCGACGGCGCCGTCGCCACCGTCCTCCCGTCGGTCGGGCCGAACCGCGGCCGCCGTCGACGTCGGCCCCGGGCGCGGCGGCGGCATCGGTGGCTCAGGCGTCGCGCCGATGCCCGTCAGCCTCCGCATGCACGACGTGAGTGGCCGGGTCTCTAGCCATGAGAACCCTGAATCCTAGAGGACGCTCTGCGTGCCTTCCCCTGTTCCAGGCTGCGGTGTCTGGTGTGCGAACCACAGCGAGCCTGCCCTGGTTCCACCAAGCCTGGCGTCGCCAGAGTGGCTGGCGCTGCTGTGGCTCAATCCAGCCGTCGCGGCTGAGGGAAGTGATTCCACAAGGCAGCCCATCACGCTGCGACGCCTCCCCACGTTGCTTTAGCTCAAGCAGTTTGCCCAGGAACGTGGTCTGGCAGGACGCGTTCCTGGTGCCTCATGTGCCGCTTGTACACAAAGGTGACCCTGGCCCCCGACTGGTGAACTGGATGAACTGGAACGATCCTCAGTGCTGCGGTTGGCCTCCGAATGCTGCCGCAGACCGCCGGCAGCGTGGCGGGGGACGGCGTTGCAGACACGGCGTCGGTGGCCAGCGGCCGGACGTCGTCGGGGCGGCGCCCGGGGCGGCGTGTGACCTTCAGCCCCGACAAGGCTGACCCGCCGCAGGAGGACAACTTCCTCCAGGTCTGGTCCTTATCGTTAGTCTGGGCGTCTTTCTCGTGTTTGAAGGGGCCTGGCCGCTGGCAATATCTTGGCTGAACACGTCAAGGACCTGCCTGTCAAATTGCTAACGTCTCTAGTAGGATGGCGCCTTCAGCTTTCCTCTTTGCATTGCCAGTGCTGACCTCGACTTTGCCTGCTTCTGTGCAGGTGGTGGACACGGTGGCGTCTCTGAAGCAGCTGCTGGCAACTCACCCGGCAGCCGCGTCGCCGTCGGCTCGCCACCGCGCCGCGGGGGGCTCCGTCAACGGCGACCGCGCGTCGGCTGCCGGAAGCAGCCGCTCCGCAAATGGCAGCAGCTCGTCCGCCGCTCGCGCAGCCGCGCGCGCCGCCGTGGCAAAGGTGGGCAGCCCTTTCACCTCCACTCCAAAGCTTGTTCCTGTGCATGATTGGGAGCTGCCACACGTTTTGCGCCACCAGGTGTCGTCCAGAGTCTGGCTGATCAGCCTTCGCCTCTCAGCATGCAGCTCGGCCGACAGCCTCCGAGCATACAAGTTGGTCAGCAACCTGCTGCTGATCCCAGTGCCTGCGTGCCGATTCGCAGTTCGACTATGACGCGCTGGGCTCGCGACTCGCGACGGGCCGAGCCGGCCCGCCGCCGCCGCTGAAGCCTCGCAGCTCCTCGACGGCCGCCTCTGGCGGCCACCACCGCAGCCGCAGCGGCGGCAGCAGCAGCAGCCGCGCCAACAGCGGCGGCGGCGGCGGCTCCTCGTCCCGTCACGAGGCCAAGCCG
>JAABUM010005430.1_pt1 | contig 13399 bp, 11 predicted proteins | sample 5559161 | NCBI WGS metagenome assembly JAABUM01 (sample SAMN10711868, study PRJNA513369) | rock metagenome | isolation source: Antarctica rocks | place: Antarctica: Victoria Land, Siegfried Peak nord | reverse complement strand
GTCGATGAAGCTCGATTGCTATCGCATCCATGGGAACGCGCCCGAGATCGTGCCGGCTCGGCCCGAGCGCATGTGGATGGACCGGACCCCCAATCGCTTCGGTATTATGGCGCAACCGCCACAAGCGTTCTAGCCGGTCCGGCCCCATTTCGGAGGCATGACCGAACCTCTCATTCTCACCACGCTCCGCTCGAAACAGACGGAAATCGTAGCCCAGATCAAAAGCCTTGAGGCTCGGCTATTCGAAGCCAGGGCCGACCTGGCGCATGTCGCTGCCGTCGTCCGGCTGTACGACCCGCAAGCCTCAGAGCGGCCCGCCAGAGCCTATCACAGCGCCACGAAGGCCATGAAACGGTCGGACCTGTTCGACATGTGCCAGGCGGCTCTACAGGCCTCGGATGAGCCGTTGTGCACGCGGCAGCTCGCCCGGCACGTCATCACAGAACGAGGCTGGGATACGGACGATCGGCGCTTGCGGCTCGCGACGGCACACAAGGTCGGGATCATGATGGCGCGGTTCGAAGCACGCGGATTGGTGCAGAACGTGGGGGATGCGGCAGCGGGCAACGCTGTGGCGGATGGCGTAGGGGCCGCAGCCCCGGCGCACTGCAAACGCCAGGACTGTGGAGCGGGGCGGGCGTCGCCTCACTGGCGGCAGTGAATCATGGTCGCTGGTAGGGCGCAACGGTGAGGATGGAGCCGGGCGACGCTGTGGCGGTTAGCGTTAGTCTGCAGATTGGCTACCCTTCTTTTTCGGTGACGGTCGGTCATCCCAATGTACATATCCATCCGGCGGATCATACTCGTGTGGTCGGAGTACCGCCGTTCTGTTACTATCAAATACGACATTTCTAAACAGGCATCTTTCAATACTATCCTTGTTTAGAGCAATCTTGTGAGTCGTATGAGACAATATATGTTGAGAGTGCTCCCGTCCAGGTGGACTTACTGAGACAATTTTTTTGGATGATTGCCGTTCTTTTATAAAGCGTGCCGTTGCAGCTTGATCAGTGTCCGACGTTAGAAGGTATGCTGTGTCATAAACGTTATTTATAGCGTCGTCGTATATTGTCAGGGCCAAATGTATATCAGATGCTTTCTCTGTTGGTTTATGCCATTTGCGACCGCAACTACGGCAATCCGCTGGTTCTGTGCTGAAATGCCCGAGAATCGTTTCCACCCCGACCGCGGCAAGAGCTTTGATAAAACGCTCATGGCGAACTTTCTTTCCAAAGTCGCCGGGGTAGTATGCGGTGCAAAATACAACCTTCACCAGTCTTTCGGAAACCTGTGGTATGATTGTTTCACCCAAGCGCCAAAAATTGCACCATTTGAGGAATGGTTCTGCTAAGTCGTTGACAGAATGATATAAATTGAAACCATCGATATAAAGCGCAGCTTTAGCTTTGGGCTTTTCCTCTTGACTGTCTGCGCTCATGACCTTATTTCCGTCCTGTCAACGCCGCGTCGGTGCGCCGCCGGCAACCCATAGGCTCCGGCCTTTGGAAGGCCCGTAGTCTTAGGACTGCGGGCCTAATTTTTTCGATGTTGTATTTAGATATAAATTAATCTGAATTAGCCTAGTCAGTGCGCCTAAAGAATCTTAATCTCAACGCTGACTCTTTGGCTGTCTATACTGTTATTTCGTGCTACGATCTCTCTAATTCTCTGAATGTATCCATCTATATGCTCTGGTTCGGCCGCGTCATTATCTGGAATCCTCGGTGCCAAGCCACCGGAAACCAGGTAGTTTACATCAACTCCAAGAACGCGAGCGATACTGTGAAACATATCTTCGCGGGGTGTCGATCTTTCGCTTTCCCAATGCGATACCGCACCTGCAGTAACCCCAAGCCGATCTGCTAAATCGGTTTGTGACATACTCAGTCTGTGACGCTCAGTCCGGATTACACTTCCAGTGGACATATCCAACCCTGCGACATGAGCTGAAACATAGTCGTCTTGAGCGATCTGTCAACCCACGTAGAGGAAAAATGTGAGAGGGTCGCTATCAGGGGCATTACAACATGGTAGCGGCCGGAAAATGATTTCACCTCACGCTGCCGCTTGGTGCCGCTGCCAATACCCCACGAAGTCCGGCGAGGTGGCCTTCCCGAGGGCAAGGCCGGCCAAGCGGCGCACCTGGTCCCCGTTGGACACCCGGCGGTTATCCTCCCGCCATGAGGCTTCCTGAGCGTAGCGGAGGAGGTAGGGGCCGGCGATGTGGTGGTGGTGCCCGGCTTCGGCGCGGCGGAGGCGGCTGAAATACTCTTCAGCGAGGTTCGTGCAAGCGCCGTCGAGGCTGTAGGCTTCCCTGTGATTGATCCGCTTCATCTCGAAAGCGGCATGCAGGGCATCCCAGCCCGGTGCTTCGTCGGCGTGGACGATCGTGCCCTTGGCGATGCGGGCCTTGATGAAGCCGAGGGCCGCGCTCTCCGAACCGAACACGGCCGGGACGGAATGGCCGTTGCGCTCGCGGATGATAATGACCGACTTGCGCTTGCCGGTCTGATTGGCGGCGAGGCGACGGTCGCGGCGGCTCTCGGCATGATTGGCCGGCTTGCTGTAGCCTCCGAAGTAGGCGCCGTCGACTTCGGCTTCCCGGCCCTCTCCGCCGATCGTGCGGCCCTTCAATTCCTCCGCCATAGCCTCACGGAGCTTGTGAGCCAGCACGAATGCGCTTTTGTACGACACCCCAAGGTCGCGGGAGAGAGCCAGGGCAGCCTTGCCCTTCACCTCGTTGCAGAAGATTGCGATTGCCGCGAGATAGGAGCGGAGCGGCAGCTTATGGCTGGCGAACAGGGTTCCCGAGGTGATGCTAAAATCCTTGCGGCAGGCGCGGCAGCGGAAGCGCATGGCGCCGTTCGGCCGGCGGCACTCATAGGCGTCGAGGCCACCGCATTCGGGGCACACGGGGGCGCCATCGGTCTCGCGCCAACGGACGGCCCGGAACGCCGTCTCGACTTCCACGTCCGTCATGCGGAACACCTGAGCGAGGCTCAGGGTCTTGGCTTGGCGGGTGAGGAGGAAGTGCTGTGACATGACGCCATACCTTTCGTATGACGTCATACGTATGGTACAAATAGGCTGAGGTCAATAGGAAAGTATGGCCTTGCGCTAAATCGTATGACACGCTAAAATCCCTTATGTCGCCGGCAATGGTTCGCGCAGCTCGCGCGTGGTTTGGATGGACGCAACCCGAGTTCGCCAAAATGGCGGGCATCGGCGTCGCGACACTGAAGGATTTTGAGAGAGGCAGCCGAGTTCCGATGCCAAACAACTTGAAGGCTATGCGGGCGGCAATCGAGGTAGCCGGCATGACCTTACTGTTCGATGGCGAGACGCCCGTTGGCCTCACTCTGACTAAGGATACGGGCGCCGCTAGTTAGAACGGCAGAGGCCGAGCGTCAGGAAAACGCCGGCCGTGAACTACGTGGTTCACGGTGCCGACGTTCAGGCCCACCTCAATGGCGATCTGGGTTTGAGACCACCTGAGCACGAAATAGCCGTAGAGGCAGTAGCACGCTTTGACGTACGTACAGGGGAAACGTTCAGACATGGGAAGTCAGCTCGCTATTAACGACAAGCATGGCTTCCTGCTTGAAATCACCCCTTGATGATGCGATTGTGCGGGAGCCCTCCCGTGCATCGAGGCGCTTCTTACAGGAAGCGGTTTGAGGTTCGGATAAGGACGCGGCCGGGTGTTAGCGCACCCGGCCGGATCTACCCGCCTAAGAAAGCGGCGTAGCACATGGCATGCTCCTGACTCCTAGAGTGCGCCCAATCGACCTCAATCGAGGTCGACCGAAGCCGAAGCCGCCGAGGGCACCTTCCCGGTATCCATCTCGTCGGCTTCGGTGTCTCTGAAACTTTCCCTGCGGGTACGTAGCGGGCGAGTCATTTCGCTCCAATCCGGTAGCCGCCGTCAGCATCGCGATAGGCGATCCGTCGAGAAATAAGCCGACTAAGCGCCGCATAGACGCCGTTAGACCTTTTCTTCACTCGGTCCCCCACGTTAGGGTCTTCTTTCAATTTCTCAATAACTTCCCAGGGCTCAAGACTTTCATCAGAACTTCTGAGTAGATTTTCAATAACCTGAATCAGAGTTGGTCCGTCGAACGGCAGCATGCCATCGACGCCTAGCTCGACTTTCTTTGAGCAGTATCTCATTCCCCTTTTGATTGCTTGACCCCTACGAGCAATCCTTTCGAGCGCCTTGGCTATTTCTTCTCGCGTGCACTTCTCTTTGTCGCTGAAATCAGGATTTTCCCAAACAGCTTCTTCGATCTGGTCCTGGCTCATTATTTCGAGGTTTTCATCCAATATCTCGACGATGGCGTCAGACAGCGAAGACGCTGGCAGTGGAGTGAACGCTGCGGCTGCGCTTGGCTGCGAGTGGTGGGGCGTTAGAGGAAGTGGGATGATGGTCGGGTTCGCACCGAAAACCCTCTCCCTCATGTTGTCGGGCAATAGAACCGCTAAGGCATCCACTTTCCGGCTCACCTCCTCATACTGTCGTCGGAGTCGATCACGCTCTGACACGAGCTTGCGGGCGTCCTCGAGCGAGAAAAATATGAGCGGAGAGTCGTTCACGGCAGAATGTGGCTCCGATGACCTCCTGCATTGTATAGAGGCTCCACATCATCGGTGCAACCCCCCACTGCCCCTCTCCCCCAGCCACGTCCGGCTTGTTGTGGGTGGGGTGGTAAGAATGCGCAACCGAGTCGGTATAGCCTCCCGATCCCTCGTTTTTTGGCAAGGTTTAGGCTTGTGGCGGTTGCGCCGTAATACCGAATCGCTTCGCCTATCGCTGCACGCCCATCACCATGGCCAATACCACGGGGTGGGAACTTCTATGCCCGCACCACGTGGCCCTCACCTGGACGGGCGGCGGCGCCACGCTCGACATCGGCATCGTCGAGACCGGGAAGGCGGCGGCCAGCGCGCCCCTGGTCCAGTCGCATTTCGGCAACGGCATAGCGACCTTCATGCCGGGCCACGTGTTCCGCACCGATCCCGACTGGGCGCTGTGGTGCCGCGGCTCCCCCAACATGTGCAAGGACGGGTTGACGCCGCTGGAAGGGCTGGTCGAGACGGAGTGGCTGCCCTTCACCTTCACCATGAACTGGCGCTTCACCCGCCCCGGCACGGTGGAGTTCCGCCGCGGCGAGCCCTTCTGCTTCGTGACGCCCGTGCCCCACGTCGCCATGGAGGCGATCCGGCCGCGGGTGATGCCCCTCGCGGCCGAGCCATTATCGGCAAGCCCGCGATGGAGGCGACCCCGGCCGAGATCGCCGGGGCACGGCCCGAGGTGCAGCGCCGCCTCGCCAACGGGCGGGACGCGCCGTTCCTGGTCAAGACGCACCTCACGGTCGGCATGGATTGCGGCCACCCGACCATCAACCTCGACGCCACGCTGGCGGCCGTCTACATCGTGCGCAACCCGCTCGACGTCGCGGTGTCCTACGCCAACCACGGGGGGCACTCGCTCGACCTCATCGTCGAACACATGTGCACGCCGGCCATGAAGACCGTGATGACCGCCAAGGATGTGAACGAGACGATCGGGTCGTGGAGCCAGAACGTCGCGAGTTGGTTGGGCGTGTATCAGCGGCCGGTGTTTTTTCTGCGATACGAGGATTTACTTAACGATACATGGAAACATTTCAGGATGTTGGTTAACTTCTTGAAATGGGACGCTACTGATTCTGATATTTCAGCGGCTATCAAGAGATCATCCTTCGAACGATTGAAGGGGATTGAAGCTGATCAAGGGTTTGCTGAGCGACCTTCAACTTCACCGGCATTTTTCCGACATGGCAGGCAGGGAGGGTGGAAAACGAGTCTGACGACCGATCAACAGCGAGCCATCTTGATGGCGCACGCACCTATGATGCAGCGGTTTGGTTATTTGCCTAATGGATGCGTAGTGAACGGCCAGCGTGCTGTCGCGATTAAGGCGAAAAGCGAGAGATCAGATGTTTAGACATCCATCCACTATGGGCCGGAGAGGGACGTTTTGTTGCTATTCTATCATTATTGCGAGCATTCTTGCATGGCGGGCAAATGGGTTTGCTGAGCAGCCATCTATCGACACCTTTGTAGGTGATTGGCTCGTAGAGGATACTCATGATTTGGCTCCGTACATGCGTCAATCAGGTCAAGATGGCTTAGCTAGCGTATTACTCGCGCCGCTTGACTCGGACGTCTATAAGAATTCGTTCTTTTCTATTTCCTGTTTGAATAACAGGGTTTATCTGGATGTCAACATACCTCTAAAAATTACTCCAGGCGGGGGAGATATATATGACGTAACCGCAACTCTCGATGGATTTGTATTTTCTAGTACTGACGCTAAGTTAAACGTGTACCGACACTCTTACATTGAGCACGGAATGCTGAAAGCGGAAATAGGTGAGGATTTTCTGACATCATTTAAAGCAATTTCTCCCACATATATTAGCTTAGTGACTAAAATTGGAAGTATTCATTTCGTGTATAACAATAAAGAACGAGAAAATGCCGTCGGTGTGTTCCTGGAAAAGTGCAACGGGTACGAAGTTTCTTAACAGAACACAAGGCGGAGCAATCTTATGGACAGTTCCTTAAATTCTACGATTTTTGGCCCCTCGGTCACTAATACCCCAAGCGACTTAAGTCAGGCTCCCGGGTCAGTCAATGTATTTGGTGACAGCACTATACCTGGAAAGGATCCAGTTGGAGCGAAGTATTCCCAAATCGCAGGGGACTTCCAGAAAGCCGCTGACAGTTTGAATGTAGCGGCTGCGGGTGGAACAGTCGTAGCCGGAGGTGCCGCGCTTTTTGGTGGTCCTGTTGGCGGCGTAGTTGGAGGAGTAATCGGCGTTACAGCGGGCGCTAGCGCTCTCGAAGGTATAATGGCTGGTAATAGTGCGACAAAGGCAGCTGATATAGCGTCGGCAGTTAACACAGTTTCCAGGACCGATTTAGCTGGCATTCAAGGGGCGCCGATTAGTAGCGTTGAGTCGCAGGCGGCACAGGCAGCAGTATCGAAGCTCTCAAATATACTTGGTGCTGAGAGAACGGATCAGATACTTTCCCAAGTGCATGAATACAACATGCAATATAACACGGAGCAATTTAATACGCCGTTCTCCGTTGCGCCAGTGGGTCTCCCGAATAGTTCTGTCAAGGCTGAATATACTGTAGATAAAGATGTTCCGACAGCACCTCTCACCCAAGATCTAAATAATCAAGTTGTTGACTTTGCGTTACAAACTCCGCCAATCAGTGGCATGCCTGCGCCGCCCACCACGGGCATGCCTGCCCCACCCACCACGGGCGGCACACCCCCGACCTCGGGTGCACCGCCTGCCTCGGGTGCACCGCCTGCCTCGGGTGCACCGCCTGCCTCGGGTGCACCGCCTGCCTCGGGTGCGCCACCTGCCTCGGGTGCGCCGCCTGCTTCGGGTGCGCCACCTACCTCTGGTGCGCCGCCTGCCTCGGGTGCGCCGCCTGCCTCGGGTGCGCCACCTGCCTCTGGTGCGCCGCCTGCCTCGGGTGCGCCGCCTGCCTCGGGTGCGCCACCTGCCTCGGGTGCGCCGCCTGCCTCGGGTGCGCCACCTGCCTCGGGTGCACCGCCTGCCTCGGGTGCGCCGCCTGCGTCTGGTGCGCCGCCTGCGTCTGGTGCGCCACCTGCCTCGGGTGCGCCGCCGGCTTCGGGTGCACCGCCTGCTTCGGGTGCGCCGCCGGCTTCGGGTGCACCGCCTGCCTCTGGTGCGCCCCCTGCCTCTGGTGCCCCACCTGCCTCGGGTGCGCCGCCGGCTTCGGGTGCACCGCCTGCTTCGGGTGCGCCGCCGGCTTCGGGTGCACCGCCTGCCTCGGGCGGCACACCCCCGGCCTCGGGCGGCACCCCCCCGAGCTCGGGATCTCCTCCCGCTTCCGGGGCCGGCTCGCCCCCCGCGTCCGGCGCGGGATCTCCCCCCGGTTCGGGTTCTGGCGGATCGCCTCCAGGTTCAGGATCGGGTGGCTCGCCTCCAGGTTCGGGGTCGGGCGGCACAGGCACGTCGTCCGGCTCCGGCGGTACCGGAGGCAGCACCTCGTCCGGCTCCGGTGGCAGCAGCGGCGGCACGTCGTCCGGCTCGGGGGGTAGCGGCGGCACGTCGTCCGGCTCGGGCGGCGGCGGCGGCCCGGTCGTGCTCGACCTCACGGGCCGCGGCATCAACATCACGCCCTCGACGTCGTCGAACACCTTCTACGACATGGCGGGCGACGGCTACCAGCACCTGACCGCCTGGGCCGGAGCCGGCAACGGCGTGCTGGTCTACGACCCGAACGGCACCGGGCAGATCACCCAGCAGGACCAGGTCGTCTTCACCGACTGGGACCCGACCGCGACCAGCGACATGCAGGCGTTGCTCGACGTGTTCGACACCAACCACGACGGCAAGCTCGATGCCGGCGACAGCAAGTTCGCCGACTTCAAGGTGATGGTCACGGAAACCGACGGCACGCACCAACTCGAAACCTTGTCGCAGCTCGGCATCACCTCGATCGACCTCACCTCGAACAAGCAGGCCATCACCCTGGCCGACGGTTCGTCGATCAGCGGCGAAACCACCTACATGAGGGCGGACGGCACCACCGGCACGGCGGCGGACGCCACACTCGCCTACGAGGGCAGGGGGTTCAACGTCCGGCAAACCACCGCCCACAACGCGGGCGGCTCGACCACGCTCGACAGCAAGGCCTACAACGCCGACGGCTCCCTCGCGGGCGAGATCACCAGCACGACCTCGGTTGACGGGGCAGCGGTGTCCCTGGCCTATGACGACAACGGCGATGGCGTGATCGACCGGCGGCAGGTCGACCACACGGTCCACAATGCCGACGGCAGCACCACCGCGACCGTCACCGACGAGAACGGCGCCGGCACCCGTGCCGAGGACCGCACCGTCACGACCACCAGCGCCGACCTGAAGACCATCACGATCGGGCGCGACCTCAACGGCGACGGCACTTTCGATCAGACCGAGACCGACAGGACGGGCGCCGACGGCTCCCTGGCCGCGACGGTCACCAACCTGAACCGGAGCGGCTCAGCGGCTGATACGAGGACGACGGCGACGAGTGCCGATGGCTTGGCCAAGACCGTGCGGACGGACCTCGACGGGAACGGCACCGTGGACGCGTCCACGACGGACGACACGGTCGTCGGCGCCGGCGGATCCCGCACCGAGACCGTCACGGACTACGCCGGCTCCGGCATGGGCGCGGCCGTGGAGGTCGACCGGGCCGTCACGACCACCAGCGTCGACGGCAGCAGCAAGATCGTGAGGGCAGACCTCAACGGCGACGGCACGGTCGACGCCACCATCTCGACTGAGCTCACCGTCAATTCGGACGGCAGCTCGACCACCACCGCGACCGTCACCAACGCCGACGGCTCGGTGCGCGACAGGATCCAGGAGACCATCAGTGCGGACGACCGCACGATCACGACGCTGAGGGATCGCGACGGCGACGGCAGTTGGGATACCGAGTCGGTCGACGCCATAAGTTTCAGCGCCGACGGCACCAAGTCCGAAACCGTGTCGGACTCCACGCTCGCGGGCGGGAGCGGAAACCAGACCGCGACATTGCGCGACCAGTCCGTCACGACGACCAGCGCCGACGGTCGTACGCGGACGATCCAGACCGATTCCACCGGGGACGGCCAGTTCGACCGGATCGAGACCATCGCACCGCAGGCGGACGGCAGCACCCTCGACACGGTGAAGAACTATGGCATCGGCGGGGTGCTGATCGACGACACGGTCACGGGCACCAGCGCCGGCGGCTCCGCCAGCGCGGTGAAGACCGATTCCGACGGCAACGGCAGCGTCGACGCGCTGCAGACCACCGCGACGGTGCGCAATCCCGACGGCTCCTCCACCATCACTGTAACGAACTTCAACGGTTCCGGCACGGTCGAGACCGGCAAGACCGTCACCACGACGAGCGCCGACGGCCTCACCAGGGCAGTGCAGACGTTCCTCGGCGCGGACGCATCGGCCGACGCCACCCGCACCGACGCCACGGTGGTGAACGCCGACGGCAGCCGCACCGAGACGGTCACGAACGTCGCGGGCAGCGGCCACGCCCAGACCGGCAAGGTCGTTACCACCACCAGCGCCGACCGGCCGAGCGTGACGGTGTCGACCTACCTCGATGCCCGGACGTCCCCGGACCGCGTTGTGCAGACCGCCACGGCCGCGAACGGCACGGTGACGCAAACGGTGTCGGACTACGACCCGACCGGCGCCACGCTGCTCGACAAGACCGTGACGACGACGAGCGCCGACGGGCTCTCCACCAGCGTCGCCAAGAGCGTGCCGGGGAACACGGCGCACAACAGCAACCAGTCCGACGCGACGGCGCTCAACAGCGACGGAACGCGCACGCAAACCTACACCGACAAAAACGGCGCCGGCGCGGTCGTCAACCAGGTCGCCAGGACCACCTCGGCCAACGGCTATGCCGTGACGACGGCGGAAACCGGCAGCAACGGCTCGGCGAGCCTCGCACGGTCGACCACCGATAAGGTGACGCTCGGGAGCGACGGCACCCGGCTGGAGGTCGTCACGGACAACGACGCCAACGGCCACATGCAGGACCAGTCCACGACCACGACGGCCGGCGACGGCCTGTCCTCGCGGACGAGTCTTGTCATCGGCAGCGCCGTCGAGCTGCTTGACACGACCGAGGTGCAGCCCGGAGGGGGTAGCACGATCCAAGTCGACAGGTACAATACCTCGACGGGGGCGCTCGCGCAGGGCGTCACCACCACGACCAGCGCGGACGGCCGCACGACGACCATCGCGCGGGACAGCACCGGGGCCGGCTACGCCGATCACGTCGAGACCCTGACGGACGGCCTCGACGGAAGCACCACGGACGTCATCCGCGATCTCAGCAGCAGCGGGTCGGCGAAGGACCAGGTCACGACCGTCATCAGCCCCGACGGGCTGTCCAAGACGGTGGCGATCGACACGGACGGGGACGGGGCCGCGAACCTCGACCGGACCGACGACGTCGTGGTGAACGAGGACGGAAGCCGGACCGAGACGAGGACCGACCTCAACGGCGACGGGACAGTGCGCGGCCAATCCGTCGCCACGACCAGCGCCGACGGCCTGACCAGGACGACGCAGACGGCATTGAACGGCACGGGAGTGGTGGACGAGACCGAGACCGATCACACGACCCTCAACCAGGACGGCAGCACCACCACGACCTCGGCCACGGTCTATGCCGACGGCTCGAAGAAGGACGGCAGCACCGTCGCGACCAGCGCCGACGGGCGCACCGTGACGACGCAATGGGACACGAACGGCGACGGCGCGGCGGACGAGACGCAGACCAAGGTGACGAACGCCGACCGAGGGCACACTACCACGTTGAGCTATGCGAATAGCTCGTCCAGCACGGTGACGACGGTTAGCGGAGACGGCTCCGTCAAGACCGTGCAGACGCTGTCGGGCGGCAAGGTCACCCAGACCCAGACCACGACGATCGTGCCGGATTCCGACGGTTCCTTCTCGTGGGTCCAAACGAACGCGACCGGGGCCGTCACGGCCTCCTCGTCTCACACCGTCGACGCCAACGGCGTCGACTCCGTCGCTTGGAACTTCACCACCCCGCCGGACGGCTCTACGGTCTCCGCGGCAGGCTCTGTGCAACTGGACGCGATCACGGAGGCGCAGGATCAAGCCAAGCTGGGACGCTTGGCCGACACCTTGCTCGACCGCGATCTGAGCACGGCGGAGCAGCAGTCCTGGAGCCGCTATGTCGGCAGCAACAGCCTGAACGAGACGCAGTTCGCCAACGACCTGATGAACTCCACGGAGTTCAAGCAGGACTACGGCGGCCTGTCCAATGTGGGGTTCGTCGACACGATCTATCAGAACGCGCTCGGGCGCACGGCGTCGCTGTCCGAGATGGAGAGCGACCTGACCGCTCTCGCCCAGGGCACGGCCACGCGCGCCAGCCTGGCGATCGCGATCGCAGAGGGCACCGAGCACCTGAGCGTGGGGGACGGGCATGCGTCCAGCGTCGCCGTCAACGCCACGACCAAGCTCGAGCACACGACCGACAAGGTGGTGGCGACCGACGAGGTCACGCAACTCTATCGCACGGTTGTGGACCAAGCCGGCGACAGCTCGACGATCGCGGGCTACGTCCAAGCCATCGTCAAGGGTCAGAGCACGATCGGCCAGGTGGCAGCTGCCATCCTCGGCTCGTCGGCCTACGCCTCGGCTTACGGAACGCCCTCGGATGCCGACTTCGTCGACCATACCTACGAAAACGCCCTGGGCCGGCCCCCAACCCAGGAGGAGGAGCAGTTCTGGACCTCCGCGCTCTTAGCCGGCGCGCTGAGCCGCGCCGACATCGCGGTGGCGGTGGCACAGAATCTTGATCTTACGGTCGACGTCACCGGCTCGAATGTCTCCGTGACCCAGAGCGGCGTCAACGTGACGGTCGAAAACAACGCGAGCGCCACGGTCAGCGGCAGCGCAGACGCGATCGTGCTGAAGAGCGACGACACCCTCGCGGTCACGGGTCAGGGCGATGCCGTGACCGTGGAGGGCACCAACGACAGCCTAACCTTGAGTTCGGGGCTTATCACTGTCCAGGGAGGCGCGCAGGCCGCGATCGACGGCTCCTCGGATACGATCGACATTGCGGGTAGCGCGACGGTGGCCATCGACGGGTCGAACGATCGCGTCCAAGTCTCCGGCTCGGGCGCAAACTTGTCGCTCGACGGCAGTGGCGACTTCGTGGCGATGGACGACGGCAACCTGCAACTCGCCGACGGATCCAGCGCGACCCTGGAGGGGTCGAATGACGCCGTCAGCCTCGGCAGCAATGACACGTTGAGGGTGGACGGGCAGAACGACACCGTCACGGCCTACGGGCAGGATGACACCGTGACGGTCGCCGGCCCCGGCGACAATGTGACGCTCAACAACACCGACAGCTCAGTCACCGCCAAAGGCGACGGGGGTTCCCTGACCCTGAACGGCGAGCACGACATCGCCACGATCGAAGGGGCGCACACCAGCCTCGAGGACGGAGCGAACTACACCACCATCACCGATACCGGAGCCAACACCAGCATCGACTTGCGGGGTTTCGGCACCACCGTGACGTCGACGGGAGCGTCCACCACCGTCGATGACGGAGGTGGAGGCAACTCGATTACCACGAGCGGCTCCGACGACAGCATAACGATCGGAGGCCCCTCGACCACGATCGACGCCAAAGGCGACGGGGGTTCCCTGACCCTGAACGGCGAGTACGACATCGCCACGATCGAAGGGGCGCGCACCGTCCTCGAGGACGGAGCGAACTACACCACCATCACCGATACCGGAGCCAA
>JAABUM010005427.1_pt1 | contig 13409 bp, 19 predicted proteins | sample 5559161 | NCBI WGS metagenome assembly JAABUM01 (sample SAMN10711868, study PRJNA513369) | rock metagenome | isolation source: Antarctica rocks | place: Antarctica: Victoria Land, Siegfried Peak nord | reverse complement strand
CGTGTGCCCGTGTGTTCATGGGGGAAGCCCTCTCGGGGCAGCTCATCTGTGAGGCAGACCACCCTCTCTGACCCGCAGGCACCTGCCAGTCGCTGTCTCCGACTGCACTGGTCTTCGGCGCCCGCTTTCCGTCAGCCGTCCGCTGAGCGGCCCTCTGACGCTTCGCCCGCTTCGCAGCATGCGCCTCCTGCCATGACCTGAAGGCGTTGGGTTCCTTGTGCGCTCTCGCAATTTTCGCTGCATACTCAAGTGAGTCCCCCCAGAGCTGATCCAACAGCTTCTGCACCTCGTCAGGTTCAATCCCTAGCACTTGCAGGTGCTTGCGAGTGTCATTTCGCGTTGTCCCCATGCTACCAATGATCACGGGCAATACCTCCACATCCATGCCGTTTTCCCGCAGGGCCCGGGCCAAGTCTTTGTGCTGGTCCAGTGCGCGCTGCAGTGCGCCGCCGTGCACCGCATCATCAATTGTGTACTTCACCTCCACAAGGTAGGCCGTGGGGCGCGCCCGCTGTGCAGCCCCGCCTGCCGGTCGACCTTGGATGTCTCGGCCTACCACTAGGACAATGTCAGGGTACGAGTGCTGTTCGTGTGTTCCTCTGATGGTCGTGAGCAGTTTTCTGCCGCCAGCCGACCCATCTGGCTCTGTTGTCTTTGGGCTACCCGCGAGGTCAGCCTGGACATAAAATCGCTTGTGGCTGCCCCACAGGACGGCATCCATGATCAATTGGACCGCGCTATGGTGGCGTGCTTTCCGGATCTCCATTTTCGGTACGAACTGGCAGTGGTTAAACATGTGGTCTGCATCTTCGTCTGCCTTGCCGCACAACAAGCATATTTCGGAGGTCGGACAATTAGCTTTGCCTTTAAGCACTATCATCTTCCTGTGCTGCATCCAGGTCCTGTTCGTCTGGTTCCTCAGGATCATTCTTCGGTGCTTCCCCAGCCGTGGCAAGTTCCAGTATCGGTAAGTGAGTTTGTCAATGCCACCCCCTGTGTCGTGGAGAGCACACAGCCTGCCGATGGCCCCGCCTTTTCCTTTCATCCGCACCCATTCCTTCTTCTGAAACCTTTCCTTCGCTATGCGCAGGGCGTGGCGATCCAGCGTGTCAACGTCCCGGATCTGGGCGTCCTCATCATCAGACCCCCCGTGTGCGTACCGTACCCACGCGGCGCCGCGGCCGGCGCTACCGCACTCTGTGAAGACTACTTCATCGGTCGGAGCCACTTGTGCTTTTGCCACCACATCCGCCAGCTCGTTGCCAGCTATCCCAGCATGTGCCCGGACCTTGGCAATCGTAATCTTTGCCTTCCTGCACCTCATCATCTGTACCATCCTTTTGAGGATGTGGTCGTGCTTGTTTCCAACATATCTTTCAGGCATTTCCATCATGCCCTTGAGGTCCCAGATCGCAAACAGACTGTCTGTAAATATTATGATGCTCCTATCCGTCGGAGTAGTTGACAAGGCATGGCATAGCGCCGCGAGCTCTGCCCGATTGGCTGTGTGCAGTTGCATGTCGTGGCCCTCGGGAACTATATGGATCGTGCGACCCTGGTGCGGATAGACTACGGCTCCTTTGATCTTTCCCTCCGTGTCTTTGCTGCCATCCGTGTACCAGTGGCTGTCTTTGTCTGGGTATCGCAGCACCGGATTAGCCACAAGGCAGGGTAGCAGCAGCGCATCCAAAGCGGCATCATCCAGAGCGGCCAGCGCAGCAACCTGCGCAGGGGCGGCTGCGACTTCTGGTGGATCGGCTGCATTTCGGTAGCCCTGGGAGGTCGAAAATGTCGTCTTCATGGTCGAGTGTGCTGGCGCTGCAGGGCCGCGCCAGAAGTCGCCCGGGCGGCCCAGGATGTGCTGCAGCGCCGGTGGCGGCGCATCGAGAGCTGTGTGGTCGCAGTAGTCTCGTAGTCCCGCGCTATTAGCAACGATCACCAGGCTAATGTGCTTGTTACGAGGCAGATCGTAGGCGCTGCGCTGGTTTTGGTAGTACTCCGGCCTTTGGAATTGCAGACCAGCAGACGCGGCCTGGCGCGGACTCAGGTGCATGAGGGTGTGCACCTGGTCGCAAGAAGTCAAGTGGGCAAGACAATCTTCCTTGTCATGAACCAGTATGCCGAAGTTCAGCACAGGTCGTGCCTCAGAGGTAGACATTATGGCCCAGCGGAGCGCCGCTCTCGCAGCAGCGTCCATGTGCGGCGGATGGAAGTAGCCCGAGCCCGTCCACTTGTGATCGTAGGCCTCGTGGAAGGCTCCGAAAGCCTCGTCGGATCTGTGCTCGCTCGCAAAGTTAGGAATGTCTGGGCACCTATCAAGTGGCGAGGCGAACCATTCCATCTGAGTGCTGCATGCACGTGCAAGGTGTGGGACAAGATCTCGGGGTGCAGTCCATCTGTGCGCTTGCTCGGCCTCCAGATGCCCTACTTTCGGGTCGTACCGTAGCTTGTGCCGTGCCAACAGGGCGATGCCCGCTTGAAGCCGCTCTTTGTCAGTCGCCTCGGGATTCACTGCCCTGTGCATCGCCAGCAGCAGGCCAGCTCTTCGCCTGTCTGTGGTGCCCACGTATTGTCCATTTGCCTTGAACCAGCTGACCTCCCGACCAGGTTCGTCGCCGCCGACTACAGCGACCTCTTCAGCTGTGAGCACCGGCGTGTCGCCTGAGGGCTTGATGTCGCGGTCCGGGTTGGTTTCTTCAGTGATCAAAGCTATATGGGCATTGTCGTCGCCTGCAAAGTGGCTTCTTCGTGGAGCCTTGAGGTCCAGGCCACGCTGCGATGGCAGGATGTATGGCAGGTCCATTGCCGCAGTCGCCGCGCCTGGGCGCTGGAAGTATGCCAGGGTGAGCTGCGGCCAGATCAAGGCCACCAGCGATTCAGGCAGGTCCGTTGAAGGCTTCCACATCACCGACACCCATGTGCAATCATCTCGGTCTACATCCTGCAAATTCATGCGCCCGTTGCTGTTGGCTGCTGGCAGCAACCCCACATTGAACTCATAGGCCATGGCTGCGGATAGGATATTTGATCCTTGCAGGCGCCTGAAGTCGTCTTCGAGCAGCCGCTCGGTCCTGCACCATTCCACGGTGAGTCGTCGCTGGCCCGGCGAGTGTGTAGTAGTGCAAGCAGAGATGCGTCGCGGCCGCACGTGTGTGGCAATCATACCCATGGTGATCAGCTGCTGTGCCTCCGCAGGGCTCAAGTGTGAGCAACCCCCGGCTGTGGAACCCGATGTCACAATTGCTGGGAGGAGCCTGCGCTCGGCCGGCAGGTTTAGCAGCCGTGGCTGTGCGGTCTCCAACAGGCGTCCGGGCGGGCCGCAAAGCAGGTACGTCGCAAGCAGCACCGCAGCCCTGGCATCGTCAGGCGCTCCAGAGGTCGCCGCTGGCCAAACTGTGCGGGCGTCGGCATGAATTTCTCGTCGCCGTTGCCCAGCTCCATGATGTCATGCAGTTCATGTACTCCCGCGGCCCGCAGGGGTTTAAAGACCAGCCTGTCTAGGGCCGATGGGCTCCAGCCCCTGTCGTTCATTCGGTTCATTGTGTTTATCACGCAATACAGGTCCATCGCGCTGGCGAGCGAAGGCTGGAGCTGCGGTGCCCAGTCCATGGTGAGGCCGTTCTCTGCACTGCGGGCGGCCTGCATGAGGCTTAGGCACGGCCGTCGCGCCCCATGTAGCGCCCGTTCATCCGCCTCATTCAGTGCTGTGTTGTATTCCGCAGTCTGTGCCATCGTCAAGGCTGGTGAGCTGCCCAACGCGTCCCAAATCATTCAAGTCGTTCACGAGTGCTTGTGCTGAGATCGGGCTAAACATTGGCTGCGCAGCCTCATAACCCAAGCCTCCTTTGTCCTTCGGCAGGAAGCAGAAGTCATTGTCTGTGCAATTTGGGAGGCCTGTTATCGCCTTCAAGCAAGGATTACGGGCCGCCATCAGTCCGCCGGTGAGCGTCTTGTTTGTCTGTACGACCTGAAGTGCATATTTTATTGCTGCTGAAATCTTGCTCTCCTCTATGGCGCGTTTGTGGTAGTGCTTCAGTTTGCTACGCGAGAGCTGCAGACCCCTGTGTTTAAGAGTGTCGACCATCTTCTTCACCTGGTCGTCCCACTTCTGATCCATGTTGAACATGATACCCAGGTACCGAATGGCAGTGGTGCGAGCTCGCTCCAGTCATTGGCCTGCACCAGGCGCCTGGCCTTTCGCTTCCGTCCGGCTTCACTCGGCGCGTCACCAGGTGCGGCATCTCTGTTTTCATGCTTGCCGACATCCTCATCTGCTTCTGCTGCAGCATTTGCGCGCTGGCCTTTCCTGGCCGCCCCCGCATGGTGGTGCAGTATGCCCGTGAGGTAACATTTGTGAGGCGCCAAGCTCATGCTCATCCACTCGCTGTACACCTCGATCTTCTTGATTTGGGTCTTCAATTCTTCCAGGTCGTCTGCAAAGATGGCCAAGTCGTCCGCATATGCAGCTGCCGCCGCTGTTAGGGGATCGTCGGCCGGGGTGCTACCGCAGCGGTAACCGCTCCCGCCGATGTCCAACCATCTCAACAACGGTTCCAGCGCTATAATGAACAGCAATGGTGATAGCACATCCCCTTGTATGGTTCCTCTGTGGACTGGGATCGGGACAGTCCTGCCGGCGCTGCAGCTGATCTGCGTCGTGGCATGCGTGTAGATGCCCTTCACAACATTGATTGCATCCTGCGGCACTCCAATGCGCTCCATGACATAATACAGCCTGGCTTGGTCGATGGTATTGAACGCGGAGCTGAAGTCTACCGCCAGCATGAAGAGATTCTTCCTGTGCAGGTCTGCGTCTTCCATTATACGCTTCAGGAACCTGAGCTGCCTTCCGCAGTTGCGCTGGCGGCGAGCCGGCGAACGGGCTGTACCAGAAATGCGTGCACGCGCTGGTGGCCGGCCTCTTCAAGGGGTACAACGCGACCGTCTTCGCCTACGGCCAGACCGGCAGCGGCAAGACGTATACCATGGTCAGTAGCAGCGCCTTGTATTTTGGTGGCGTATGTGCTTTGCTGTGCAAGGCCGAATGTGCTGCACACTCACGCCAGGATGCTTGCCTGACGCCGCAACTCGAGTGTCCTTGTGCGTTGCAACCGACATCAAGCGACACATCCGTCAAAGCGCCTGCAGGGCAGCGCATTCTCGTTCGGGCGCACCAGCAGCGGCGTCATCCCAAACGTAATGGACACGCTGTTCAGCACCATCGCGCAGACGGAGGGCGTTGACTTCTCTGTCCGCGTCGGTTTTGTGGAGATCCACCAGGCAAGTTGGGTACTGGCTTGCAGAAACTGCTGGCTGTCGGTCACGCGACCAGCAGGCACCAAGCGGCACGACGCGATGCACGTGCAGCCCATTCCGCCCACCAGTGCATGCTCAGAATGGTTTCATGTTGCTGTCAGCAGCAGAGCCGCTGCTCCTCAGCCAGACATGCCAACTGTTGTGCAGGCCACCACTCCTCTGATTGGTTTCATGGCTGGTGATGCAGGAGAGCATCCGGGACCTGCTGGTCACGGACGGCCCGGCGCAGCCAGTGGTGCAGATCCGGGAGGTGGCAGGCGGGGGCGTGTGCCTCGCGGGCGCTCGGGAGCAGGAGGTCTCCACACGTGCGGACATGGCCGCCGTGCTGGAGCAGGTGACTAATGGAGCGACAGACGTTCTGCTGTAGTGGATAGCATGGCCATGGCATGGCCATGGTGCTGCAACATGTTCCTGGCGCAGGCGTTTGAGCATATATCTAGGCTAAGCCGCTGTTGGTAGAGATGTGTCTGATGGGCATGCCACTGTCGTGCAGGGCTCGCTCATGCGCGCGACGGCGGCGACGGGCATGAACCGCCATTCCAGCCGCAGCCACGCGGTCTTCACCATTACCTTGGAGCAGCGGCGTCGGGTGCGTCAGGCGCAATCGTCCAGCGCAAGTGTTGAAGCCAGCTTGCCTCTGCACCTGACAGAGCCATCATGGATGTCCACTGCGCGATGCCTGTTTCAGCTTGCTCTCGCGAACAGGTTCCAGCTGCATCCCAGTTGACAAGTTCGGCCTGCCGGCACGAACACAGCACTTGCTTGACATGATTGCTCTTCGCAGGTGCCGCCTGCCTCGCCGCGGGCTCGCTCGTGCTCGGAAGGCGATGAGGGCGGCAGCGGCGGCGACAGCGAGGCGGACGGAGGCGACGGCGTCGACGACTACCTCTGCGCCAAGATGCACCTGGTGAGCCTATTTTTTTTCGCTTCTGATGTTTTCTGCACCCACCAATGCATGTTTACAGACATGCACTCAGTATTCGGCAACGGCATCGACGACTACCTCTGTGCCAAGATGCACCTGATGAGCCTATTTGTGATCGCCTTCGTTGTTTTCTGCACCAACCATCGCATGATCTGTGCACGTGCACCGACTGACTGCGGCGACGGCGTCGACGCTACCTGTGCGCCAAGATGCACTTGGTGACCTGTGTTTCCGCTTCCTGTTATCCGACCAACGATTGTTTGTTCTCGCCTGCCGGCAGGCACATCAGAAGCGTGGGGCCTCGGTGCCATGCACCTGCATCCGTGGATGTGACCTGCCAAGCTTCCGATGCTACCGACATGGGATCAACGATCAAAAGGATTTTGTTGTGGCATGTTGCAGGTGGACCTAGCGGGCAGCGAGCGTGTCAAGCGCACGCATGCGGAGGGCACCCGCCTGAAGGAGGGCATCTCCATCAACCGCGGCCTGCTGTCCCTGGGCAACTGCATCTGCGCCCTGTCCGAGGGCCACCACCACGTGCGCGCCCCTGCCGCCTCCTTGACCCCCGCGCGCCCACGGCTGACTGACTGTATGGTGTACTGTCACGATCCTCACGGCGCTGCTGTCTGCTGACCCACCTTCAACACTGCTGTTGAAGCTTGCCTTCATTGTATGGTTTTGCCTTAGCCTCAAACCCCCATGTCTGCGGCGCAGGTGCCATACCGGGACAGCAAGCTGACGCGCATGCTGCAGGACAGCCTCGGCGGCAACAGCCGCACATGCATGATCGCCTGCGTGTCGCCTGCGGACGTGAACCTGGAGGAGAGCCTCAACACGCTGCGCTACGCCGCGCGCGCCCGCAACATCCGCAACAAGCCTGTCGTCAACCGCGACCCCAATGCCGCCCAGGAAAGCACTGCTCGGCTCGCATTTTGTGTGTCTGCTCAGCCGGTACTGCCATGATCTTGACGGATGGTAGTAGTCTGTTGTATCATCAATCACATCTGCTCCTGAAGCTTTCACTTTGGCATGATCCTAATAAACTTCCTGCTGCAGGTGGCGATCCTGCGGCAGCAGCTGGCGGCGGCGCGAGCCGAGGCAACAGCATTGCGGCGCGTGCTGCGGGAGCGCGAGCAGGGCCCTGGTGGCGCCGGCGCCGGCGGTGGTGCCGCAGTAGCGGCCGCGGCGCTGGAGCAGGCGCAGACGTGCGTGTCCGCTGCGCAAGTTGAGGCGGCACGGCTCCGCATGCAGCTGGTGAGCCAGCCTGGCCGCGTGTCCTGGTTTGCAAGCTGTGACGACCTTGCAGGCAGGCCCGCTGTGCTCAAACCCAAAGGCGCCAGGGCCAGGGATGTAGCTTCGTTTAGCCGTGTGAGACAACGATGCAGAAAGCACCGATGCATCCTTGAGCTCGTCTCATTGCCGTTCTGCTGCTTCATGCAGGAGGAGGCGAGGGAAGAGGCGCGGCTCGCAAAACAACGGGCGGCGCAGGCGCAGGCCCGCACGGAACAGCTGCAGACCGCGCTGCGAGACATGGCGGAACGTCATGGCGAGGACGCAGATGCCGCGTTGCCGCCGCCCAGCCAGGTGCATACCAGCTGACCAATGTTGGTGCATGCACTGTGAATGCATTGCACGAGGCAATGCGTGTCTGGAAATTAAATGTGGATCCGGATTCAAGCAGACTCTCTGAGACGCACACCCATGCATGACGCTTAAGGCAGCAAAACACTCACTCTTTCACCATGTGCCAAGCCACTACAGGATGCAGAGGACCGCATTGCCTGCATCACGCTGACTCTCAGTCAGCACACTCAATATGCCAACTTCTGGCCAAACCGCAGGAAGCAGAGGACCGCATCGCCCGCGTCGTGGAGGCGGAGGTGCGGTCGCTGCGGGTGGGGCAGCAGCCGGCGCCGCAGCAGGGCCACAAGAAGCAGCGGCGGGCCGCGGGCGACGCTGGCGGCGGCAGCCCCGACGCGGAGGGCGGCACCAGCGGCGGCGAGTGGCAGCCGATGTCGGACGGCGCTGCGGACGATGAGGCGGGCAGCGGCAGCGATGACGACTCCCCAGAGGCGGCCGTGCACAGGTGCGCAACGTGTCCGGCGCGCGGCAACGCATCCCCTTTCGCATGCCTGTCCTGGACCAACAAACCTGGCAATTCTGCAATGTTGCAGACACACACTGCTTGCTATGTCACAGCATCGCAGGCACGACTGCAGGCGCAGCAGGCAGCACAGGATGGCGCATGTGAGAGCCTTGCCGTGCGCAAGTTCCAGGTGCTAGAAGATCGGGTTTGCCATTGCAGGGAGGAGCAGGCGCGGCTGCAGGCGCAGCTCGCAGAGCTGGACGCGGCGCACGCGGCGCGGCTGGCGGACATGGAGGCGCTCGCCGCCGGCAGCAGCCGCGTGTCGCAGCTGACGCAGCACTACGACCGCGTGCTGCTGGACCTGGCGACGGAACGCGACTCGCTGCAGAAGGAGCGCGGATCCCTGCTGCAAGTGAGGCTTCCAGAGAGGAGGTTTCGATACATCTCCTGGCTGGTGACCTTTCCGCAGTGAATTGGAGGTTGCAGGACTGCTGAGCAGCAGGTGTCATAACGACAGACACGCTGGTGCCGGCTGCATATCCAGTACGCCATCGGCGCACCTGTTGCTGCTGCGCCTCAGCTGCTTCTCACGTGCTCTTGCGCGGACCGCGTGCAGAAAATGGCGGCGGTGGAGAGCGCGAGCGCGGAGGAGCGGGACCGCCTGCGCGCCACCTACAAGCAGCGCCTCCAGGACATGGAGGCCCGCCTCAAGGTGGGAACCAAGTTCAACGGGAAATGTGCGAATGCAGTGCGGCGCTGGCTGCTGCGGCGTTTGCTGCTGGTCCAGGTCTATCTTGCAGCACCCTGCGCCTGGGGACAGCCGGATCACTGGGGCAGCAATCCCCATGTAGATGACGCGCATCCTGGGACGATTGTGCGCAGGCGCTGCAGCAGCGGGCGATGGCTGCCCAGCAGCTGGCGCGGCTCAAGGCGCGCAGCGAGGCCACCTGCGACCGCCTGCAGGGCGACATCTTCGCCATCCGCCAGCAGAAGGTGCCTCAAGGGTTTTGCGATTTAGGAGCCAGACATTCGTGCAGCCCGTTCAATTGCGGAAGAAAGCTTGGTCGGTTCCCAATGGCTCCCAGAAAAATCGTTGTCCGTTTGAATTACCAGGCTCGATCAAGGCAGACAGCTGTTCCCACCTGCTGTTCTTTCGCTGTGGCTGCCGTGCTACCTTCGCTGCTCTATCATAAGTGTTGCTATTGCTTTTGATTCAGGTGCAGCTGATGCGGCAGATCGAGCGGTCACAGCGGGAGTGGGCGGACGGTCGGCGCCAGCGTGACAAAGAGATCTTGCAGCTGCGCCGGAAGGTGCACTGACCATGCACCGCCTCAAGCGCTTCAGCGCTTCATGTGCATCACACAAGGCCAACGTAAATCCATCCTTGTGTGCTGTATGACATCCTGTCCGGCCATTGTATGCACCCGCCAACACAAGCAGGCTATGCGTCAGGCCGGCAGAACCCGGCAACTATCAAGCTGCTCAACATCTCCGCGGCAGGGCATGCGGACGGAGGTGCAGATGGCGAGGCAGGCGGCGCTGATGCAGCGGCAGGCGGCGGTGCTGCGCCGTAAGCTGCAGGAGGCTGATGCCTCCCGCAAGCGCCTGGTGCGCCTTCCCTCTCGCACAAAGCGTGTAGGGCGCCTTGCGGCCAGTGCTCTCCTCAGCGATGATAGGGGCATCAGAGATCTACTTTCACTTATGCTGCATCGTGCATCATAATGCCGCTTTGCAAGTCCAGATAGTCGCGAATGCACCATGTGTTCGTTCAGCAAAGGGTCTTCTCCACAGTCACTGCCCAGCCTGCGGCGAATCTCACGCCTGAAAGCTGCTGCCACACCATGCACGCAGATGCGCACGGAGGGGCTGAGGCGCTCGGCCCGGGAGGTCCGCTCCGCCTCCGCGGCGGCGGCAGCGGCGGCGGACAACCTGGAGGAGTGCCAGCCCAACCAGGGCGCGCCGTTGCTGCGGGACGAGGGTGCCCGCCGCGCCTGGGTGGAGCAGGAGATCGCTGCCTGCTGCACGGTGAGTGGGCGGATGAAACCGATTGGGGCATGGAAGTCATCACGTGATGACTGCCACGTGCAAAATGTGAAGGATGTTACAGCCACATTCCGGAAGGTGAAGCCGCATCGCCTGGCGGGAGCTGGAGATCGCTGCCTGCTGCACGGGAGTCCCATACACCTTGCCGGAACTATGTGCGTGGTGACGGGAGACTGCTGCTGGAGGCTGGGCCGGAAGCTGCTGGATGTTCTGGTTTTCAAAAAGTCACACAAAACGGAAACAAAAGTCCATAAGTCCTTACCTGCTGTCTGATGGCGCTGCAGGCGCAGGACCTGCGGCGGGTACTGGAGGGGAATAAGGCGGCGCGCTCGGACGCGGTGCGCCACATTCGCCACCACACTTCAGTGCAGAAGTCATGGTTCCTCTTGTCTGCTGGACCCACAGGCGCAGGACTTGCGGGTGGTGCTGGAGGGGGAGAAGGCGGCGCGCTCGGACGCGGTGCGGCGGCTGCGGGAGGCAGAGAAGGCCGCCGCCGCGGCGCGCTCGCCGGCACTGCCGCTGTCGCCCGCGGCAGCAGGGCTCACGCCGCCGCCGGCGGGCGGCTCCGCGCTGGACGCGCGGCGATCCGCGCTGCAGGCCGCCGTCGACGAGCACAGCCGCCAGGTGCTTTCTTGAGAGATCTTATTATTGTCAAAGGTTCGCTATGTAAACAAGAGCACAGGCCGCCGCCGACGAGCACAGCCGCCAAGTGCTGCTGACGGAGTTTCAGATATCTCGGAAGCATCACCGAGTGACTATGACAACTTGGACATTTTGGGAAAGCCTGGTTGTGCAGAAAGTAAAAGGTGTGCACAGCCGCGCTTCAGGTCGCCATCGACGAGTACAGCCGCCAGGTGCGGGCCTTCGTTGACACCGTTTCGTGATCTTTAAACTACGCCACGACAGTCGTGATAGCTGCCAGGTGCGTGTGGCTTGTGCAGAACAGAGTCTTGCGGCACATTCAGAAATGCGAAGGACGCCCGCCGCTTTATGAGGCGCCCAGGGCAGCATTCCACTCGGTGAGAAGGTCGACAGCACCTTGCTCAGGAGCGCAACAAAGCCGTCCAGGCAGGCAGCTGAACTGCTCGGTAAGGGCTGAGGCAGGCGACACCAAGTCCTACGTATGAACTCCTGGCTGGAGGGCTGACTTGGTTTACACTTTGTACAGATCGGCGACATCATGACGCTGCTGTGCGAGGCGCGCACAGAAGACGACCTGTCCGTTGGATTCTGTTGCCATGAATTCTGTTGTGCGCGCTGTGCGCAGATCGGGGACGTCATGGCGCGGTTGTGCGCGGCGCGCACAGAGGACGAGGCGCGCGGCGGCGGCGCAGCCGATGCGCGGCGGTGGACGGCGCTGCGCTCCCCCGTCGAGTCGCGCGCCATGCTCAAGACCGTCTTCCGTGCCGCCGCCGACCATGCCGCCCAGGTGGGGGCCCTCGGTTCTTTGCTTAAGCGTACAATGCCGCAGGCGCCGCAGCGTCATGGCCTGAGGCTGCGTTGGGTTCGCTTGCGAATCAGGTGCTGCAGATGGAGGCGGCAGCTCCTTGTTGAGGAGGACGATTGCTGCATCTCAGAACCTTTGCAAGCTGAATCGTTGTATGTTGCAAGGTCAGGTGCTGGAGCTGGAGATGGCGCTCACGTCGCTCTTTACCGCCCTGATCTGCAAGATGAGCAATCCTTCCTGACTGGCACGTGCATTACCTTCATTGGCAGGTGCTGGAGCTGCAGATGGCGCTGACGGAGGTGCGGGAGGAGGCGGACCTGCTGCGGCTGCGCCTGCACATTGCGCGCGGCGAGCGCGACGCCGGCGGCGGCGACGCCACGGCTGCTGAGGCGCTTGCCGCGCGGCCGCCGCCGCGCCTCTGCCCTCAGGCATGTCCCCCGCCTCCTCGTGACGACTGCTGTACATTCTCCAAAAGCCACGTCTCCCCGCCCCATGACGGCTGTTGCAGCCAGCCAGCACTGTGCAACGAAGCCGGAGGATGCTCTTACCTGCGTGATCGCTAAGTTTGAGGTAGCCGATTGGCGCGGTGCAGGCGGACCGGGAGGTGGCTTGTCTCATGGAGGAGCTCAGCGGCCTTGGCGCCCTGGACACCAGCCTACCGCCCGCCGCGGCCGCCGTCAGCCCTGGGCTGAGGTCTGGGGTGGCATCACCGGCCTCGCCGGCTGCCAGGGCCTCGCCGGCCGCAGCGACGCCGCCGCGGCTGCCGCCGCCTGCATCCGCCGGCGGTGTGTGGGGCTTCAGCCCCGCCGCCGCCGCGTCGGCCGCCGTCAGCCCTGCCTCCCACAACTGTTTCGGGGCAGCAGCGGGAAGCGACTCGCCGTCCTCGAGCGGCGCTTCGTCCGCGGCCGAGCCGTTCACCCTGCTAGGCGCCTGCGCAAACGCAGTGCCACTGCCCCTGTCGCCGGTGGCAAGCTTCGAGCCTGGGCCAGCCTCGCTACCGCGCAGCCCCGCGGCAACGGGCGCCACCGAATCGGCAGCAGAGTCCACGTCAGACATGGAGCCGGCAACCGCCGGAGGAGGCGGCTACCGCAGGGACACTGAGCTGCACCCGCAGAGCGCGCAGCCGCAGGGCTCAGCGAAAGCCGGCGCATCACACGCAGAGGCGGTAGCTGGCAGCGGAGGTGGCGACGGTGCAGCGCAGTCAGCGTCAGAGCAGTTGGGGAGTGACTCCGACGGCGACAGCGGCGCGGGATCGGATGCACACGATGGCACCTGGCTGCCGGAGTTTGCGACGCCTGCGCGGCGGCGCCTGGGGCGCAAGACCCGCAGGAAGGTGGGCAAGTCTACGTTGTAAAGACCTCGATTCAGAAATCAGAGCGAGTTCGCTTGGGCCTCAGGCAGCCACTGCTGGCCAAACTATGCACCGCTTGGGCGTTCATTGTACAAGGCATGCTTGCTAGTATTGCTACTAGGCAATTACCTGAGATGGACCATGGTGTGCAGGGACCGTCAATGGGCGGAAGCTGGAACTCTGGTAGCCGGCACAGCGGCGCGCCCAGTTCCGCACGCTGGCGCAGCGACATGCAGAGGGT
>JAABUM010005426.1_pt1 | contig 13414 bp, 23 predicted proteins | sample 5559161 | NCBI WGS metagenome assembly JAABUM01 (sample SAMN10711868, study PRJNA513369) | rock metagenome | isolation source: Antarctica rocks | place: Antarctica: Victoria Land, Siegfried Peak nord | reverse complement strand
GCGGTCTGCGTGCAATCTCTAAGAATACTGGCTGCTGCTGCGATGGCGCTGAACACGCGTCTAGCCCTGCCCGAGCACGGGCAGCCTCAGGTGAATAATGTGCACTCATACGTCTGGCTACTCAGTGAACCTCGCGGCGCTGCGCGGCGTCACAAGCCCAGGCAAGCCCATGTTTCAAAATACTCTCGTGCTGGCTGCAGTCTCTGGTACCCATCTGCCACCAGGGCAGCAGGTGACCCCCGCCCTTCGTGTGAGCATGCTGAAGCTACACCCTCCTCAGGCGTAGCGAAAGGCAGGTGCCACCCGAAGGCACGTGCTGGAGGCTCACAAGTTAGCTAACATGTTACCCACGACTGCTCTGCACGCGTTACCATAACAAAGTCTTTCGCAATTGTTAGGGTAACACCGGCAGCCCTCCGCAGGGTAACATGTTAGGCCTGCTACCCCTAACATATTACACCTCGCCACTGGTAGAGGGTGTTGTGAGACAACGCATGCGTGCGCACTTGGCCTCGCCATTTTGGGCTTTCTGCAGTAAGCGCTTATCCTGACGGTGCCATGCTGTTGTGCAGGGAACCCAAAGAGAAACGGCTTGACAAGGAGGCAATGTACTAGCTTACTCACTTGTCCTTGCCGATCTGGGCGACCTGCGGCAGGCGCTTGTCCTCCGGGAGCTGGAACGTGTGCCAGTAGTAGCGCTCCAGGTGGCTGGTGAGCTCCGTCTCCGCCATGAAGATGAACTGCAGGAACTGGCCGCGCGCCACGGCGTCGCTGCGGGTCGGCTCCAGGCGGCCATTGCCTGCGCGGCGGCACAGCGAGGGCGTCAATGTTGCAAGAGTCAAGACACTGGAAGTAGCAGCGACACACCATCGTTCAAATGCCGACAGTAGCGCTGCACCAGAGGTTGGCCAGGCTGAATATATACAAGGCAACTCACCGTACTGTTCGAGCAGGTAGAGCAGGCATGCCCCGGACTCGTTGACGACCACGCCGCCCAAGTCCGTCATCGCCGGGATCCTGCAGCATAAGCCGGCAGCTGTCCATCAATAACCCGCTTTTAGCACAATTCACAGCCGCACATAGGGCAGCACACCATACACCACAAGAGGGAAAGCGCAGGGCTGCAGCACGGGCTGAGCAAGCTGCGCCACTCACTTGCCCAGCGGGTTGATCTGCTTGAACTCGTCAGTCTGGATGACCGACGGGTCCTCCAGGAAGTTGGTCTCCTTGACATTGACCGGAAGCTCCAGCTCCTGCGTTTGACGCAGCACAGGCGTCTGAGGAGCTGCATGGCTGAAAGGTGGCAGATCGTGCTGGGTGCTGCATGTGCAGCCAAGAACTTTAACCGACTGTGTGACGGTGCATCACATGGAGCAGCCTGTCAGAGCGACATAGGGCCTGCTGCCTGTAGGCCGGATGCATAGAGCCTGGCGCCGCAGCAGGTGAGTGTGGGCAAGGCGGCGCAGCAAAAGCACTCACATAGATGAACCAGAGGACGCGGCAGGACCGCGAAGGCGGGATATGAAAGAGCGTGAGGTCGCTGTCCGCCATGGCAGCTGATCACTGCATACGGACATCCAAGCTTCAGTCAGTTCGAGGAGCAAGGATGCTACTGAGCACAGCTGAGGAGGGATGTGGTGGGAGGGTGGGAGCGCTCTTCGCCGTTGCTGTTGTTCACTGCAGACACGCATCGTAGTCTTAGTCAGTTTCGTCTGAGCAAGGATCGTCTGAGCAAGGATGCCACTGAGTACAGCGGTTTCATGTTCCCGTGGGCAGACACGCCCCTGTCACGACCACATCTGCGAGATGCAGCTCCGTCTCGACCTGCTGCAACTGAGCAGCCATACTTAGTCAAGCTGCTGACAGGGCTGCGAGCCCAGCGACAGAGGGACCGCAGAGCCGTCCACTACGCGTTGGATCGTTATCTCGCTGCAAAATGCAACACTTACCGGGGTGGACGCGGGCCCAAAGGCAAGACACTTCTAGAATGTGTGACGCAAACTGGTGACGATGCCAGGTCGGCGCAGCTTGGCCGGCTTTGCAGGCGCGATGCAGCGCTGTGTCGAGCAAGGATTGCATCAGGGACACACAGGCGGGGCCGCAGGCGCCTGCGTGCAAGAGCATCTGCACATGAGGGTCCGGGTTGCTGGCGTCACACCTTGATGCTCACAAGTGTGATGCGTGGCGTCGGCCGTCTTCTATTGTACGACGAGTTGTGGCGGGTTCGCGATGTGCTTCGGCTGGCCAGCAAGGAAATATGTTGTGGCGTAATATCGGAGCACACTTGGCCTCTGATGCAGGAGGCCATTCACGTGGAGCCCCGTGACAGGCAATGAAGGGACATTCAGTACCACGATCGTTGCAAGACAGCGAGCAGCACTCTCGCCCCGTTCCCTTCCACCGTGTGCATGCGCCACTTGGCTTGCACTGATGCGACTGCCGGCCACGACACTGCATGCATGTTGGCACACCAGCGGCACCCTGTTTGTCCAACCCAAATCGGCGCTCAGGTGCTCCCGGGCTGGAAGGTCTCCTTGAAGGCGGGGCGCTGGGACAGGCCATCAAGGTACACGACCACATTGGGATACCGCTCAGCGTCGAGCAGCTGCACAGGCACACCACGCACCGGATCATCTCTCCCTGAGTGCCGATCCGGCAGGCATTGCCGTGGCAACCGGCAACATGCGACGCTGCTGTCAAAGCGGGCATGCATGCTCGCCGGCAGCTGCTCGATCGCATCGCGGACACCGCGTGCAGCCAGCACCGCGAACGCTGAGGGCTGACAGACAGCCTTGAACGCGCCTGCATGTTCTTGAAGAATGTGATGCCGAAGGCCACGGAAATGTCCGCCGCAGTGAAGGTGTCGTTGATCAGGTAGCTCTTGCTCCCTCCTTCCGCCGCCAGCTCCTTCTCCAGCACGTCGAACGCCTCCAGCGCCCTGTGCGCAGGGACGACCACAGCGTTCGAAAAATTATTCAGGGTTTGCGACCGCAGGTCAGTTTGGAAGGAACGAGAGCCAGCTCATTGGCACCCGACGCCCCCGCTGTGGGCATGACAGAGCAGGCGCCTGGCACGCTTCTGCATGCTTCTGCACGCTTCAGCTAGCCAGACAGCCCCAGCTAGGGGAGCACTCGCCGCCCGCATCAGCTGTGAGTGGCTACTTCAACGATGAGCATGCAACAGTCTTGCAGGAAGGCAGTGACAGAGAAGCACAGTCAGCTCTGCATGCGCTGACGTTCCCTGTGCTTCAAGAAGTTTTCGAGAATCGCAGACGAGGACTTCTGTGCACGAATGGTTCCGCAAATGGCTCCACGAACAAACTCAGCAAAATACTTTTGCGCACTTGATCTTGTTGAGCTCCGCGACATCCGGCTTCCGCAGATCCTCCGGCAGCCCCATGGCGTGCCAAAAGTAGACACTCTCGTACCTGCAGCAATATTTCTGTCTTGACTCTTCAACCCGAAACTGATGGGTGATGCGTGCATTCAATCGTGTATCAATCACGTGTAAGATAAACAAACTGGTATACATTGTAAGTTCATGCATCAAGGTGCGCCACTCGTACTGCGTGAACTCGTTCTCGCCGATCAGCATGTACTGGTAGAACGCCGCGCGCCCCGGCTGGTCGCTCTTTGGCGGCTCCAGGCGGCCGTTGCCTGCAGCAAGGACACAGCAGCTCAGACTTAAAGCGCGGGCCTCTTCGATTTTTGAAGCACCCAGCAAGGCGTGCACCGATTTGGTGCTGTCGTGGCTTGGGTGACCGGGACTGCGAGCAGCGCGTAATGTGCTGCAGCACACGATTCAAGACTTTTCAATGCTAAACAGTCCATTCAGAATATGGAATCCGCACAGGCACAGGCATAAAATTACCGCAACATATTGCCAGCGCGACCGCAGCCGGCCCGCCGGCGGGCATTCCAGTCACAGGATGGTTGCATCCATGCGTAGCGCGCATCAGCCAGGCAAGACGAGGACGCATCCGATGATATCAGGCTTGCCCACCGTAGGTTTCCAGCAGGTACAACATGATGGCGCATGACTCGCGGATGACGACGCTGCCGTCCTGAAGGAGCGGCAGCCTGCACACCGCGCAGAGCTGCCGTCTGAGATAGGTCAGTGCTGTGCAATCGCGCAAGGCGAGCAAGCAAGAGTCAGCTTGGACGTTCAGGATAGATGTGGCAATTCGTCGATCGCCGGACGTATTGAAGCATTCGTTAGAGGGTCACTGTTTTGAGCCCTTTCGGCTTATGCAGATGATGTGTAGAGGGGCAGAATGGTTGCGAGGTCATGCGCCAGGTGGAGCAGCTGCACACACCCACAATTTCCGCCGACTCAAGGACTGCATCACATTTTCAAAAGGCTCAGACGCGCTGCTTGAATTCCCAGAATTCTTTAGTTAGTCTGCAAGGTGCTGCGGCGCTCTTCAGCGCCACTGCAGCTGCCGTAGGCACGCACGGAAGCTGGGTGCCGCTGATGAAGCAGCATTGCGGCCACCCTTCCCACCGATGGCAGCACAAGTCAGTCAGCCAGCCCAGCTACACCCCAGGTCACTGCGTTTGCGGCGGCTGCGGCGCCGTTGCTATCACCTAAGTGCGCCGAAGACGCAACCGCCGCCACTTCCAGGCGGGAGCAGCGGACGCAGCGCAGTGTTCACGGAGACACTCTCGCCGGCTGAGGATGAAGTTTCTGCAGTACTGCATGGCTATAAAGTGGTGGAACGCGGGGCATAGCTGTGATGAAGCTGCTGACAGCGCTGTTCACAGGATTCGCATCAAGTTGCAATCACCAGGCGTGTGAGCGCCCAAGCAGCTAATCAACACCCGTGCAAAATCCAGACTCCTCAGGAGTGAAGGCTTCACATCTACATTTCATTCGTATTTCGCAAAACATCATATGTACGCAAGCAATGGCACAATGGCCCGAAATCGACAGAAATCACCCAACTCATCCTCATACGGCGGCAAGCACTTACGGCACATGCATGCAGCCAGAAACAGATCTGAACATTCTCAGTTCAAAAGACTTGCTTGCGGGGCCAACGTTGTCGCATCAAGCACATTCGCTCGCAAATGATGCTGTGATGTTTGCTGCCGCCATGAACGTGATCCTCATCAGGATTAGACTGATCCGTCCGCCCAACATCCTGTCGGTCAACACCGGCGGCGTCCTGGCTGGTCGAGGCCGGGCGGCTATCGCTGTAACACATTGGTTTCTGGATCCCCAGATCCGTTCACATGGCCGGCGGCACAAAGTCCTTCCAGACCCTGTACGCGGCAGGGCGCGTCATGACGCGGTCGTTGTACGCCTGCGGGGAATGCTTGGTTTTTATTCACATTCGTAACATCTTCTCGCTTCTTAAGATGATCAACACCCTCCAGCCGCACTCAGGCTGAGTCTCACACCTTCGCCCGAGGTGAACTTGTGCTGATCACAGCACCGCATCGATGCCAGCAACCTGAGGGGGAAACAATTCAATGTAGATCCGGACAAATAAACAAGGAGAACATCGCCGAACTTGCCTTTATGTTGGGGAACTTGCCATCGGCGCAGAACTTCATGGCCACGAGGTAGCCGGCGGAGTAGCCGGTCGCGACGTCGGCGGCGGTGAAGACGTTGCCGGCAATGTACTCCTTGCCCTCGAGGGCCTCCTCCAGGATCTGGTACCCCTTCAGGGCCCTGCCACGCAGCGAAACTCATTGGGTGCCGGCTTGATTTCGTTGTTGCCCCAGCAGGTTGAGGTTGAAAGTCAAAGATGCACACATGCACCCACGCACAATGCTGTGCACACAGACGGCATACATGCTGTGAGTTGTGTCGTCAGGCCGTATCCCAGAGCACGCGCATGTGTGCTGCTGTGGTAAAGAAATGCTGGGTGGCGCGCGCCAGCCCGGCATGCGTACCAAGACATGTCCCCGTTTGTGCAGGGGAAGTCGGTTCAATCGTTGAGACGGTTTGCAGCCAGAGCAGCATGCCAGCGGACAGAGCGAGGAGACTCACTGCTTCAGCGAAGCTTCCGCAACATTGGCCTGACGCATCTCTGGCGGCAGCATCGACTCGGCCGAGTTCATCTGCCAGCGCGACATTGGCTCTGCAAGGCACGTCTCTGCAGCACAGCAGCAAGCAATGTAATTTGCAGATGGCGCCAGCAGCAGTGCTTCGATTACGGTCATAATTTGTGGTACGAACGACTCCCGGTTCAAACCCAGGAGTGCTATTGAATCTGGGAGTGCACCAGCAGTGGCTATGCCGGTCACATGGTGCTCTGGCAGTCTCATCTCCAATCATCAAGTGTGCATGGAGAACGTGAGATATTGCAAATGTGGGTTCAAATGCACGGAGCTTCGTCACCTGCGCGGAAGAGCCAGTTGTAGTAGTCCGCCCAGCCCGCGGCGTCGTCCACGGCCGGCTGCAGCTTGTCGCCAGCGTAGCGCTTGAGGATGTACAGCAGGCAGGCGTTGGACTCGTTCACGTTCACGTCCTTGTGGTCCGACATCGCCGGGATCCTGCGGTCCAGAGATGGAGTGCAACAGTTACAGAGGCTGGTGCTGTAGCGGCACTGTGATGCAGGGAGGCGAGTCCGAGTTCCGCGGAAATGAGACTTTCAAAACTCGCGCGCACAGCCCATGGGGATGTCGATTAGTCCACTCACGTACTGAAGGGGTTCATTTTGCGATACTCCGGGCTGTTGAGGTACTCCTGGAGGGAATGCAGGCACCTGTCAGATCACAATAGATGCCCCGCGGCGTGCAGCACACCTGAGACACCAGCATGCCCAGGCACATTCACCTGATCCCACTCGATGGTCTTGATCTCACAAGGAATATCAATGTTAATGTCTCGCAGCTCCTGCAGCGCGAGCATACGTGCCGTGAGAGTCCAGCACGCTCAGATCGTACAGATCACGCAGAGCACGAGCAGCGCTGCAAGCAGCGCTGGGAGCGAGATCTTGCCTCGATCAGATGCACTACTCGTGACGAACGACACGGGCACATGTGGTACAGGGTCAGCTTCTGTGCTGCGCCGGTGGAAGCCATCCTGGCACAGAGGCCAAGATGCTTTGCTGTCAGGAACGGACGCGCTGATGATGACAGCGGCGAGTTCGGCAGCCGTTGATTGAACCGAGTTGCAATATCTGCTGCAGAGTGCAAGGAAACTGTGTTCACAAGAGTTTCACGCCAGTGAGTATTGCGGGCTGCTGCGCCTGCTGCGGATCTCGTGTCGGAAGGGAAGTGAAGATTGCCACGATCGAAGGCTGGTGCCCGCGCGGCTTTGCCGAGCTGGAGGCAGCAAGGGGCCGTCTGGCAGCCAGTTTAATACCGCAAAGCTTGTTTTGCGACCGGCAACAATGAGCATGTTCGTGCGATAGCACACACACGTGCGATAGCACAGTTGGACAGGCCTGGGCCAGCAACTGCGGTCAGCAAGCTGGCACCCGGACGATGGCGGCTGTTGGATGCTGCAGTTGTGATAGAGCAAAGAATTGTGCAATAGCTACGAGTGAGGCGGTCCTCATACTGCTCTCAGGTGCGACGCCAATTTGTTTGGCAAAGGCAGCGGTCCGATCACTTGAACCTTCTGCGCGACTGGTGCCTGGTTTACGCGAAGAGGCAGCCCTTGCACTTTTTATTTCGATTGAATCATATTGAGTTGATCAATGGTACAATGCGCACGTCGACAACGGATCAGAGACGCAACGGGGCGGCATGACGGGAGATGAGACAGGGGTGCTGCTGCTGCCAGGAACCCGGCGCCCGCAACTTCAGCGGACTCAGAGACTTATCTGCCGCCAGAAAGCTTGATTGCACTGCCCTTCAAAAAGGCTTTGGTGGTTGGCAAGCTGCTGCAGCGCTCGTTGGCGCCACCGCAGCCGCCGCAGGCACGCACGCGGGGTCGCTGCTGAGGCGGCAATTCTGTCTATCTCCAACTAGTGGCGGCACACGACAACATGCCGGCTCAGCCCTACCCGCGGCAATGAATTTGCGGCGTCAGCGCCACTGCCGGTTCACCTGCACCGCAGCCACAGCCATGTCCGTCGACACCGTGCGGCGGATGCAGCGCAGTCACAGCCCACAGACCCACTCTCGCCGGCTGGCGACGAATCCGATGAAGTGCTGCATGGCTTCAGAGCGGAGGAATGCGGGGACAGGATCAAGATTAAAGGCAGCATATGTTTCAGGACTCTCAGTCGCCAACTTCACAATTAGCAAAGGTTTGTGTATGTGTGAAGCATGCCCAAAGGGAATAGAAACCCACGTCGTGCTCATACTATGGCGCCATAGTATGGCGTGTTTGGCAGATGCATGCAGTCAGACACAGAATCGAAATTGCTCATAGATCGATCAAGACACCCTGCTTGCAGGTGTGCTGTACAGAGTTCAAATCCACAATGATGCTGTGATGCATTTTGCGGCCGCCGTGGACGTGGTCCCTCAATGGTCCCCCCTCAGAACAGCACATCCTTTGTCATCGCCCGGTCGATCAACCACCGGCGGAATCCTGCTGGCCAGTCGAGGCCGGACGACCACGGCTGCTTGCTGCCTCGCTTGGTCCTTTCAGGTCGTTCACATGGCCGGCGGCACAAAGTCCTTCCAGACCCTGGCCAAGGCGGGACGCATCATCATGCGGTCGTTATACGCCTGCGCCAAGCAAGGGGGAAAAGATTTGAACGAACTTCAGTACTCGCCTTGCCTGCAGAGGACTAGAGCGAGCAAGGTTCACGCACAGTGCCCGATCTCATGTTGATTGGAATAGTGCATTTCACTGCCTGTACAGCCAAGTTGCCCACCCCTGGCTTGGCGCCGGGGAGGCAATGCACTCAGAACTGACTGGCGTGGGAGCCCGCCAGGCATTCGAAGCCGACTCCGTGACGTCTCGTCCGACTGGCCTTGAGTAGGTGTTACCTACTGGGAAATGGACTAGTCCTTACCTTGATGTTGGGGAACTTGCCGTCCGCGCAAAATTTCGCGGCAATCAGAAAGCCGGCGGAGTAGACGGTCGCAATGTCGGCGGCGGTGAAGACGTCGCCCGCGATGTACTCTTTGCCCTCCAGGGCCTCCTCCAGGATCTGGTACCCCTTCATGGCCCTGCGGCGGTTGTGTCCATCAAGCTCTTGTTTGCAGCAGGCCGAAAGATGAACGTCGATGGCTATGCACTGACACGCGCATGCACTGCGCAGGCAGCCTCCCAGACATGCTATGCTGGTGGCAAAGCCTTGGCAACGAAATGTGCAAGTCGATCAAGACATGTTGAGACAGCATGACGGAGCTAGATGCTTACTGTTTCAGCGCTGCTTCCGCGATGTTGGCCTGGCGTGCTTCAGACGGCAGCGGACAAGTGTCCGAGTGCAGCATCCAGCGCTGGAGCGGCGCCGAAAGACAGGTCTCTGCCGCAAAGCAGCTGGTCGAATTCAGCATAAACCGCCAGCGCTTTGGGTGATCGGCTGTGCCCATGCAGAACAGCAGGCAGTCCACATGCAGTGCATCCTCCTGCCAGCATGAGTCGCAAAACATACTATCTAGTGGATGCGAGCAAGCATGGCAGGGTGAACAAGGATGGGTAGAACATGAGTGCCACCCGCATAGCACTCACGTGCGTGCGCGGCACCTGAGCGGAAGAGCCAGTTGTAGTAGTCTGCCCAGCCCGCGGCGTCGCCGGCGGCCGGCTGCAGCTTGTCGCCGCCGTAGCGCTTGAGGATGTACAGCAGGCAGGCGTTGGACTCGTTCACGTTGACCTCCTTGTGGTCTGACAGCGCCGGGATCCTGTGGTGCACAGCCCAAGTGGTTCAGCATCACAAGCCGTGGTGGTGCAGCATATGTATACAAGTGCGATGCAGGAGGTGTGTCCAGCTTCTGCAGACCAGAACATGCCTTCTTTTCGAGCGCACAGCCCGTACGGCTGTTGATGGTAACTTACGTGCTGAAGGGGTTCATCTTGCGGTACTCTGGGCTGTTGAGGTACTCCTGGAGAGAACACAGGCACCCATCAGATGCTCGCAGCATGCAGGATGTGTGAAACAGGCTCATGACCAGGCGCAGTCACCTGGTCCCATTTGATCGCCTTGATCTCACAGGGAACATCGACATCCAGGTCCCGCAGCTCCTGAAGCGTAGAGAGAGTGCCGTTCACATCGTAAACTGTGTACACATCACGCAGATCACGCAGAGCACGAGCGATGCAAACAGGGCCGCAAGCAGCGCTGCAAGCCGCGACTTGCCTCGATCAAGTGCACTACTCGCGATGAAGGGCACGGACACATGTGGTACAGGGTCAGCTTCTGTGCTTCATCGCCATTGGGTGCCATGACGGACCCTGAAACCGAGATGCTTTGCTGTCGAGAGAGTACACGCGCTAATGGAAACGGCCTGGCAGTAGTTTGCTGCAGCCGAAGAACGACAGGTTCCACCGAAGCTCACAGGTGCAAGGTGCAAGGAGGAACTGTTCGAGAAGGTTGCACTTGCCGGAGAGATCACGGGACTGCTGCGCGTGCTGCGGATCTCGTGTCGGAAGGGAAGTGAGGAGTGCCCAACGCGAAGGCCCGTTCCCGCGCGGCTTTGCCGAGCACATGTTGCAGCAGGCCATGCGGCCGCACAGGCATGAAGTTGAGATCAACGTATCATCACGTTTCTTTAACCGCCGCGATGAACATGGTCATGCGATAGCGCTCGACATGTGGACGATCCCAATCGCGGTCAGCACGCCCCTGGCACTCTGACGATGGTGGCCTCGAACTGCTGCCGTTTGGACAGATCAGTGACATATTCAATAGCTGTCATTGCGATTGCCCTCGCAACAGTCTGGGGTGCGAAGCCAATCTTTGCAAAGACAAACGAACACTGGGCCTCTCGCGTAGTGCATTGTATGTCGCGAAGAGGTGTCCCTGCACTTTCATTTCGCTTGAAGAGAACCAACTTGATTTGTGATAGATCACGCACGCTGGTGACGAGTCGACACAATTTCAGCACACCCCGGCGCGCGCGTCAAAGCCCACAACAGTGCAGAAAAAACACATGCGACGAATCTGCCTGGTGCATGCTCATATGTTGAATGAATCTTAACTCTGTCACGATTACAGGTGCTTGCAGAGCAGCGGCCAGCTCAATGCTGTCGATGCGCGGTGCCGGGCTGGCGGCTCGTGGCATCGGCAATTGCGAAACGCCAATGGTCCATCGCTTCCACTGAGCCTCCGAAATCCTTGTTTCAGGAGCTACAGCGCAGGCGCCGTCAGGGCGGTACTGGCCACGGCAGCTGGACTGCGCGCCCTTCCAGCCGCCGTCCTGTGCGGCGACATTCACCCTCGGCAGTGACGATGAGCTGAACTACACGGCGCCGTACGAGGTAAGAAGTAGAAGAGTTCTCCCTAATCCAGGACCAATGGCAGCGCTGCTGAAAGGGCAGCCTCTGACCAACTCTTTGCTGTGTGCTGCACTTGCACTCTGCAGAAAGGTGCGGGAGGCGCGTCCCTGCTGCTCCAGCCCATCACATCAAGGAGAATCTGCACCGCAGATGATCTCCTTTGTCGACTATCTGCCTCACTCCATTGCGGTGAACCTGCTGCAGGAGGCGTGCAGCAGCACCCACCAGTGCGCGACACCTGACGTGCGCACGACCACATACACCTGGAATGATGGCGCCCCCGGGTCGGCAGATGTGGAGGTGGGCCTGGTGCCGTTGCTCTGAGCACTGTTTTCACTGGTGTAATGCATCACAGCTGTGCAGAGGCCTACTGGGTTCGGTCAAAAACAATTGGAGAGCATGGCGGGCGCGGCGCCTGGATCAGCGGCTTCTGCATCAGCAGCATATGCACACGCTCGCTGCCGGCAGCCTGCACCTGATTGACGCTTCAGGCCCCTCGAACGCCATGCAGATGTTGCATTCCGTCCCATGTGACCGGCCTGAGACACAGCATAATATGCAAGCTGCTTCAGCGCACTCTGAAGGCGGTGCTGAGGACCGCGCATGCCAGAAACACGTCAGACAGCCGTCACGTGTCCCTTCCCGCAGGTGAAGCCCTGGTTCTGCAGCGCCCAGTCGGTCCACTACAGCGCGCGGGTAGCAAAAGACACTGGGCTGCCGCCGGGCAAGCTGGAGGACCAGATGGCGGCGTGCGCCTTTGCCAACCTGCGCGTCAACCTGCTGCTGGACGACTGCAGGTACACTCCAAAATCACAAACAGCATTCAGAAAAGGGCTGAACTTTATCTGCATGGACAACATTGCTCCACGGCTGCCAACCTGCTGCTGGGCGACTGCAGGTGAGGAACCATTTCTGTCTGCTGCGCCAGCGGGGCCCAGCCAATGAACTTCTGTCAGCGGCGGAACCTGTACAGCCCCAGGAAGCAGACACTTGGCCGGTTCTATGCTGCTTCACTCTCAGCAGCATAGAACTCGGCTCGATCTGGACAAGGCCGCCGCTCATGCATCACCGCCGCCCGGCGAGAATCGAATGTCAAAACTGCGCTGCTTCTGTGTGCGCAGGGACGTGCAGCTGTGGACGTGTGACCACTGCCTACGCGCGTACAAGGCATGGCTGTGCTCCTCGCTGTTCCTGCGCTGCAACGGCGCCTCGGTGGACGACGGAGTGACGAAGCCCTGCCTGGACATGTGCTGGACCGTCAGCCGCAGGTCAGTGCTGTCTTACCTTGCATGTTGTGTTACTGCAGATCAGAAGCTTGACCGTATGCTGCCTGCCTGCCTCAAAACAGTGGCAGACACCTGTGTGCCTGTGTGCACGCTTGGCGCGGGCCCGCGCTTGAAAACAGGAACGGCAGGGCAGCTGCAATTGAGCTGGCGGGCACACATAGCACCTGCTTGCGGCATTTCCAGCCCTGTCTCTGCATCCAGCAGGGCCTTGTGCCTGCTGTTGGACTGCCACCCGCCCTTCCCTCCATGATGACATGATACCGACACCACTGTGCAGGTGCTTCACCACGCAGAAGCTGTTCTGTCCGGTCAATGGGGAGCAGGGGGACTATCTGGACAAAGACGGGGCGCCGGACTGCATGCACCCGGCGCAGCAGCCAACGCAGACGCTGCTGCCGCTGGACGCCGCCCCCCTGGCGGCGCAGTTTGCGCAGCCGCTGGCGCTGGCGACCCCGCAGCAGCAAGCGGACGCAAAATCTAGTGCGGCAGCACGCTGATGATGGAGGGAGGGAGGGCGATGCGGCTTTGGAGTGGCACCGCCGACGCGTGGTGGGCTGCGACAGGCAAGCCGCGTGGCAGAACTGGTGCCTGCCCGGAGTCACAGCAGTGACGTGACGCGAGTAACACTGTCTGTCCAAAAACTATGATCATGGTCGTCATGTTGGGTCAAGTTGTCAGCACGGTGGGCAGGCTCATGGACTGCATTGTGCATCGGCGGCAACAGCTGTGGCATATAGAGTAGTCGATGTAACTGTAGCGCTTCAGCTGAGCGAGAA
>JAABUM010005425.1_pt1 | contig 13420 bp, 13 predicted proteins | sample 5559161 | NCBI WGS metagenome assembly JAABUM01 (sample SAMN10711868, study PRJNA513369) | rock metagenome | isolation source: Antarctica rocks | place: Antarctica: Victoria Land, Siegfried Peak nord | reverse complement strand
GCTGTTGATCAACGCGAGGGGTCTGCGCCGCTGACTGCTGCGGCGCAGATTTTCAGGTCGTTCAGCAGGCGGGTCTGGTGTGCGGTGGAGAACGGGGCGAGCATCGTCTTCTCGATGGCGCGAACGGCGGTGCTGGAGTCGCGCCACAGTCGTCGGCCAGGTGTCATCAGCTTGATCGGGCGAGCGCGACCGTGGTCGGCGGTGTCCGGCCGGGTGAGCAGGCCCCGCTGCTGCAGCCCGCGGAGCACCAGGTTCATCGACTGGCGCGAGACGAACGCCTCCCGCGCGAGTTCCGCGTTGGACAGGCCTGGGCGCTGTTCCAGCAGTTCGAGACATGCGTACTGGGCGACCGACAACTCGAACGGTCGTAGTGCTGCATCCATTGCAGTCCGCAGGGCAACCGTCGCCTGCTTCAGGCCATAACCGACCGACGTGTCCAGCTCCCCGACGACCTCGACTTGACGCATGTCAACATCATGACACAGACTGGCCATTGTCAACACCCTTACATGCCATGTGGAGGCATCATGACGATCTCCGGACCAGACTTCATCGCGCTGCAGGTGCTCGACCTCGAACACGCCGCGACCTTCTACGAAACCCATCTCGGCCTCACCCGAACTGCGGCCAGCCCGCCCGGCGCGGTCGTCTTCGCCACTGAACCGGTCGCTTTCGCTGTCCGCGAACCGCTGCCCGGGGTGGACTTGACCGCGCAGGGGGCGAAGCCGGGCCTCGGTATTGCGCTGTGGCTGGCCAGCGACGACGCTCAGAGCCTGCACGACCGCCTCGTCGCCGCAGAGGTGCCGATCGTCGTCGCCCCGTTCGACGGGCCGTTCGGGCGAACCTTCACGTTCACCGACCCCAGCGGCTACTCGATCACCGTCCACGACTGATGGCGTCCCACACCAGCACGCTGACCGTTCGCGGACCGTGGTCGTTGGCCACCAGTAAGCGATTCTGGGAGGGGTTCACCCCCTCTGCCCTGACCGAGAACCTCGACAGCCGTGATGACGTGCTGCGGACCGTCTTCCGGGTCGACACCGACTGGTCCGTGGCCTCCGTCGAGGTCGTCCAGGACGGGCAGACAGCGACTCTGACCGTCGAGGGCGATGGAAACCTGGACGACGCATCGGCCCAGGTCGCCCGGTTCCTGTCGCTCGATGTCGACGCCACCGGATGGCCGGCCGTCGGCGAGCGCGACGAAGTGATCGCGGACGCCCAACGACGACTTCCCGGACTGCGGCCGTGCGGATTCCACTCTCCGTACGAGGCTGCGGCGTGGTCGGTGCTGTCCCAGCGGGTGCGCATCACCCAGGCCGCCAAACTGCGCGAACGGTTGGTGCTCGATCACGGTGACCGGGGAGCGTTTCCGGCTCCTCACCGCCTACGCGAGGCAGAGCTCGACCTGCCCGGCAGGAAGGGGGAGTACCTGCGGGCGGTCGCGGAAGCAGCACTCGAAGGTCGCCTCGACGGCGCGGCATTGGGGAAGGCCGAGCCGGTGCAGGCGATCCACGACCTGCAGGCCATCAAAGGTATCGGGCCGTTCGCCGCCGAACTGATTGTCTTGCGCGGTGCGAATGCCCCCGACGCGTTGCCCCGGAACGAGCGCCGCCTCGAAGCCGAGATCGCCGAGAAGTACGGCACCGGGAGAACGCTGGAGCATATTTCGCAGTCCTGGCGGCCGTTCCGTACCTGGGCCGCGGTGCACCTGCGCGCGCTCCGTGAAGAGCGCACCCGCGAGATCGGTGGACCGGATATGCCCGGTGGACATTGAAGTGGTAACAGATGCCGGCGCGAGGCGCGCCGGGATCTGCAGTCGGTCAGGTTGCCACTACCACTGACCGAGCCGTTCGCGGTACCAGCCGACGGTGGCGCCGATGCCCTCCTCGAGCGACGTAGGTGAGGCGTCGAATCGTTCCTCGAAGGCGGTGGAGCTCATGTTCTGCACGGTGGTGTGTTGGTAGAACATCTCGTCGTACTCGGCCATGAACTTCTCGTCGAAGGGCCCATAGGCCTGCGCGGTCGGCAGGTTGTGTGTGGTCAGCGGGCGGTCTGCCTGCTCGGCGAGGAGGTCGAGGATCTGGCGCGTGGTGTGCACCGGCGCGGTGGGCAGGTGCCAGATGCGGCCGTCGGTGTCGGGGTGTTCGCCCAAGGTGGCCAGCCCGGCCGCGACGTCGCGAATGTAGGTGTAGCTGTGCGGCAGGTCGATGTCGCCCAGCGTCAGCACTGGTTGCCCGGTCAGTGCCGCAGGGAAGACGGCTCCGGCAAGCGTCGAGTTAGTGACGCCCGGTCCGTAGAAGTCGGCCGCACGTCCAGCAACGACACTCGCTTTGCCGCTCGTGTGGGCGTCGAGGTACATCTGGTCGAGCATCGCGCGCAACCGTCCCTTGCGGGTGATCGCGGCCCACGGTGTCTGCTCGGTCATGGGGGATCCGTCACCGGGGCCGTAGGGGTACAGCGTGTCCATGACGACCAGGCGCGCTTGGTTGATGACGGCAGCGTGCAGGATCGCGGAGCCGAGCAGCGGCATGAGTTCCACCTGCAGGTGGTACGCGACGTTGACGCAGTGGTAGATCACGTCCGCGCCGGCCGTCGCCTCGACGGCGGCCGCCTTGTCGCTGAGGTCCGCTGCGACCAGTTCGATACCGGGCATCGGCTCGGACGCCGCGCGGCGATCGACGAGGCGGACGGTGTGTCCGCGCCTCTGCAATTCGGCTGCGAGGGTGGATCCGGCCGGGCCGGACCCCAGGACGACGTGCAGTTCCGGCTGATTGGTACTCATGGTGGGCTCCTTAGTAAGTGATCGACCACTCACTCAGACGGTGGAAGTCGACCACGGGTTTGTTATTTCGTGGTCGGTGTTGTCTCGGGCTGGCTAAGGGTGGCGGATGCCGTGGTCGAGTATCCGGGCCCACGGCGCCTCGACGTCTGCGACGGAAGTCGTGATCAGCAGGTGGCAGAGTTGACCGCGGGCGATGAAGTCTTGAACCTGTCCAGGTGTGCCGCCAGAGCGGGAGTGTGCAATCTCGGTGATGTGTTGCATCCCGTCTCGCAGTGCGCTCGCGATCTCGGGCACGGCACTGGCGGATTGCGCGTGAACCTGCAGCATCAGCAGGGACCTATCTGCGATGAGCTCGGCGTACGCGGCGCCAAGTTCATCCAGAATCTTGCCGGGCGATCCCGCGCCGATGGTGTCGGCGCGAGCGTTGAGCGTTGCGGCGATGCGCCCGAAGCACAGCCCCAGAGCCTCGACGAACAACGTGGTCTTGCTGCCGAAGAGCTTGAAGACGTACGCCGGTGAGATGCCCGCCTCTTCACCGACCTGCGCGATAGTCCCGCCGTGGAACCCGCCCCGGGCGAAGACGGTCACCGAGGCGCTGATCGCAGCGTCGCGCCGCTCTTCCGAAGTGCCGAGCGTACGCGGTGGACTCATATAAGTGACTGTACACTCACTGTCTCGGGGTAGGCAGAGTCAGGGTTGATGCGCGGCTTATCGGACGCTGATGCAGCAGTCACGACTCGATGAGGAGGCGGGTTACGGCCAGATCAGCTACCGCCATCCCGACGGATTTGAAGATCGTCAGACCGGACCGCTGCACGGGCTCGCGCAACAGGTCAGGCAGCTCGATGAGACTCCCCGGATCGATGACGCGAGCTGCGATGGCGTCCACAATCTCTCCGGATTCGATGCAGCACGCATCCGCGTCATCGACCGCGACCACCGATGCAGCGGCTGTCACCTCGGTGGAGAACTCGCGCATACCGGCGCGGTAGGACCCGATGGCGTTGATGTGCGTGTCAAGCGCGAGGGCCGCTGCCGCGAACAGCGGTTCGGGCGACGCGGTGGCGCAACAGACCACCTGGGCGTCCGCGACCGCGCGGTCCGGGTCGTGCTCTACGAGCACCTGCAGGCCGGGCGTTTGCGCCCGGAGCCGTTCGGCCAGCTCTTCTGCGGGCCCCGCGTTGCGGTTCCAGACGGTGACCTGCCCGATGGGTCGCACCGCTGCGACCGCGGTGTACATGCCGTCCGACTGGTGCCCGGCTCCCATGATCGTCAGCCGTGTAGCGCCCGCCACCGCGAGGGCGTCCGTTGCGAGGGTGACCAGCGCAGCCGTGCGCACCAACGTCAGTTCGGCGGCGTCGGCGGTCCAGATCGGTCGGCCCTCGCCGTCCAGCCACATCACGACGCCGTCGATGGTGTTCCCGCTGGCCGGCGGCCTCCCCTCGCGGGAGTTCACTCGCAGGATCTTGATGACGGCATCACCGCTGGAGTACTGCCGGGCGGGCATCACCAGCACGCGGCCACCGCCGAGCGATATCCGCAGCGGTTGCTCGAAGTCGTCCTTGCCCTCCCGCAGCAACGCATCGCGAATGGCCTCGGCCGCATCGGTGACGGTGATGCGAGCCCGCACCTGCGCGGCAGACCAGTGCCGCATCGATGTGCCTGGTTCGTGGAGCGCGCTGACGTCGATCACGGTTCAATCAGATCAAGGTCTGGGCGCTCGCGCCAGGGGATTGGGCCATTTGTTCAGCGCAGCGGTCGACCGTCGAGGCGGCGGGCCATGTCGACGTCGTCTCGATCGCCGAAGCTGAACCGCAGCCCACCGGGTACCCGGCCGGTCTCTACGTAACCGCACTGACCGTAGAAGATGTCGAGTCCGCTACCACCGCGGTACGCAATCTGCACCAGTTCACGTCCCTGTTCCCGCGCTGTGGCGTGCAGGGCGCCGACAAGCAACCGGCCGAGGTTGATTCTGCGGCGTGACGGCGAGGTCATCACCCTGATGAGAGTGCAGCGGTGTTGCGCCACCGATCGGAGGCCGACCACGAATCCGAAACCCAACAGTTCTCCCGTCCGGGAGACGTCGTCGAACGTCTCGGCCGTCGGGGCGTGCAGCCGGACGAGGGTGGCGAGCGGGTCGGCGAGGTGTGCGTCCAGCACTTTCGCGACCTCATCACGCGCGGCGCCCGGTTCGAAACCGACTGCCCCACCCGAGTCGTTGACGGCACACCACAGGTCGAGGACGCAGTGGTAAGCCGCGCTGCCGATCTCTATCGGGCCGACGGCCGCGACCGGTGACTGGAGCAGCCGGGACGGTTCCGCACCTTCCGGGTCGTGCCGGCCGGGCCATCCGCCGACATCGACCAGGCCGCCGCGCCGGGCGGTGCGCAGCGAGGGCCTGTTGCGGGGCGCGACAAGGGCAATGACCGGTCGGTTCGGTGCCCACTCGGCAGCGAACACCGTTGCTGCCGCGGTGAGCTCGCGAGCGAAGCCTCGGCCCCGCACAGTCGGGTCCAGCCGGTAGAACAAGTTCAAATACTCGATGCCACGATCGCTGAGCGGGTCGACCCCACCGATGCCGATGGCCCGGCCGTCGTACTCGGCGATCCAGTAACCGAGGCCGTGGGTCTGCCACCGGCCCGCCCAGGCGCGTAGGTGTCGCTCTGCGGTGAGGGCGTCGGGGTAGGCGTCCTCGTACATCAACGCGTAACCGGCCGGGTCGGTGTGCCAACCCTGCACTGTCGGATTTGCGGCATCCTGGCCGGTCAGCGGCCGTAGGACGAGGCGTTTGGTGGTGATCGTGCCGGCAGGAAGCACTCGTCGATCGCCAATGTGCATGGTAGGCAAGGTAGTACCCGGCTGCGACAACAGATTCCCCGACCTTCGCTCCCGGAAAGTATCTGCAAAGGGGAGGGCACGCGCGCGCTCGTCGGATAACTGAAGGTGTTTCCCGCCACTGCAATTGATTCGGATTAATCATGGGACCGTCGTTTGGAGACGAGCGTCGGGGCGTGATTCAGGGAATCGTCTTCGGTGCGGTGATGACTCGCTTGCTCGGATCCATGGATGCGTTCTGGCAGCGCGGAAATACCGGCTCGCGCACCGTGCAAACAGCAGGACGAGGTCCGCTTGCCGGGCCGCTCCCCGAGGCTCAGAACCTGGTGCGCGTCACCGCCTGACCGGCGCAGCGGGTCCCGCGCTGTCGGAGGGATGGGTGACAATCGTCCTGGATGGCCCACGACGACCGGCACACCCTGGTGTCACCGGCAACTGGAAGACTTGCGCCATGAATTCGACGGCATCGACGACCGCTGCATCGACCGACACCCAGATCGCGGCGCGGGCTGTCGACCTGGTCAAGACGTACAACAGCGGCAGCAACGAGGTGCGCGCGCTCAACAGCGTGAGTGTCCAGATGGTCAAGGGCGAGTTCACTGCCATCATGGGCCCGTCGGGGTCGGGCAAGTCCACACTGATGCACTGCATGGCGGGGCTGGACTCGGTCAGCTCAGGCTCGGTGAGTATCGGGGACGTCGAGTTGGCCGGGCTGTCGGACAACAAAATGACGATGCTGCGCCGCGACCGGATCGGTTTCGTCTTCCAGTCCTTCAACCTGGTGCCGACCCTCACCTCGATCGAGAACATCACCCTGCCGATGGACCTGGCCGGTAAGGCCCCCGACAAGGAATGGCTCGACTCGGTGATCGACACCCTCGGCATTCGTGACCGTCTCGGCCACCGACCGAGCGAGCTGTCCGGCGGGCAGCAGCAGCGCGTGGCGTGTGCGCGGGCGCTCGCCTCCCGGCCCGACATCGTCTTCGGTGACGAGCCGACCGGAAACCTCGACTCCCGATCGTCGGCCGAGGTGATGGGCATCCTGCGGCGCTCCGTGGACGACCTGGGACAGACCGTGGTGATCGTGACGCACGACCCGCGCGCCGCGGCGTTCGCGGACCGGGTGCTCTTCCTCGCCGACGGTGACATCGTCGATCAGATGCGCGACCCGTCCGAGGACAAGGTGTTGGACCGGATGAAGAACTTGGAGCGCTGAGCCGTGGCGAAGCGACCGATGGGGCGGGTCTCGGTCCGGAATGTGCGCGCACACAAGGTGCGGCTGCTGCTGACGGTGCTGTCGGTGGTGCTCGGCACCGCGTTCGTGACGGGCTCCTTCGTCTTCACCGACACCCTCAAGAGCAGCTTCACCGGCATCTTCTCCGACGCGTTCAAGGGCATCGCCACGCACGCCGAGCCGAAGAACACCTACAACTCGGGGATCGCGATCGCGCAGATCCCGAAGCTGCGTTCGATCGCGGGGGTGGATCGGGTGTCGCCGGGAGTCGAGCGGCCGGTCGTGCTGGTCAACGCGAAGGGCGTCAAGGTCGAGACCGGGGGAGCGCCGAGCGTGGCCGACATGTATCCCGCGCCGCAGGACAACATCGGAGACCCCACGACGTTCGTCGCGGGCACGGCACCCACCCAGGACGGGCAGGTCGTCATCAACCAGGGAGCGGCCAAAAGCGGTGGCATCAAGGTGGGTGACAAGGTGCGCCTGGTGCTGGCCGACAAACCGGTGGCGTCCTTCACGGTCAGCGGTGTCTACGCCACGAAGACTGAGACAGGCGGTTACATCGGCGCGCTGCTCGCCAAGTCGCAGGCGCTGAAACTGCTGTCCGACGGCAGCAACTACACGTCGGTCAACCTCTCCGCCAAGCCCGGAGTCAGCGAGCAGCTGCTCACCGCGCGGGTGCGCGCGGCGCTGCCCGCGAGCAGCGTGACCGTCGAGACCGGCACCAAGCTGCGCGACGACACCAACAACCAGATCCAGACAGCGCTCTCGTTCATCAACTATGTATTGCTCGCGTTCGGGTTCATCGCGTTGATCGTCGGCACGTTCATCATCTACAACACGTTCTCGATGATCGTGGCGCAGCGGTTGCGCGAGCTGGCGCTGCTGCGTGCGGTGGGCGCGAGCCGCCGGCAGGTTCGTCGTTCGGTGCTGGTCGAGGCGTTGCTGACCGGGATCATCGGCAGCGTGCTCGGTATCGTCGCCGGCATCGGACTGGCCCTCGGGTTGCGACAGTTGCTCAACGCGTTCAACGTCGGCCTGCCGTCCGGGTCGCTGGTGCTGCTGCCGCGTACCTTGCTGGTGGCGTTGGTGCTGGGTGTCGGAGTGACGATGCTGTCGGCGTACATCCCGGCTCGTCGGGCGTCGTTGATTGCACCGGTCGAGGCGATGCGCGAGGAGTTCACGGTGGCTTCGTCGGCCAGGTCGACCCGGCGCACCATCATCGGCGCGGTGCTGCTCGTCGTCGGTGTGGCGTTGACTGCACTGGGTGCGACGAGGAAAGACACCGGAAACGGATCGGCGCTGCTCGGGCTCGGCCTGCTGGGCGTCGGCGGCGCCGCGTTGATGTTGTCGCCGGTGCTGGCCCGGGTGATCATCCCGCCGGTCGGGTGGCTGGTCGGCAAGCCGTTCGGGCGGCCGGGCACCTTGGCCCCGGCCAACGCGGTCCGCAACCCCCGTCGCACCGCCGCCACGGCCTTCGCGTTGACTCTCGGGTTGCTGATCGTGAGTGGCATCGCCGTGATCGGCGCATCGGCCAAAGGCAGCGTGAGCGCGCTTTTCGACAACAACGTACGCGCCGACCTGGTGCTCTCGACCCAGCAGCAACTCCCGCTGCCGCAGCAGGCGGTCGACAAGGCCGCCAAGGTGCCAGGAGTGGCGTCGATGACCCAGTTCCATCCGGTGTACGCGCTGCTGGACGGCACGTTCGAGACCGGGAGCGGTATCGACGGACCCTTGCAGGACGCGCTCGGCGTACCTGCCGTGCAGGGCACGATCTCGCCCACCGGCACCAATATCGTCGCCAGCCAGACGTTTGCGAAGGCCCGCGGGTGGAAGGTCGGTTCAAACCACACGCTGGCCCGCCCGGGGCGCGACAGCGTAAAGCTGACGCTGACCGGCATCTACAAGGACAGCCAGCTGGCCGGGCCGTGGATGGTCAGCGGCGGCTCGTACCGAACGGTGATGCCCGACAAGCAGCGTGCCGCGCTCGTCGGCCTGATCCGGATCGACAAGGGCGCCGACCTGGCTGCCGTGCAGGCGAAGGTCCGTGCCGTCACCAACCCGTATTACGTGGTGTCGGTCAACACCCGCGAGGAGTTCAAGGGGCAGATCGCGAGTCAGGTCAACAACCTGCTCGGACTGCTCTACGGGTTGCTGGCGCTCGCGATCGTCATCGCGATCCTGGGCATCATCAACACGCTCGCCCTGTCGGTGGTGGAGCGACGTCGCGAGATCGGCATGATGCGCGCCGTCGGAATGCTGCGGAAGCAGGTACGGCGCACGATTTACATCGAGTCGTTCCTGATCGCGGTGTTCGGCGCTCTGCTGGGGCTGGTGCTCGGAATCGTCTACGGCGTGTTGTTCACCCGGCTGCTGAAGGACCAGGGGCTCGACGTGCTGGTGGTGCCGTGGGGTCAGGCGCTGTCGTTCCTGGTGGTCGCTGGAATTGTGGGGGTCCTTGCAGCGTTGTGGCCAGGGGTACGTGCAGCGCGCACACCGCCGCTCGCCGCAATCGTCGACGCGTGAGATTCAACTGAGGAAGCACTAGTGAAGAACCCGTTCGACGAGCAGATGGCGGAAGGTGGTCAGTACGCTCCGTCGCTGCGAATGAGCGGGCTGCTGAAGACGCTGGGAACCGACCTCGCTATCCCGTTCGGCGGTTACTACCTCGCGCGTGCCGTGGGCGTCGGTGTGACGGCGTCGCTGCTGGCCTCGACCGTTCTGGCGATGCTGCGGATCGTGTGGCTCATCTGGCGACAGGGCCACGCTGATGCGTTCGCGGGCTTCATGTTGTTCCTGTTCTCCGGTGGACTGACGCTGTCGCTGATCACCGGTGACCCGCGTTTCCTGCTCCTGAAGAGCGCCGGACTGACGGTGCTGTCCGGGTTGGTCTTCCTTGGGTCGGCCGCTGCGCACCGCCCGCTGACCTTGACGGTCGCTCGCCGACTCACGCTCGAGGACGAGCAGGCGGGCGCCGAGTTGACGCGCGGTTGGCAGGTCTCGTCGGCCTTCCGCAAGGGCTTCTACGTGATGGCGCTGGTCTGGGGTGTGGCGCTGGTGCTGTCCGGCCTCGCGCAGATCTGGGTGATCTATCTGGTCGATCTGGACAAGTCGGTGGCCGTGACGAACGTGCTGGCACTGTCGGTCTTCGCAGCGTGCGGCGGTTGGAACCTGTGGTTCATCGAGCACGCTCGCAGCTTGGCCCGCGCTGCGGCAGCACCCCAAGCTGAACTCGGCTGAACGGGTGCGCTCCATGGCGCGCACCCGTTCAGCCGATTTCCGGTTGGCTGACGTCAGTTGGTTTGCGGGACGGCGACGCGGGCTGACGTCTGTTTGGTCGGCACTTCCTCCGGCGCACGGTGTTTGGCCGCCCGCACGTGCGGGCGGACCAGTCCGAACACGATGACCGAACCCACCAGGAACACCGACCCGGCGATGATGAACGCGACGCTGTACCCGTGCACTGCTGCTTTTGCCGCAGCCGCGGCTCCGGGGTTGTCCTTCAGGTAGATCTTCGTCGCGCTCGCTGCGATGGTGCTGAGCAGCGCGGTGCCGATCGACCCGCCGACCTGCTGCATGGTGTTGACCATCGCCGAGGCGATCCCCGCCTCGTTGCGGTCCACACCGACGGTTGCGGTGTTGATCGAGGGGGCGAAGATGAGCCCGAAACCGAAACCCATGATCGGCAGCGCCGGCAGGATGTGCAATGCATAGTTCGAGGTGGCGGTGATCCTGCTCAGGTAGAACATGCCGACCGCGCCGAGCACCATGCCTGAGCCGATCAGCAGGCGCGCACCCAGCCAGGGCAAGAGCTTGATGTTCGACAGGATCGAGCCGAGCAGGATGAACGCGACCATCGGCAAGAAGGCGAGGCCGGTCTGTACCGGGCTGAAACCCCTGGTCAGCTGCAGGTAATAGGTCAAAAAGAGGAAGACGGCGAAGATCGAGATCGCCGAGATGCCGATGGCCAGGTATGCGCCGCCGCGGTTGCGGTCGAGCACCACGCGCAGCGGCAGCAACGGGTGGGCGACCCGCTGCTCGATGAGCACGAACACGGTCAGCAGCACTGTGCCGCCGATCAGGCTGATCAGCGTGATGGTGTCGGTCCAGCCGTTTGTTTCGGCGCGCGAGAATCCGAACACGATGAGGAACAGCGCGAGCGCGCCGGTGGCCGAGCCGACGACGTCGATCTTCGGACGGTGCTTGGGGACCTCGTTGCGGATGCGCAACAACGCTCCGGTCACGGCGACCGCGGCGAACACCAGGTTCACGTAGAAGCACCAGCGCCAGGAAAGGTGCTCGGTCAGGAATCCGCCGAGCAGCAGGCCTACTGCGCCGCCGCCACCGGCGACGGCGCCGAACACGCCGAACGCCTTGCCGCGCTCCTGAGGGTTCTGGAATGCGTTGGAGAGAGTGGAGAGAGCGGCCGGGGCGAGCACCGCACCGAACACACCCTGCAGTGCGCGCGAGGTGACGAGCACGCCGAACGAGTCGGCGGCCCCGCCCACGGCCGAGGCGAGCGCGAAACCGATCAGTCCGCCGATGAAGGTCCACTTGCGGCCGAAGATGTCGCTGATCCGGCCGCCGAGCAGCAACAGGCTGCCGAACGCGAGGGCGTATGCGGTCACGATCCATTGGCGGTTGCTCGAGGCGAAGCCGAGGTCACCCTGGGCGGAGGGGAGGGCGATGTTGACGATGGTCGAGTCGAGCACCACCATCAGCTGCGCCGTGGCGACGATCACCAGGATGGTCCAGCGATTGTCGTGTTGGTGATCGGCGTCCTGCTGGGCGCTGTCCTTGGTGGTGCTCGTCATCGTGCTGTCCTTCAGTTCGCGGAGTTCTTTGCGTATGCGAGCGGCCGCTGACGAGGTTGAACGGCAAGTGCCGGACGCATCCGGTGTGCGGGGCTTGAGTGCTGAATGGAACTGAGCTGTAGGTGCATAGACAGCCATTGAAACCAACCGGACGGGAGGTCGAGGCATTCCCGTCGCGCGGGCGTGGGAATGCTTGCGCCTAGATCGACTCCTCCGATACGACACGCTAACGATGTATCGGATAAAGCCTAGAGACCCGGATAGTGTCCGATCGTGGATCCGATACGTAACCCGTACGCGCCCGGCGCCGGTCAGCGACCGCCTGAACTTGCAGGTCGCGACGGCGAACTCGACACCTTCGCCGTGGTGCTGGAGCGGGTGGCGCGGGGGCGCCCGGAGCGGTCGATCGTGCTGACCGGGTTGCGGGGCGTGGGCAAGACGGTGCTGTTGAACGCGTTGCGGTCGGCGGCGGTGCGAGCCAAGTGGGGCACCGGTAAGTGGGAGGCGCGGCCGGATCAGCGATTGCGGCGGCCGATCAGCGCGGCGCTGCACGTGGCGGTGCGCGAGCTGGGGCACACCCAGGCTGATGATGTGCAGCATGTGCTCGGCGTGATCAAGGCGTTCGCGCAGCGCGACACTGCGCCGGGTGCGAAGCTGCGGGAGAAGTGGAACCCGGGCATCGACGCTCCCGCAGTGTCCGGTCGTGCCGATTCGGGCGACATCGAGATCGACCTGGTCGAGCTGCTGACCGATGTCGGCGGTCTCGCGGCCGATGTCGGGCGAGGGGTTGCTCTGTTCGTCGACGAGATGCAGGACCTGCACCCGGACGACGTGTCGGCGCTGTGTGCGGCATGCCACGAGATCAGCCAGGCGGGGTTGCCCGTGATTGTCGTGGGTGCCGGGTTGCCGCACCTACCGTCCGTGCTGAGCGCGTCGAAGTCATACTCCGAACGGCTCTTTCGCTACGCGCGCATCGACCGGCTGCCGCGTGAGGCCGCCGACCGGGCGCTGCAGTCGCCCGCCCAAGAAGAGGACGCAGCGTTCGAACCGGATGCGCTCGACGCGATGTACGCGGTGACCGGGGGCTACCCGTACTTCATCCAGGCGTACGGCAAAGTCGCCTGGGATCTGGCCCCGCGCTCGCCGATCACGGTCGCAGACGTGCGGGTCGCTGCACCTGAGGCGGACGCCGAACTGGCGGTCGGCTTCTTCGGTTCACGATACGAGCGGGCGACGCCGGGGGAGCGGGAGTACTTGCGCGGAATGGCGGACGCGGCCGGCCTGGCGCAGGATGCCGACGAGACCGAATCAGTCACGACGGCAGCGGTCGCCGACGTGTTGGATCGCAAACCGCAGTCGTTGTCACCGGCCCGGGACGCGTTGCTGAAGAAGGGCCTGATCTACTCAGGTGAACGCGGTCGCATCGCCTTCACCGTCCCCCACTTCGGCCGCTACCTGCGCTCCCACTCCTAGCTGTCGATGGGCTGTCATCGTCGCGGCTGGCTCATATACGCAGCTGGCGCGGCGGGCCGGCGTCTCGCATCCGAACGTGTCCGCCTATGAGAACGGACGCCGAGTTCCGAGCCCAGCGGTAGTCGAACGCATCGAGCGGTCCCTCATCGGGCGCCCAGGGGATCGGGTGGACGCGAATCGGCAGGCGATACGGGACGCAGCACGTCGTCATCACGCGCTCGATCCACGGTTGTTCGGTTCTGTGGCCCGGGAGCAGGACGAACCGGGTTCGGACATCGCCCTCCT
>JAABUM010005424.1_pt1 | contig 13420 bp, 20 predicted proteins | sample 5559161 | NCBI WGS metagenome assembly JAABUM01 (sample SAMN10711868, study PRJNA513369) | rock metagenome | isolation source: Antarctica rocks | place: Antarctica: Victoria Land, Siegfried Peak nord | reverse complement strand
CGCCAGCGCAGACATGTGCAAGCACAGGTCCGTCTCTGCCACCGGTGTGCAGCTGCGCCCGTCCGCCACTGTCTCGTCTGCAGCCGCCCAGCGCTGCGCTGCAGCCTTCTCGTCAGACAACGGCCCAGATGCGGCTCCTGCAAGACGCATCCCGGTTTGTGACTGATGCTGCATGGTTTGTGATTGTGAAGCTGATGCTGCATGGCCACAGGCGCTGAGATTCGCTTGGGGCATTGCGAGATGGCGATGGAGTGCGCTGCACCGCTCTCGATAGCCGTGATGCAGCCGTGGCTTTCACGGCTCTGCTCAACGTGCGTAGTGCTGGGGTGTAGCATACCCATTGTGTAAAGCGCTGGTCGCGCAGTGCGAGGTCTCCTGTCTTATTTGACGCTCCGCTCGGCAGTGCTGGCCAGTGGCCTACTAGTGCAGCCATGAGCTAGGTCAGCTATGGCAGGTTGCTGCGAGGCGTCTGGATGTGAGCAGCGGCGTCTGGTGAACATTGCAATCTCGCGAGAGAGATATAAATGGTTTACACGGTGTCGCAAGCCCTGAAGGGCTAATCGGGTGCCCGCGGGGAACCCCTCACTAAATCTGTCTGGACGAAACTGTCGAAACAAGCAACGATGAAGTCCATCACAGCAACCTGGTCGGCCTGGTTGACGATCTCACGCGTGGATTGAACGTTCCAGAACAAATCCGGATTCTGGTCGCGAATGTGCTGCACTGCTGGGCACTCAAAATTCATGTGCCGCTCGTCGCCCACCACCGCGGCGTCGCACTGCTGGCAGTGCCGCCGGTGCCTGGGCGCGTGGTCCCGCCTGCCCATCACCACTGGCAGTGTGCTGCAGCCAAATCGAAATCGTAGATAGCTGCCGATGCGCCGTGCCGAGTGCAGCTGCCGAAAGATCCGCAGGTGCACCTGCTGCCGCGGTATGCGGGAAAACCATCGCCAGTACGTGCACTTAGCTGCCACCTCGGTCCGGCACGTCCGAGGGCACACGCTGAGGGCTTCCCATGCCCGCTGCTGCTGCGCTGCCCGCAGGCCCAACACATGTTGCATGTTGACGCGCCGCACTCGCTTGCGTGCTGAGCGGCAGCTCATACCCCAGCCTTTGGCACTCTCGCCGCAGCCCCCACACCCAGTCCTAGTGCCGACCAGCAGCGCCTCCCTCTGGGCGTCCATCAGTAGCTCATAGTGGAGACTGCCTCGCGGCTGGACGCACAAGCTGTTCCAGAAGCGCAGGCTATGTGCTAACCACCGGGCCTCGATGTCCGTCCTGCCCAACTCCGCCATCAGCGCCTCCAGGGGCACGCCCGTTGGCAGACGGCAGATGCTGCGGACGTAGCCGCGGTGCTGGGCCGCTAGCTTTCGTCGCTGCTGCTGCGCCGCCGGGTGAACGCCCCATACCTCGCATGAGGACAGCGCCGTAGCGGGAGAGTTTGCCACTGCCACCCTGTCGCTGGGGAGAGTCTGCCCTGGGGATCGCTGGGGGGTTTGCCCTGGGGAGAGTTTGCCACTGCCAGAGAGAGTGATAGATGTCGCTGCAGCTGATTGGCGTTTTGAATTGGCGTTTGGATTGCCGGGAACTGTCGGAGGATGTACAAGCTCGCTCGGCAAATGCAATCCTGTGTTTTGTGCAGCGCGACCCCACGAGAGCAAACATCATGTCGCTGTGCCCGGGACGCCTGCAGCCATGCGCCGCTGTTGGCGCGGCAGGGTGCAGGCGGCAGGCGCCGCTCGTTCGATCGACGGCCGTTCTTCAACAGCGATCTGTGGCGCTGCGGCAGCGGGACAGCGGCCTGGCAGCGCTCCAATCGCGATGCAGGCCCTCACTAGCCGCATCCCCGCGCCCTGTAGCCGGCCACCTGCAGTGCAGAGCCGCTGCTGCAGCAGAGGGACAGGGCTTCTCTGACGGTGGGGCATATGCTGCATGCCGAGGATTTCCGGCCAAGCCCTCCCGGCTTGGCATTGGCGATGACCAGTTGCGTTCATAAGGTCCCGATCCAGGCCGCTGCTGCGGATCAGAATCGAACACCTGCACGGTGGCCCCATGCTTCAAACTGGCAGACTAAAGCGCACACAGAAATTCTGTTCAGAATGAACTTTGGCTCGAATTGGGCAGGCAGGATTGGCGGAGTGCCTGACTTGAAAACGGTGTCACAGGCGACGCAGACAGCTCGGCTGCCGCAGAGAAGAAGGAGCCGCTCGGGAAGACGCTGTACCTGGGGGCGCTATTTGGCGGGTGGTACCTCTTCAACATCTGGTTCAACATGTGCGCCCTAAACCCTAGACCCAGCCCTGCGCTGGCACTTCTGCTGCTGTGACGAGCGGACGACAGAATGAAGGCTGCAGCGGTGACTGCGTCATGCTACCCAAATGTTGAAATGACCGCCTTTGTGTCCACACATGCAGCTACAACAAAAAGGCGCTGAAGGTTTTTCCGTACCCGATGACGTGCACGGCCATTCAGGTGACAGCGCACAATACGCGTCCTGACTAACACCCTTCCCAGCCCTGTTCATATCTGCCACACTGATCATGTACTACTAGTGCAATAAGTGCTATTTGTGTGCGCCTGCAGTTTGGCGTCGGCAGCCTCATGGTGCTGGTGATGTGGACGCTGGGGCTGCACAAGAAGCCGAAGCTGGAGCAGGACACGGTGAGCTTGACAGGCGCCAAAGGCATCGCCTTTGCGCATCAGAGCCGTTTGAGACGCACCGTCTCACCTGCACCTGCACAGCGTCTGCCCTGCTGACCCTGTTGCCCGATCGTGACGTCGTGTACTGCGTGCCCCTTCTGCAGCTGAAAAACATCAGCCCGCTGGCGCTGGTGCACGCGCTGGGCAACACGCTCACCAACGTCAGCCTGGGCCGCGTTGCCGTCTCCTTCACGCACACCATCAAGGTGCCGTCAGGGTTTAGGGTTGCTTTTCGCCCGTGTTTTAATCTTGCACGGTTCTGGCATCACCATGCATGTTTCGCTCCATGCAGCGCGTGAAACATCTCGGAGGCGGCGCGTGCCGCTGGCCACTCTGCATGCCCGTGTCACCTCATGCTCGACAACGAGTTTAGGGTTTAGGTTTAGGGTTTTATAGAGTCCACAGCATGCTCGACAAAGAGTTTAGGGTTTAGGGTTTAGGGTTTTTAGAGTCCGCAGCTTTCGCGTTGCATGCAGGCCATGGAGCCCTTCTTCTCGGTGCTGCTGTCGTGGATTTTCCTGGGGGAGGCCGCGTCGGCCCCGGTGCTGCTGTCGCTGCTGCCGATCGTTGGTGGCGTCGCCGCCGCCTCCGTCAGCGAGGTGGGTTTGGGTTTAGGGTTTAGGGTAAATCTACCCTAAACCCTAAACCCTGAATAGCACCGCACACGCGTCTGATCAGCTGCGATCTGGCAACGGGATGTGTGGTATGGCAGCCAAACGTGGTCAAGCTCAGCAAGTATCCGGCTGGCGCTGATAGCTGGAGCATATCAAGAGTGGATGCCTGGCCGTCCACAGGTGACCTTCAACTGGGGTGGGTTTGCGGCGGCCATGGGCAGCAACCTCAGCTTCCAGTCGCGGAATGTGCTGTCGAAGAAGCTGATGATCGGCGCCAAGGTGCGACCAGATCTGAGCCGCAGCTGCTTGCCTCATGCAGCAGCCCGGCCTGCCCTGATCTCATCGCTCCAACTGACCTCGTCGACTGTTTCCACAGCCTCAACAGCCCGTCAACTGCACGGCAATTGCACAGCGCCGCGACTTGCTCTCTGCTCAGAAATCTGACACTTTAAATCAGCAGCCTCTTGGCCCATGCAGAGTCTGGACAACATCAATCTGTTCAGCGTCATCACCATCATGGCGTTCCTGGTGCTGGCGCCCATTGCCATTGCCATCGACGGCGTGCAGTTCACGCCCGCCGCGATGCGGGCTGCCGGCATCGCCGACCCGGGCACCGTCATGAAGCACGTGCTCATCGCGGCGGCCTGCTTCCACTCCTACCAGCAGGTGCACAATGCGGCGGCACTGCGGCGTCATGCAGTGCAGTGCAGTGCCGATCAGCCCAGCGGGCTGCACGAGCTGTGGTGCACTGGCAGGCCCTGGTCCATACATGCCCACACCCATCTCTCTGTGGGCCTCCATACTCTCGAAGTGCGGCAGATGCTGCACCAATACTGTTGCACCAATGCTGCAGCAATACTGTTGTGTTTTGCGGCGCAGGTGTCGTACATGATCCTGCAGCGTGTGTCGCCGGTAACACACTCCATCGGCAACTGCCTGAAGCGTGTCATCGTCATCGTCGCCTCCGTCATCGTGTTCCAGAATCCCATGTCTAGGCAGAATATGATCGGTGCGCCGCGCTTGTGCCGCCGCACGTTGGCAGTTTCCGCTGTAGTTTCCGCTGTACATGTGCTATCTGCCTGGCACCTGGCCGCCTGGCGCATGCCTTTGGCTCGCAGTTTGTGTTTGATGCAAGGCATCAAAGAGGCAAGTCACTGTCCACCGTTGACAATCCAGTGCTGTTGCTGCTGCAGGCACCGGCGTCGCGCTGGCGGGTGTGTTTGCGTACAGCCAGGTCAAGCGGCTGTCCGGCAAGAAGAAGGCGGCTTGAAGTGCAGTTGAAACAGGCGTGCGTTGATAGCGCTGCAAGTGAGAGGCGGAGTTGTAGCAGGCCGCAATGTACAATTTAACATTACTGATGATTGAGAGCAGAGCAGTCATGTCATTTCTGGACACACAGTCGAGTGCACTATATAACTTTATAACTTTATAACTTTATAATTCAATGCAAGACATACAACCGGGTGCGCCGCAGCCACGCTTGCAATGCCGCAATGCGAGACACGTGCTTGATATCGGCCCTCGACGCAACACTTTAGTACACTACATCACGCCAGGCCAGCTCCAGCTGTGTTCAGCGTGTCGCGGTGGATTCTGCTCGACCCAGAGTCGCTTAGGGCCACATCCACCGGCGGGTGGCCCGGCGGCCACTGATCTGAGCGTCCGGATCGGCCGCCCAGCTCGGCACAGCTGCACCCATCTCCATTTCGAACTTTGCATTTCTGCAAGCTTGCTGATCCTCTGATCACCCTGGTCCTCGTACATCATCCTGCAGCTTCGCGCACAAGTTATTGCTCGTTTTGCAACCTTTCCTGGACAATCACATTTGCTGGCTAGCCTATCTCTCTTAAAACAGCCTTGGTGCGGGCTCTTGGCCGCAGCAAACGTTCGCACTTGTCATCCTCAGCATCACAGCTATCGCCGCGGGCACCAGCACTCTGCTGCAGCACCTTTCGATAGCAACTGGCACAGCACCTCTGCAGCAATTCTTCGGCGCTAGGCCTGATTGTCACAGCGGCAGGTCGATCCGGCCACGATATGAGTTTGGCCACTAGCAACCTCTTCTCCGCCCTGAGCACCAAGACCAGCAAGAAAAAGCCATCCGAGAAACCCGGCAAGGATGGCGACGGCGAGCCCGTGGGCAAGAAGGCGTCCAGAAAAGCAGCTCGGCAGCGGGAGGAGGAGGACACGGCAGCCATGGAGGCGGCCATTTTCGGTGGCGCGCAGCCCAGCGTCAGCAATTGGGCTGATGAGCTCGACGATGAGGAGGACTTCGAGCTGTCCACGGGTGGTGGCCTTGCGCCCCTTCCCGACGACTGGGCAGCCGAGGTATCTGTTGCGATGATGCATGCAACTCGAAGCGTTTGCCGGCCGGTACAGCCTGGTATTTGTTGGCTGGGCTACTGCGCGTGATCCTGCAGGTGGCATCATCGCGCAGGAGACATGCATGTTCGCGTCAACAGCCATCGACTGTCTGTGTCCGACACCACAATCCTTCATGCAACTCAAAGTACCGTTGCTTCCTACGCATGGTTACTGAAACACTTCTGCTGCGCATCTGCGCAGGCAGCTGGCGGCGGCTCGGATGGTAACGCCGCGGCTGTAGAGGAGGAGGCAGACGACGAGGTGAGGACCCACATCGCTCTAGCAGTCAGATGGATGTTCATCGACGAGTATGATGATGCGTACACAGCATCCAGCATGCACTCGAACGCCGAGTCCTGCTGCCAAGGTCAGCATGCACATGCGCTACGGGTGGACACCATATTGATGCCTGTGGAACAGGGGGTCCTGTAACAAATTTTGATACAAGGGGTCAAAACGCGCCTGCATGCGGCAGTCTTGACCATGCCGGAGTGCGTGACAATCTAGCGATATTACCGCTAACCGGCACAAGCGCGCACACCTGCAGGCAGATCTCCAGCAGATCCACGAGGAGCTGGGGCTCGAGCTCGAAAAGGAGGACGACGACGAGCACGTCGCAGGTCCGTGCCTGACTGTCCACCCCGCATCGACACGTTCCTGCCTGTGCGAAGAGATGCGCTGCGCCATGCACGATGCAGCAGGGCCTTGGCCCAGGGCACTTCCAGGAAGATGGCACCGAGAGGAAAAGCCAAACACCGAGGAGGAAACGAAGCGGTGAGCTGCACCGTGCTCCAAGTATTTCACGTCGTTATCATGTGCAGACGAGAAGGAGGAGGAGGAGGAGGCGGAGCCGCAGCCCAGCGCCGAAGAGCTGACGGCCCAGCGGGCGGCAGCCGTTGCCGTGGCGGCTGAGGCAGCCGAGGCCGCGCGCCTAGCAGAGCAGCAGCTGTCGAAGAAGGTGCACAGTCTCTCCGTGTCGTCCAGGGGGTGCAGCAGATGAGCGATATGTGAAGCAAGCCGCGCGAATCAGAATATGGAGAAGGCCGGCTCAGCAGCTGCACCTGACCTACAGTTGACGTGACATTGTCAGGGCCGGCGCTGCCCATAGGATAAAAGCGGCGTATACTCGACAGCGTGCTTCCTCGCAGCCTCGTTTTGCTCTGGAAGCAGGGAGCCTGCAGTTGTGACATGCAGCCATGCCGACCACTGGGAGATGAAGCAGTGTTCTGCCGCGCGCAAAACAGGAACAGAAAAAGAAGAGCATGGAGGAGCTGGCTCAGGTGCTGGCGGAGCTCGGCATCGAGGGCGACGAGGCCGCGGCAGTGTCTGCTGGTGCGTGCGTCTGGCGCACAATACACGTGCTCTCCGCCTGGCGGGCGCTTTGATGACCCTAACCCTAACCCTAACCCCAGCCACGTGGCGGACGCGCATGCGCACTGTTCCTTGCGTGCAGATCCCAGGGCGTTCATGTGATGCGAAATGTGACGTGTGCATGCTCACTGCGTCGCTGCGACCAAACATGCTCACGTATGATGCAGCAGTCCTGCGAGCCCCTCCGATGTCAGTTCCCGCTTTTGCCGCAGAGGCGGCGGAAGAGCAGGACGGCGAGAAGTCGTCCGCTGCCGCCGCCCGCGCAGCAAAGCGCGCCCGGCAGAAGGCCGCTGCCGCTGCCGCCGCCAAGGAGGCGGCCGGCGATGCGCAGGAAGGGGATGCATCTCCTGCTGCCAACGGCGACGCCGCGCCGCAGCAGGAACAGGCTGCCGAGGAGGAGGCAGCGCCCGTCATCGAGGACCCTGCAGAGGTGAGGGACGCGCTTTGCTGGCCATGGAAAGGCCGCCGGGGCTTCTCAAGGAGTTCTCTCTACCCACGGCATTGCAGTCATCCCAAATCTCATATGGCAACAGCTCAGCGTTGCAGCGCGATGCTAGAGCACAGCCTTGAGTATGGTCCCCTGGGCTGCTGTCGTAGGCCAAGAAGCGGCTGGCGGCGAAGAAGAAGGCAGCGGCCGGCAAGAAGGGCGGTTCGGTGGCGCTGCTGGCCAAGGCGGCCGCGGAGGCCAAGGCGCGCGCCTCGAAGAAGGGCAAGTCCAAGGATAAGTCCGGCTACAATCAGGTGCGCATCTTGACCCGTCCGTTTGTCGACGTCTTGTCCAAGACACCATGCGGCACCTGATTGCCCTGCACTTGCTGCGAGAAAGGAAGGCGAGGCACTGGTTGCCAACGAACCCGATTCCACCTTCGCCATCATCTGACCTGCGGTTGCGGTCTGGAGGAGTGTCTTCATTTGTTGTCAGTCATAGCGATCGCCCAGCCCAGCTGTGCTGCCCGCAGATGCCGACGCGGTGAGTGGCGCCGTGGCGCAGGACCATGCAGTGTGGCTGAGAGGAGCGCAGACAGATCCTGGGCGGAGCGAGAGGCCGCTTTCTGTGACGAGGCTTGCCCTTTGCAGACACAAAGTGTCGCCTGCAATTGGCCTGAAATTCGTCGGCATCCGCGCAGCCGTGCGCTTGTCGGCAGGACACACTACTCCTATGTGCCGCATGCAGCTATACGCTGAAATAAAGGAGCATGTTCTAAACTATCCTACCTGCCCACCTCTGAGTGCACAAGTTCATCGATGCTGTGCGCCAGGCGCTGCACCTCACCGAGGTATGCAAGGCTGCCAGTGCAGTCCGTCGCTCCGTCCTAAAGCTTGCGGTCCCATCTGCATGCTTGCTGTCAGGTCACAACCCCCTTCGCACGTTGCCAGGCGCCATCTGACATCTGTGCAGGTCGCACCTCGATGGCTCAATCGTCTCTTGCTGCTGAGGCCAGGGGCAACAAGGGTTTTGCCCTCCAGCATTTCGAGACTTTGCGCGTGTTTTTGATATGCGCGCTGCCATTGACGGCTTCACGTGGAAGCTTACCTGCAGCCCCAGTTGCTGACCCAATCGTCTGCCATCGCCCGCCCGGCCAACTTCGTCGCCCCGGGCTGCTCGAGGACGCAGCAGGCAGAGCACCGGATTACCTGGGGCCAGACAAGCGTCTTTCCGGCAGTGTATCGGCAGGCCCAAGGCAGGCGCCGCAATGGCAGCCTGTGTTGGTGAGTCGTGACATTAAGTTTATTTGCTTCCCAGACCTGCCAATGTACACTCAGACTTGTCGGATGCAACCAGGCTTCTGTGTGCCCTTGCCTCCTGCCTCGTGGGCAAACAATGGTCGGGTCCTGAACCGTATGGGTAGACGGACATGCTGATCGCCAGGCCGTCCCAGTCGCCTGGCCGTCGTGCAGTCGAGCTCATCCATCCGGCCCCACTCTCAGAGGGTTTCTCCGGCATATCCGATGAGTTGGTGTGGCCTGGGAGGCAGCACTGGCTCTCAGGATCAGGATTGAGCCCAATCTGCATGCGTATGTTGCACTTGCAGCTAAGACCTGGCTGCGCACCATCTGCACAAAGAGGCGGAAGATACTGTTGTTCAGGCGGTACAGACTACATGCAGACAGTGCACACACTAAGAGATGCTTGAAGTTGTGTATGCTGAGCAGGCTGTGCTGGCTTGGTGTCCGTGCGGGGACGTCCTGACCGCCTCATTGCTCCTTGTTTCGCCGTTAAGTCGTGCAATTGGGACGATTCGCATCGGCAATGCAGATGGAGATGCGCCTTCACCTCCTCCGCGAACAGTTGACCATCTGATCCAGGATGGAGGCTTGGCCTGAACTATGTGCAGTCAGCCACCGGGAAGATGGGTATTGGCGGCGTCGTTATGACTTGGCAAGGTCATGCAAACGGCGCTGATCTCCTGGCTCCTATGCACGCAGTGCCGCGCAACTTTGCGCTGCTGGAGGAGCTGGAGAAGGGGGAGAAGGGCATCGGCGATGGCACTGTGTCGTATGGCATGGACGACGGCGACGACATCATGATGCGCAACTGGACGGGCACCATCATTGGCCCCTCCAACGTGCGCTCTGCTGCCCCGACTCTGTTCGTCCACACGGACGAGGCACATGGAGTTCCGAAGCCTCTGCTGCTTTTTGTTCATTGCAGAGCTCCTTGATGCTGTGCCATATGTTGCTGGCAGGCTAGGGTTTAGGGTTTGCCTAGCAGCTGCCCTGGTTGCTGGAGTCCTGACGCTTTGGATGCGATCCTGCTGCTGCAGACAGTGCATGACGGACGGATATACACGCTGAAGCTGTATTGCGGCGAGCAGTACCCAGACAGGGTGCGAGATTGGATTGCGCTGTGAAAATTGACACTGGCTTTGCGCAGCAAGCATACACTCGGTTGCAAGCGACGCTGTTATAAGCGACGCTGATATGAGACATGTGGCTCCTGCCGCAGGCACCGCAGGTGCGCTTCATCTCGCGCGTCAAGCTCAGCTGCGTCGCCAACAACGGCGTGGTGCACCCTTTTGCCTGGCCCCGAATGGAAACTCCCCTATGCGAGATGCACTCCAGCGACATTTCAGAACATGGTGCCACTGCCTTCAGCTGCAATTACGGTAGGACATTATAAATCCTGAGTCAACCCTTTACCGCAGGTCGACCCCTCGCACTTCCATGTGCTGGGCCAGTGGCAGCGCGGCTACAATATGGAGACGGTGCGAACCCGGCTCCATCAAGACTTTGCTGTGCCTTGCAGTGGAGCATTGGCGTCGTGTGTACTCGAGGGCATGTACAGCGTCTGAAGTCGCACCGCCAAATCATAGTTTCTTGCTGCGTTCCCCTTTCAAACCTGGTGCGCCGCCACCGCAGGTGCTGACAGAGTTGCGGCGTGAGATGGCCTCGCCGCACAATCGCAAAGTGCCGCAGCCGCCAGAGGGATCCAACTACTAGCGCATAAGTCGCGGCGGCGTCGCACAGCCATCGGCAAAGCGCTCTTCAGGCCTGCTTGGTGCTGGTAAGCCACGCAGCTGGCCGGGTGCATCCCGCTGCCGCATACTGGCATGGCCAGCTGGTGCTGGTGGGCCGACATGCGGATGCGGCTGCTACTGCAAGCGCTCGCATGGCTGTGGGTGCGCTATGACAGGCGGCGGCGGAATCCTAAACCCTAAACCCAGGCAGGGATGGGACTGGCTGCGCTGACAATGGCGGCCAGGGAGCTATGTGGAACAGGCCGAGGCTGCTGGCAGTTGTTGTCACATACCTAGCACCAGACAGCTGCCGGAGGTGCGTGCGGTCTTGTTCGTGAATCCTGCCCATTGCGCGTGGATCTCACCCTCCAAGGTAGATGCGGCAGACGACCTTTCGCGCTGTTCAGTCTCCCCGTTTGGTGCACAAAACCTTCAGGCAGAGGACTCGAATTGTACTGCAGCGTCGTATGAGTTCATCCTGAACATTGGTGGAAGCCAGATTCAGAAAGCAGGTCGTGCGTCAACTGGCCTTCCATGTACTTTGCGCTGCGCCGCCCTAGGTTCCAACAGCCACCCCACCGGCGTGGCTTCCACGCCTGGGCATGTATCATCCTTCCACTCCGAGAGTGCTGCAAGCAACGCCTTTCCCGCGGCAGGGCAGCCGTCGCTTCGTTCAGGCACATGCACGTGCAGCACGCCACCGAGATTTCTCGTGAGGCTGCCTCGTCAGCAACATTTTATGCAATGACAGACTCGTGGCGGCTGCTGTCGGTGCTACGATTGCAAATCTGCTTTGAAGCACAGCCTGTTGTATTCAGAACCAGAGTGGCTCCAAGCAGGAGCGGCAAAATTAGGTCCAGAAGTGTAAACGCGACACACGCTGTCAGGTCCGTCGCCAGCTCTGCGGCGAGTCCTGCACCGCTTGGCAATTAATGCTTTGCGGAGGAATGCGACAAGCTCTGACGCGCTGCCTTCAGTATCTTCAGAAACATCTGTGTATGTGGGTTGTGCGATCTGACCAGGAAGTGCAACGGCCCATTCCACGTGTGACTCAGCATTGTGCTGAGTCCGGTGCATTGTACAAATATTGTGCAATTGAACGAGCCGGTTTTGATCCGCAGCGTCGACGATCGCTGCTGCTGCTGGGAGATGCCACACCTAGTCATTCGGCGGCGCCAGGCGGGCAGCTGAGTCATGCACCTGCTCCTGACTGCTCGTAGGGATCCTGCCCGCCATCTTGAGGCGCAGCAGTATTCATAATGGCACTGGCAGCGCTGCGCACGGCGGCAGGCGCTGGCCGCAACGCAGCAGGCTTGCTGCGGCAGGGGGCGCCGGCGGCAGCTGCGGCGGCCGCGCAGTCTCGCGGCGTGTCATCGCACTCGGAGAACACCAACACGTTCATCAGGGAGGTGGGCGCAGCCGTATTTGCGTGTGTGCAGGAAACGCGACATCGGGCATGCACATGCAAGTTGAGTAGCAAGTTCAATGCATATGCAGCAATGAAAGCATACCGTCACAGCCGGACGTGGATGCGCTTCACCTGGAGTTGCCGTTTCGTGGCAGGCGCTCCACGAGCTTGAGTACCCAGCAAAGCTGCAGAAGCTGTTGCTGATGCCTGAGCGAGAGGTGGGCATCCGCCCTAGCCAGATTCCTGATGCGCTGTGCCGCATCGGAGGAGATGCGTGCATGCCGGGGAAATAACATATGTGCGTGGACCATGAGCCAGATGTTCGACACAATGCCATGCCCTGCAGGTGCTAGTGGAGCTGGTTATCACCAGGGACAACGGCGAGATCGAGACGTTCAACGCCTACCGGGTGCAGCACGACAACAGGTGCGAGGTTAGGGTTTTGCAGACTCCCAGCCGCTAGTGCAGCCCGGTGCATGCGAGGCTGCACTCACACACCGTGCTGCTGACGCAGCAGCACGCAGCAGGGACAGCTCAATCAGAGATAAATCGCATTGCCTGTTGGGTGGTGACTGGACGACTCACCTGACCCTCTCTTCCGGCACACGCATGCAGCCGGGGACCCTACAAGGGCGGTCTGAGATACCATCCTCAAGTCGACCTGGACGACGTGCGCAGGTGCGCTTGTTCGACTTCTTAGGGTTTAGGGTTTGCTCTCCTGCAGAGCTGGCACCAGCAGACGGGTGAACCGGCATATGGCGCTGCGGATCACTCATCACATCGGCGCAATGTACGCAAAGCCAGATTTGCAAGAGCTGCCGCGCGCACCAGCTGACTGCCATTGCCTGGTGTGCAGCCTGGCGAGTCTCATGACATGGAAGACAGCGCTCATGGATATCCCCTTCGGTGGCGCCAAAGGTGCCTGACATCATGTCAAGTCTGTCCTTACCTTACCATCTGTACTACAAATGTTGCCCCGCCGCCGTCTGTTTGCTGCTTTACAGGAAAGTCGAATCGCCAGGCTGCAAAAGCAGTGCTTTGCCATATTCTGCACTTTAGCAGTGGGGCGCCATTCGCACCCCAGTGCATCTCTCGGCAACAGCAGCTCCAATCGATCGGGTGGCTGCCGACTCGCAGGCGGCGTGTCTGTGGACGTAAAGACGCTGTCCGAGCGGGAGCGGGAGAAGCTGACCCGCAAGCTGGTCCAGGTGCAGCCCTAAACCCTAAACCCTTGATTGTGATCTCCGTTCAAATCAACAGAACTCGTCGCCGTGACGCCGTGCATCGTGGTGCTCCCTGGCTGTCCGTGACCTGCGCCTGACTCAGCCAGGATGTCGGCTCACATCCCGCCGCTGCTGTCGGGCAGGCGATCAAGCCCATCGTGGGACCGCAGACAGACATCCCCGCGCCCGACATGCACACGGGCCCTGCGGAGATGGCGTGGTTCTTCGACGAGTACTCGAAGTTCGCCGGTGAGAACGCTGCAACAGCCTGCTGCCCCAGGCT
>JAABUM010005423.1_pt1 | contig 13421 bp, 14 predicted proteins | sample 5559161 | NCBI WGS metagenome assembly JAABUM01 (sample SAMN10711868, study PRJNA513369) | rock metagenome | isolation source: Antarctica rocks | place: Antarctica: Victoria Land, Siegfried Peak nord | reverse complement strand
ACGGCTTTTTGCATGTCGGCCCACGACCCCGATATGGTAGAAATCCCCCGCGCGTTGGTGGAACGCTTCACCGACGCGCTCTGCTACGCCGCCTGAGCTAACCCGAACGGCCAAAGTCGAGCTTAGTAGCTGTGGATTATCAAGAAGTCCCGCACTTACATGAGCATGTCGCCGTAAAGGAAGGCGACGGAACAAGTAGCTTCGCACTAGAAGAACAAAGCGACAAAGACCAACCTCAATCGAAAGACTATAAGACGCCAATCCTTGAACTTGATGAGGATCAGGCGCGAGCCTACGTTAATGCAATTTTCGATACAGAAGCTGTGCCAGAGGCGATAAATGCCATTTGGGAACGTCCGAGCTGGACCTTACTACTCGTTGCATAACTCCTGAGCCTGACGGCGCAGCGCCTTGAGGCAGAGCAGGGCGCAGGCGAGGTCGAGGAAGGCCTGGTGCCGTTCCTCCCGCCGCTCGTAGCGGATCGCCAGGCGGCGGGAGTGCTTTAACCAGGCGAAGGTGCGCTCCACCACCCACCGCCAACGCCCCAGACGCGCCTTGTCCTCGACGCCCTTGCAGGCGCTGCGAACCGTGATCCCGCGCCGGTGCAGCTAGCGGCGGCAGTGCCGCGCATCGTACCCCTTGTCGGCGTGCACCTTCTCCGGGCGCTGGCGCGGCCGTCCGCGCGGACCCCGCACCGGCGGGATGGCGTCGACGATCGCCGCGAAGACGGTGGCATCGGGGCGCTCCGCGCCGGTCAGGCCGGCGGCCAGCGGTAGCCCCTGGCGATCGACGGCGAGCTGACGCTTGGTGCCCGGCTTGCCCCGATCGGTCGGGTTCGGCCCCACGGCGGCGCCCCCCTTTTCGCGCGCAGGCTCGCGCTATCGACCGATACCCGCGACCAGTCGAGCGCGCCGAGCGCGCCCAGGCGGTCGCGGATCGCCCGATGCAGCGCCTGCCAGACCCCGGCGGCCTGCCAGTCGCGCAGCCGCCGCCAGCAGGTGCTCCCGCTCCCGCCGCCGAGCACGCGAGGCAGCGCATTCCCGCCGCAGCCGGTCTTGCGCACGAACATGATCCCGCACCGCGCCCGGCGATCGGACAACCACGGCCGCCCACCCTTGCGGTGTGGCGGCCGGTGCGGGAGGAGCGGGGCAACCAGGGCCCATACGTCGTCGGGAACGAGCGTTTCTACATTCATGGCGTGAGAACGCGCGACCCCCGGGATCGGTTATGCAACGAGTAGTTAGCCCACTACCGATACGCCAATGCCTGGAGGTTGAAGAGTTCGGCGTAGCGCCCGTTCTGGAGGAGGAGCGCATCGTGCGAGCCGTTCTCGATGATCTGGCCCCCTTCGAGGACCATGATCCGGTCGGCGAGGCGCACGGTGGAGAAGCGGTGGGAGATGAAGAAGGCCGTCTTGCCCGCCGTCAACTCCTGGATCCGCGCGAAGATCTCGTACTCCGCCTGGGCGTCGAGCGAGGCGGTCGGCTCGTCGAGGATCAGGATCTGGGCGTCGCGCATGAACGCGCGAGCGAGCGCGATCTTCTGCCACTCGCCGCCCGAGAGCTGATGCCCCTGGTCGAACCACTTGCCGAGGGTCGTGTCGTAGCCCTGCGGCAGGCGCGTCACCACGCCATCCGCGCCGCTCTGCGCCGCCGCCGCCGCGATCCGCGCCAGATCGTCGGCCGCTTCGAGGCGACCGACACCGATATTCTCTCGCGCGCTGAGGAAATAGGTGACATAATCCTGGAAGATCACGCCGATCTCGTGGCGTAGCGCGGCGGGATCGTACTCGCGGATGTCCACGCCATCGATCAATATCTGCCCGCTATCGGGGTCGTAGAGGCGGGTGAGGAGCTTGACGATCGTCGTCTTCCCCGCGCCGTTCCGCCCGACCAGCGCGACCGTCTCCCCCGGCACGATCGTGAACGAGACGCCGTCGAGCGCCGGTTCCTCGCGCCCCGGATAGGTGTAGCTGACGTTGCGGAATTCGATCCCCTTGGTGAAGTGGCGCGACACCGGCACCGGGTTTTCCGGCGCGCGGATGACCGGGGTGAAGGCGAGGAGATCGAAGAGGGTATTCAGGTACAGCGTATTCTCGTACATCGAGGAGAGGCCGCTGAGGAGGCCCTGGAAGTTGCTCTGTACCTGGCTCGCCGCCCCGGTGTAGACCGTCAGCCCGGCGATGTTGATCGTGCCGCGCACGGCCAGCAGCGCCACATAGAGGTAGGTGCCGCCCGACGAGAGGAGCAGTAGCGGGCTCCACAATGCATCGCTGGCGTGGCGGCGCAAGATTAAGTCTTGGTTCTCCGCGACACAGGTTTTCGCCAGTGTGCGATAGCGCGCGACGAAGAAATCGCCGAGGGTGAAGAGCTTGATCTCCTTGTTGTAGGTGTCGGTCGTCAGCAGGCTCGTCAGGTAGGCCATCAGTCGCCGCTCGGGCGACTGATGGCGCATCTGCTGATATCCTTGCCAGCCGTAGCGCGTGGAGGCGATGAAGGCCGGGATCGGGGCGAGCAGGGCGACGATCGCCAGGATCGGGCCGAGCCGCAGCAGCAGCGCGATCATCGACAGGAAGGTCAGGAGGGTGCGGACGAGGCCGAACACCCCGGAGACCATCCCGACCGGGCGGAACGCCGCCTCGCGCTGCGCCTGTTGGAGCTGATCGTAGAAGGTCGCGTCCTCGAAGAAGCGCAGATCGAGGCCGTTGGCGTGCTCCATGATCAGCAGCTGGACCCGGTTGGCGGTCCGATCCTGCAAGAGCTGCTGCGTGACGTTCTGGAGGGTCTTGAGGAGGCTGTTGGCCGTCAGCAACGCGAACTGCACCGCCGCCAGGATCACGATGCGGCGGATCGCGACGGCGTCTCCGCCACGGGCGACGCCATCGACCACCGCCTGGAGGAGTTGCCCGGCGAGCCAGACCTGCGCCGCAGGCGTCGCGCTTTGCAAGAGGGTGATCACGCCGAGCGCCAGGGTGAAGCCCCGGTGCGTCTGCCAGACCAGTTTCAGGACGCGCGGCACGCCGACCAGCGAGGCGCGGAGTTGGGTAACCTTCAGGAGTACGCGTGCGCGTATCGCGGTGGTACTGCCGCGCATCCGTCGCCTCCGTCTCCTCACGTGGATCTGCGCTGCGGTGTGGCCTGCTTTGTGTCTGCCACCGTATGACGCAGTGTGTTTCGTTTCGATAGCCCCGCCGCTAGGTCCGCGTATGCCTGGCGAGCCATGCCGCATCTTCAGGCGGCCAGTAGCGTAGGAAGGCCCGCCCGGCGATACGGGCGCGTGGGACTGGCCCGTAATCGCGCGAATCGCTGCTGCATTCCCGGTGATCTCCCAGCACGAAGTAGCAATCTGGGGCGATCGAGATGCACTGGGGCGGCCCGGTCAAGGTCCCTTCCGGCAGATAGGGCTCGTCGAGCGGGGTGCCATCCACGAGGACCCGATTATGCACGATCGTCAGCACTTCGCCCGGTAGCGCGATAACTCGCTTTATCGATGGTAGCTGGGAGCCATCGTGTGGCGTGAAGACCACGATGTCGCCGCGCCTCGGCGCTGTGGCCGCTGCCGTTCGGGTCCAGGACCAGACCCCGTATGCCCAGCGGTTGACCCAGAGGCGCTGATCGTGGATGAGGGTCGGTGCCATGCTGGGCCCCACGATGGAGAGGTGGATGAAGGCAGCGCGGGCCATGGCCACCCCGCCCCAGGCCGCGAGCACCGCCAACGTGCAGGTCGGCGAACCGATGAGTCTGGTGACACGACGCGCATTCATAAGCAGCCTTCATTTGATGGCGTTGACATGCTACGCCGTACCGTGCGCCGTACAGTGCGAGCCGCCGACCGGAGCACCGGTCGGCGGCCGCCAGGATCAGCAGGTCAGTCCGATCTGCTCGTCCCAGGCGCAGCCCGCGGCGTAATTCTCGTAGCACCGCCGCCCTTGGTTCGTCGCCTCGTCGCAGCATGCCCACACGTAGCTGTAGCTACTGCCCGGTGCACACCGCGTGGTCGTGGCCAGATCGCAGCAGTTGCTGGGCGTGTGCGCCGAGACGGGCTTGGCCTGCTTGCCCAGCAGCCCCAGCGCCACACCGAAGGCGGCACCGGAAGCCTGCGACAGCTTGCCACGCTCCCCGAGCCCCTGCGCTAGACGGTCCATCGCTCGTGCTATCAGCATGAGAATCTCCTTCCGCTTTACTCTTCTCGTCCGCGGCGATAGCCCCGGACGCCCCTATCGCTAGCCCGGCTCGCGCCGGGGCCGACTCATTCCTCGCTCACGTGCCCTGCCACCCTGCTACCGGAGTGTACCTCCTTCCCTCCAGAGCACCGCCGAGGCGAGCAACGTGAGAACGAGGAGCACCATGCCGTAGCGATGCCACCGGTGCATCGTCGGCCGATAGAGCATATATTCGTCGAGGTGGCGCGCCGCGCATTGCAGTTGCCACTGCAACAAGAGCGGCCCGGCCAGGAGCGCCAGGGCGCGCCCCATCCCGTAGGCGCCGAGCACGAGTGCGCCGAGCGTACTATTGCCGTGCAGGACGATCGCCACGACGAGTACCCAGTATCCCGAGAACGTGATGAAGTTGGTCAGCCCGGAGCCCAGATCGAGTCCCCACCACCATGCCGTCCAGAGCGGCCCGAAACGGCGATACCACGAGGCGCCCGTCTGTCGACGCCACTGCGGGACCGGGAAGCGGATCCAGCCGTGCTCGCGCAGGGTTAAGAGGATGCTCAGCCCGAGCAGCACGCCCCATCCAGCCGCTTCGGGTAACCAGCCGAGCAATAGCCCGCCGGCCGCGCCCAGCAGTGCGCCCGCCACCGCCCCGCCGGTCGTGCTTGCCGCCACGTGGATCGCCATGGCCTCGCGATAGCGTCGTCGCGTTTCTGTCCTCTCACCGAGAGGCGCCAGCGCTCCGAGGAGCGCCGACCCTCATATACTCCCGGCTTGCAGCCAACCGATCCAGAGGCCGAACGGGAGGAGTGCGAACCACGGGTGCCATGCTGCAAAGCCGACGAGCGCGATCGCGGCGGCGGCACCCACCGCTCGGAATGCGAAATCGAGGCGTGACATCGCTGCCAAATCTCCCTCGCCGCCAGAGGCGACGCTAACTGGTCGCGAGGCTCAACCCTGGAGCTGTTGCGGCGTCCCGTAGCGGAGGATGTTCCAATCTCTGTCGATCTGGACCACCGTCGGCGTCGTACGCACCTTGTATTCCTGGGCAAGTTCCCCCGATTCGTCGAGGAGGAGCGGGAATGTGAAGGGGTAGCGGCGTGAGAATTCGGCGCAGTCGGGTGCGGAACCGACGCAGACCATGGCCATCGGCTCCGTTGGTTTGGCCGGACCGCTCAATTCCTGCGCCAATGCGGTGCAGCCGGAGCACCGGGGGCCGACGAAGACCAGGGAAAGCGCCCGCCCGACGAGCGAGGTGCTCGCGAATTGCTCGCCGCTACGGAGGTCGCGCGAGGTGAACGTCGGGGCGCCCGTCCCGGTGGGGAGTCGATCCTGCGCGATGGGGTCGTTCAGGCCGGGGTTGACGCGTCCCAGGCGTCGGACCACCTCGAGCAACACCAGCGTGTGCAGGAGCACGAGCACCCATAAGGCGGCGAATCCGATCCAGAACACTGTCGGCAGCGTACCCATCATGTCACCCCCTTCTGGAAAAGCGCCCCTCACCGCGCACTTTGCGAGCGGATCGTGGACCAACGGATCTCCGGGACGAGCCCGGGTGCGGCGAGCAACCACGTTCCGATCACGAGCAGATAGATGGCACCGAGCATGCGAACGCCATATGATAACCATCCCGGCATCGGCGCATAGACGGGCGAGACGCCATCCGCCAGCTGCGCACCGAAGACAAGCACGCCCAATAGGAGGAGGAGTCCGAGGCGCACCAGCGTGTGCTGCGACACGCGCTCGGTCTCGTCGCCGCCGAAGCAGTGGCAGGCGATGTCGAGGCGTTGTCGTCGGGCGCCGATGACGCCGATCGCGAAGCTGAGGAGGAGCAGGAGCAGCAACGCGCTGGCGAGCGGGCGATGCCAACCGGTGAGCAAGCAGGCCGCTACAGCACCCTCGGCGGGCAGGACAGCCAATCCATAGGCCATCGCGAGTGGTGCGGGGAGCAGGCGATACGCGCGAACGCCTTGCAGGAAGCCAGGTATGTCGCGAATCTTCCCGAGGAACGAACGCAGCGACACCAACCCGAGGGCGATCGCGCCGACATCAACCATGAATGACTGCGCCATGCTCACCTCCGCGCGGTACGCCGGTCGGGATATCCTGGCGCGTTTTGTCCCGATCGGCACACCGCAGCTGAACCCAATCGTTGTCATCGCCCCACGCCACATTCTGACTGGTGGCGCGTATAGCCCACTCCGTCGACCAGATGCGGGGTTTTCCGTGGTCGCGGACCACCCCGGCGAATGCCGATCGCGCGGCGTATAGATGGCTCCGTGCCTGTGACATGAAGGTTACATACGCTTCCTCACCCTCCCAGATCGAGAGGATGAAACAGATGCGCGGGCTCTCGATCAGGAATGCGAATCGTTTCAACCCCGTGATATGCCGCGATTCCCTCGCGATACGATGGTGATGCCAGGCGGCGATAGGCAAGAGCCACGCGTGGCGATATTCCATCCGCGTGACAACGCAGTACAGCGGTGCTTCCACGAGTTCGTACGTTGAACGACTGGCCGGTCGCCCGCGCAGGTTCAGCATCCATACTCCCCTCTGCCCGACGGCGTTGCTCCCGACGACGCGGGGCTTCGTCGGACGTTACGGTGGAACCAGCAGTGCTGTGTTGATTATGCGCCGATCGAGCGGGGGGGGGATACGGACAAACGGGCCAAATCGATGGCCCGTTTTAGCCATCGCATCGCGGCCCTGTCGCACCGAGGATGGGGCGAAGAACACGTGGTTGTCTCCAGACGTTCGCGCCGCTGCCAGCGCTCGCCGGGCCCAGCGCTCAAACGTCGGCTCGTCGATCTTGCCACGACGATGTAGGCCCCTGGCGCGATCGTGTCCCGGCAGCGCGATCGTCGCGCGCGATCGCAAAGGAGGCTGCGCTGCCACGGTCCGATGCAGTGCGCCGATGGCCGCCCACGTCGTGCGCCGCCGGCGATTGCTCGATGGCTTCAAGAGCGGCCAGCCCCCTCGCGGTCGTGGCGCGCCGCCCCTCACCGTCGATCGCTCCCAACGCCGGCAACGATCGACGGACAGACGGCAATGCGACGTCCGCCGATCGTTGCCGATCGCTGGTACGACGTGCGCGCCGGGAGAGACTTCAGGCAATCGCCGTCGGTCAGGATTTCAACCGGTGCCACACCGGTATGACGCCCGCATCTCGCCCAAGCCATTTCCCCGATATCACCACGCGAGGGCATCCGACAACGGCCCGGTCCGGTCGTGTCAGGGCACGACCGGCAGCCGACTCGGCCGCGGCTCCCGGCTTTCACGGGGCGAGAGTGGACGCCCAGATACAGACCGTGCCGTCACGCCCACCCGCCGCGAGACGGGACCCGTCCGGTGACCAGCTCAGAACATCGATGATCGCGGCGCAACCGTCCAGCGCGCGGAGGGCGGTCCCGTCAGTTCGCCAGACGCGCACGACGCGGTCCCGTTCCACGGTCGCGAGACGCCCGTCGGCGGACCATACCGCACGATAGGTCGAGGTCGGGTTGGCGTCCTGGGCGAGCGTGATCGTCGTCGCCGCGGCGCCGGACGGCGCGTGCAGGCTCTCGAGTCGGATCGTCCTGGCGTTATTGCTGGCGAAGGTGCTGCCATCGGGTGAGAAGGCGACCCCCCAGCTCCCGACGCCGGTCTGGCGATCGATCTCCGCGCCCGCTGCGGTATAGCGCACGACGGCGCTGTTCTCGTCGCCGATGGCGAGCATGCGACTGTCCGGCGACCACGCCAGCCCCCATCCGGGGGTGGCGCGCGCGCGCAGGGTCGCCACCGCCGTGCCGTCCGCGCGCCAGATCCGGTAGTCCATCGCCCCGGCGGCCAACAGGGTGCCGTCGGGCGACCAGGCGACATTGAGGAACTTGCCCCCGGTCTGCGTTGTCGCAAGCGTGGTGATGAGCGTCCCGTCCGATCGCCAGAGCCGTACCAGCCCGGGCAGTGGCAGCGCCGAGGGACGCGCGGTGGGGCTGGCGTCGGCCGGGCGGAAGGAAATCGCCCCGGTCGCGAGCGTGGTCCCGTCCGGCGACCAGGCCACGGAGAAAATCGGGGGCGGACTGAAGACCGGGGGGGGCTCGGAGGGCGGCTCGGCCGGGGCAACGAGCGTGCGAAGCGCCAGGCCATCGGCAGACCACAGGCGCACCGTGCCGTCGCGTGATCCGGTGGCGAGCGTGCGACTGTCGGGCGACCAGGCGACACTGGTGATCGGGCCGGCATGCCCGGTGAGGGTGGCGATCGGCATCCCGGAGGCATCCCAGAGGAACGCCTGCGAATCGTGCGGGGGATCGTTGCCGCCGGCACCTGCCGCGAGCCGCTGCCCGTCTGGCGACCACGCGAGCGTGGTCACCCCGGCGGCTGGCCCATGCACGATGCGGGGCATCGTATTCGAGGATATGGGGGCGGTACCTACGGGCGACTGAGCCGGGCGGGTCGCCGTGCTTTCGCGGGCGACGGACGCCGGTGGGGTGCCGGTACCGACGCGCGATGCGGGTGGCATGGCCGTGTTGGCACGTGCAGTCGACTCCTGCGGGATCGCGGGCGATGGTGTGGGTGCGCCGGTGTTGCCGGTGCAGCCGGCGAGCGACAGCGCGATTATCACGAGTAGCGCTCGATAGTGAGCCGTCCGTCCCATCATCACCCCCTCCTCGTGTAAGGCAACGTCACGTATCGCCCTGCCGGTATCATACACCATGGAGGCTATCGCGAAGTCACACCCGAGACGGGGCCACTGTGGAATCTACGGGGGACCGTACGCGCCCCTGGTTCATCGTTGGCCATGATCGAATCCTGGATTGTCGGCAGCAGTGTCTTCGCCGCGTACCCCCAGTATCGCCGCTCGCATACCGAGGAGAAACAAGTTCGGTGCGGCGAGCTTCTCCTCCATGTTTGCGATCGTCCGTTTCACCGTGCGCACGCTGAACCCTTCGGCGATGGCGATTTCCTCCTGGGTACGGCCGGTTGCGAGCAGCATGAGGACGGTATCCTCGCGGGCGGTGAGGCGATCGACCGCCACGGATCCCTCGTGCCGCAATGTGGCCAGAAGAGCAGCGACGACCGCGCGACTGCTGAGGAAGACGTCGCTGGCGAGTAAGACGGCCAGGGCATCACGCAGGACGGTGCGCGAGAGGTCATTCCAGAGCAGCATGCCGACGATCCTCGCCGGGTCGATAGAGAGCAGCGCCTGGGGGATATGGTTGCGTGCGAGCAGGATACACCTGGTCTGAGGACAATGATCGCGATGCAGATCATTCAGGAGCGGCGATATCGCACCGCCCGCTGGCTGGGCCGCGGTGATGATGAACGATGGATGGTGCTGGATGGCGAGGCACCGTGCTTGGCGCAGGTCGAGCGTGTCGCCGACGATCTGCACATCGGGCAACGACGCCAAGATCGAGCGTACTTCATGCCAGCCGATGTCATCGGACGTGATCAGTAAGACGGTGCGTGGTCCATCCATCGTGTCCTCCTTCATCCCGGCGCCGCGCATCGCTCCGATCTGGCATATGGACGCAACGCATGGCGCGGTGGCCCGAGCGGTCGAGCCGGGCTGACGGGATGTGTCAGGAATGGGACGACAGGGGCGGTTGGAACATGTGGTGGGCGGCGTGAAGGCGGCTCGGGCGGCGGTCAAGCCGCGGTCAGCTCGACCAGGATCGTCGTCCAGCGCTCCTGGAACATGCGTCGCCGTTCTCCGAGCGAGACGGACTCGCCCGACCGGGCCACCGGGCGGAAGTACTGGCGCTGCTCCGCGAAGGCGGGGCAGAAGCGCGCGGCGGAGTCGAACGCACCGAAGCCGCGCATCGGATAGTAGCGCTGCTTGATGCCGCGGTGGTCCTGTTCGATGCGATTATTCTTGTAGCGGCTGGTGCGATGGGTCGTCCCAACGCCGAGCGTCTCACGGATGGCACGCGGGTAGGCGTCGTGCCCGTCCGTCGTCACACGCTGCGGCGCGCGCCCCGCGGCGTCCAGCGCCTGGCCGAAGAAGCGCTGGGCGGCGTCCAGGTCACGTTTCTCGCTCAGCAGTGCGTCGACCAGGTTACCGTCCCGGTCGATCGCCCGATACAGGGAGCACCAGCGCCCCTCGACCTTGATATACGTCTCGTCCGCGTGCCACGTGACGCCTGCCTGGCCGCGCCGCTTGGCCCGCAAGCGGGCGGCCAGGAGCGGGGCGAAGCGCGCTTCCCAGTCGCGGACGGCCTCGTGGCTGAACACGAAGCCGCGCGTGAGGAACATCTCCGCCAAGTCCCTGAGACTCAGCTTGTAGCGCAGCCGCCACAGGACCCCGAGCAGGACCAGATCCGTCGGATATTGCCAGTGGTTGAACGACGTGCCCGTGCGCTCGTTGAACACCCGGCGGCACTGGCGGCAGCACAACGTGCGGTAGCCAAGTGCGGTGCGGCGGGGTCGTGCGATGGTCGCGGTCGCGGCACAGTGGGGACAAGGCACGGGCAGCTCCTTCACGCCAAGGTCCATACTGCCAAGGTACCGCAAAAAATGGCCGTTCCCATCGGGCGTCGTCTGACTTCTGACGCATCCAAAGGCACTACCACATATTCCCTCCCTTCCACTTTTCATGTTGCGAGCAACCCGTACCCTACCGTGAGGATCACCAGGGAAGCACGGTCCAATAGTCGATTGTTAGTCGTCTATTGGTGAGATCCGGTGGAAAGCGATCTCGCGGCACAGGTGGACGTACACACAGAAGTTGGAGAGGGCGATGTGGGCGAAACGTGGGGACGGATCGAGGAGACTCCGCTCCCGCGCCACGACGACCACCGCCCGGTGTCGCTCGCCACCGCGAGCTTGGCCGCGAGGCTCGTTACCTGATCGTGCATCCGTTCCGTCCAGATCTCACGATGCGTAAGCATCATGTGGCGCGGTGCGAGAATCGGGGGATAAGCCGACTCCTCTCGCTATCCCACCCCCCGAACCTGTTCACAGCATACGCCCGGACGCCGTGACCCGCCCCCGCCGTACTACGGGGCTTACGGCCCCGTATTTCTACGGGGATCGACGCAAGTCCGTGGATCGCAGCGGATAGAACGTCAAGTAGGAGGGGGATCGTCGGGGGTGGGCTGCGCGACCAAGACTCCATGCTGGTGGGCGCGGTGCAGCGCCTCGGCGCGCGTCCGTGCCCCCAGCTTGGCGAGGAGGTTCTTGACGTGGAACTCGGCCGTCCGTGTCCCTATCCCGAGCGCCGCGCCGATCTCCTTGCTCGTCCGCCCTCCGGCGACGAGCGCCAGCACCTCATGCTCGCGCGGCGTCAGCGCCTCGGCGTCCGCGTCGGCGGGCGGGCGCAGCAGGGCGGGCAGGACCGCCGGGCTGACCCAGCTGCCGCCCGCCGCGACCGCGCGCACGGCCTGTGGGATCGCGTCGAGCGCGTCGTCCTTCAGCACATAGCCCGCCGCCCCGAGGTCGAGCAGCCCGCGCACCCAGGCGTCCTCGCGGTGTGCGGTCAGCACGATCACGCGCGTCGCGGGGCAGTGGGCGCGGAGCCAGGGCACCGTCGCGGTCGCCGGGGGGCCGGGCATTTGCAGATCGAGCAGGAGTACGTCGGGGCGCAGGGCCGCGCACCGCTCCCGGACCTCATCGCCGGTCGTCGCCTCGCCGACGAGCGTGAGGTCGGGCTCGCCCAGCAGGAGCGCGCGCAGCCCGGCGCGGATGAGGGCGTGATCATCGGCCAGCAGCACCCGGATCGGCGCAGGCATCGTCGCCCTCCCTCGCTTCCAGCGGCGCGCGCGCCACGAGCGTCGCCCCTATCCCCGGCTGCGACACGAGCGCCAGCGTCCCCCCGAGATCGGCCAGCTGCTCGGCCAGCCCCACCAGGCCGAAATGGCCCACACGCGCCAGCATACCCAACTCGGGCGGCGGCGCGAACCCGCGACCATCGTCCTCGACACAAAGGATCACCATCCCCTCCGTCACGCGGAGGTTGATGACCGCGCGGCACGCCCCGGCGTGTCGCCGCACGTTGCGGAGCCCCTCCTGCGCCACCCGGAAGAAGACGCGCGCGACCGGTGGCGGCAGGGTGGACCCGCCCGGGTCGAGGTCCAGCGCCACGGCGAGGCCCGCCCCTGCCTCCTTGCGCCGGACGTGCGCCGCATATCCTTCGAGCGCGGCGATCAGCCCCAACTCCTCCAGACCGGCGGGGCGCAGCCCGCTGACGATTCGGCGCAGTCGCTCGACGACCTCCCGGAGCGCGCGCGCCCCCTCGTCCAGCAGGGTGACGACCTCGGGGTGGGCCGTGTCGGCTCCGAGGTCGCGCTCGCCGAGTTGGAGCGCGAGACGAATCCCCAGGAGCTCCTGGATCGCCTCGTCGTGCAGCTCGCGGGCGAGGGCCAGCCGCTCTTCCTCGCGCACCGCTGTCAGCCGTTGGCGCGCGTCGTCACGCGCGACCTCGGCCACCGCGCGCGCGGTCACATCGGTCGCCACGCCGATCACCCCGGCGACGGTCCCGACCTCGTCATATAATGGGGCGTAGTGGGTGGCGAAGATCAGGTCGCCGACCGCCACCTGCGCTTGGACCGTCTCGCCCGCGAGCGCGCGGCGCGCATACGCGCCGATCGTGCGCGCATACGGCCCTGCGGCGAAGAGCGGATGGCCCACGATCTTTTCCGCCGGGTGGCCGAGCGTGATTAGCCCGCGACCTGCCACGAGGGTGACCACCCCCGCCGTGTCGAGGGCGAAGAGGATCACCGGGGCATTCTCGACCACCGTCCGCAGCCGCGCCTCGCTCGCCCGCAGCGCCGCGCCCGCCATGCGCTGGGCGCTGAGGTCGCGCACTACCACGCACAGCAGCGGCCCCGCGTCGCCCCGGAGCGCCGTGGCGCTGACCTCGACCGGGACGGTCGCGCCGTCCTTGCGGCGGTAGTCCCGCTCGCCGACGGCGTGCTGGCCGTCGGCGACGATGCGGGCGGTGTTGGCGTCGATGCTCGCGCGGTCGTGGGCGACCACGTCGTAGAGCGTCAGGGCGGCGATGTCCCCCTCGCTATACCCGAGCAGCCGGTGGCAGGCGAGGTTCGCCTCGACGAGCCGCTTGCTGTCAGCCTCGAAGAGGAAGATCCCCTCCGCCGCCTGCTCCATCACCGCTTGGTAGCGCGCCTCGCGCGTGCGCAGGGCCGCCTCGGCCGCGACGCGCGCGGTGATGTCCTCGACCATGCCGATGGCGTACTGCGGCGCGCCCCCGGCGTCGCGCACGAGCGAGGTGGTCAGTCTCCCCCAGGCGATCGCGCCGTCAGGGCGCAGGTAGCGCTTCTCGAGC
>JAABUM010005422.1_pt1 | contig 13421 bp, 14 predicted proteins | sample 5559161 | NCBI WGS metagenome assembly JAABUM01 (sample SAMN10711868, study PRJNA513369) | rock metagenome | isolation source: Antarctica rocks | place: Antarctica: Victoria Land, Siegfried Peak nord | reverse complement strand
CGACCCCCCTGGACTGGTGGTCAAGTGCCTCCACCCCGGGGGCCAGGGGTGCGGCCCGGATCGCGACCCTCTACTACCGGCTGCAGGAGCAGTATCAGTTTGCAGTTGAAGCGGATTGTTCTCACAATGTACCGGTCATTGCCTGCAACCCCAGGCTGGCGAGGCCCACGCATGCCCAGAGCGCGGCACCCAACAGCAGCGGGCGGTGACCGGACTGGCGCAGCGTCGCGACGCGAGTCGAGAGGCCGATCCCCGCAAGCGCCGTCGTGATCAGGAACACGCTGCCGTGGTCAGCGCCTGATGCCAACCAGCCCGGGATCATGCCGGCGCTGTCCACCGCGCTAGCAAGCAGGAAGCCCAGGATGAATACGGGAAACATTCGGCGCCATGGAAGTTCCTGCTGCGCGAAACCGGGCGTAGTGGCTCGCCGCCTTGTGGTCATGTAGGGAGGCCCGGCAACACAACTATCAGACGACGGCTAAAGGTGCCCCACTGCGGACCTGATCGCGGCGGGCCACTTCGCTCGTCCGCCACCGGGGATGTGAGAAACGGTCGCCGGGGAAGCGGGATCACCAAAGCCCTCCTTAGTGCGTTCAGGATCGGCTGGACGGTTGACCTGTTACTGCGACGTCGACAAATCCACACGACGCCTAGCAGAGGTCTTGCTACGTCAACCGGCTACGTCTCACCGAAGCCCTCGATGGCTAACATCTAGGCGGGATCTGTGACCTTCTAACTCATTCTTCGTAGATGACGGCTCCCGGCTTTTGCCTATCGACGCCGCCCTGCCTGGTGCCGTCCTTGCTTATCGTGATGGCGCCCATGCGCGCGAAGTGCCACGTCGTCGGCTCTTCGAGCACGACTTCGGTGCGGAAGCCTGCGTCGGCGAGCTGCTCGACGACCGCGGGCGGCCAGCGGGCATCTACCGATGCCAGGTCGCCATCTAAGTGCACCCTGGGCTGATCGATGGCTTCCTGCGCCGGAACACCCCGAATGAGGTGCGGGATAAGCTGAGCGGTCGAGGAAATAATCTTTCGGCCACCAGCGCCCCCCAACGCTGCAATTGGTCCGCGTAGTGGGTCTTCCACGATCACGGGACTAAGCGCCGGCAATCCAGGGACGCCCGGCTTGATTCCGTTGCGCGAACCCGGCCGCGGATCGAAGTACGCCATGCCGTCGTTTAGCAGCACACCCGTGTGTGGATCCAGGAGGCGCGCTCCGAAGTTGTCCAGAATCGTCTGCGTGAGTGAGACCACGTTCCCCTCCCGGTCAACGGCGTTGATGTGCGAAGTACACCCCCAGCGGGCAGGTTCCGTTCCGAGCGGGCGATCGCCGTCCGAGGGATTGCCGAACCAGGCCAAGGGGTCGGGACGCGGGGTCCCGGCGACATACGCCTGGCATCGTTCTGCCGCGTATTCAGGAGAGAGCAGTGCCTTCCACGGCACAGCGACGTCCGGATCGGCGGTCATCCATGTCATTCTGTCTTCATGTGCCAGCCGCAGCGCCTGCGCCCAGGCCACCGCTTCTCCCTCGCTTTGACGTCCGTTCTGGGGCGCGACGTCGAACAGGTTGAGCGCCTCGAGGACGGTTGGTGTGCCGGTCCGGGGAATGCCCACGACCCGGGCACCGCGGAATGTTCCTTCGAGTGGCGTCTCGTGCACGCGGGCGCGGTACCGCGCGAGGTCGTCAACGCTCAAGACGCCTCCCCGAGATCGAACGTACTCGACTATCGCCGCGCCGACTGGACCACGGTAGAAGACGTCGGGGCCATCTTCAGCAAGAGCCTCCAACGTTCCGGCCAGGCTCGGTTGCCGTAAGCGGTCTCCGGCCGCGAAGCCCGGTGGCCGCAGTGGGAACCCCCCTGGCAGGAAGAGGGCGGCGCAGCCGGGGTCATGCACTAACTGGCGTGCCTCTTGAACAATCGCGGCGGACGTAAACCAGTTCACGTCGATGCCCTCATGTGCCAATTCGATGGCCGGCGCCATAACCTCGCCCAGACGAAGTCGCCCCAGCTCGGTCTGCGCGGCGCACAAGGCGGCGACTGTCCCGGGAACCCCGACGGATCGTGGCCCGAGAAAGTTGTCGTCTCCTTCAACAGCTGGCCACGCGTACAGTCCTGCTGCGCGTAACGGCGTCACCAGAGGAAACATGCCCGGATTGACGTTGAGTGGGGTGGTGATCGGGCCCTCCACTACGACGTACCGCTGCCTATCCCGAAGGCCGGCGACTAGCCATGTCCCCCCTCCCAGGCCGCTCATGTGTGGTTCGACCACTCCGATTGCAAAGGCGGCCGCGACTGCAGCGTCCACGGCGTTGCCACCGCGTCTCAACATCGCTACTCCGGCCTCGGCCGCCCTCCGGTCCGGCGCCGCGAGAATTCCAGTTCGCGTGGACATCGTCGGTTCGACCCAGCCAATCACTCAACCGCTCCCGTCACCGCAACGACCAAGACGCGACGACGGATGGAAGCGCCCACTACTTGCACCCGCCGCTGACCACGTTGTTAGCGAAGGTCGGATCGATGGCTGCCGCGATGTCCGGCGCCGAAGGTGCCGCCGGGATCTTCCCGCTCTGCTCCAGGAACTGCCCCGTTTTGGCCAGCACACTTGCGAATAGGCCGGAGCCAGGGTCGCCCTTGGACCCCAGCCCCTTCGGTCCGATCTGATCGGCTAGCGGCCAGTACAGCCACTGTGCACCTAGCTGCACCACCTCCGGGCTGTCGCGCTTGCCCCCGGCGTACTCACCGGCCGCGTTCAGCACCTGGGTCGCGCTCGGTCCTTTGATCATCGTAGCGGCCTCAGAGATCGCGCACACATAGGCTTGAACGACGTCGGGGTGCTGCTTGATGAGCGTCCCGTTGACAGCGATCCCATTCACGCCCGGGTAACCCGTCTGGACCATGTCGGCGCTGGTCGTGACGATGTGACCGTCGGCACTCGCCATTAAATGCGGGTACGGCTCGCTCACCCAGCCGCCGTCTATTGCTCCGGTCTTGTACGCTGCGAGCATCGCGTCCGCGTTCATGTCAACGAGCTTCACCTTCCCATCGAGCCCGTTGTTCTGCAGCCACCCGTGGAACGAGAAGTCCTCGGACGATCCGATCTGAGTGGCGAATGTGTGTCCCGCCATCTCTTGGGGCGTTTTAAGGCTGTTGCGCACGGCCAGCCCGGCGAAGTCGTAGTACTGCGCCCACACGATCTTCATATTGGTGTGCTTAGCAATGGCGGCGGCAATCGGTGGATTACCGACTCCGCCGACGATGCTGATGGCACCGGAGGACAGTGCGGCGAGGGCTGCTGGACCACTGTTGATCGAGCGAAAGTCGAGCGTCGCTGGGATCTTCGCCTGGAGACTCTTCTGTGTAGCCAGGATCGTTTCCGGCAGAGGGGTCGGCTGCTGCCAATAGGAGACGACGATGTTGGGCTGCGACGCCTCATTCGCGGTCGTGCTGCTACCGCCGCTACCGCGGCTACTGCACGCTGCCGCGAGCGGCGCGATGAGAAAAACCGCAGTCGCTACGGTCAGGGTCCGCTTTGTTGCACGTCGGGTGGCCGGCGCGGCTGGCATAACGCGATGCTTATGACTGGCATGCATTGGCTTGGTCTCATTTCTTCATACGTCGGATCGTTGTTTGGCTCAGCACGCCGAGGGAGGTTGCCCGCAAGCGGCCGGCTTACGAGCTTGACGGCATCAGGGCGTAGCTACGTGCGCTTGGCCGCTCCCGCCGGGTCCAGCCGTCGCAGCAGGAGACGCAGGACGCTGTCCATGGCCAGGCCGAGCACTCCGATAACCAGAATGGCTGCGAAGATCAGTGCCGTATCGAGGAAATTCCCCGCCGTCAGGATGACGTACCCGAGCCCGTTCTGAGCGGCGATCATCTCTGCGGCGACGATGCTCGTCCATGAGACGCCGATGGCAAGGCGCATGCCCGTGACCACCGTGGGCAGTGCAGCGCGCACGCGGACGTGCAGCATCGTGTACCGCTCCGAGGCCCCAAGCGAACGGGCTGCGTGGAGCAGTTCCGGTTCAACACCGTCGAGGCCGGAAATTGTAGCGATCGTCATCACCGGGACGACGCCGATGAGGATGAGCAGGACTTTGGGCACTTCCCCAATCCCAGCCCACACAATCAGCAGTGGGATGAACGCGAGCGGCGGCAACGGCCGAGTCAGTTCGATGAACGGGTCGATCGCGTTGCGCACGACTCGGACGCCGGCCATGACCGCCCCGAGGGTGATGCCGATGGCTGCCCCTGCCGCAAAACCGACTGCGATGCGAGCCGAGCTGTAAAGCGCATGTCCCCACAGCGGCATGCCACGGGAGGGGTAAGGCTGTGTTGCGTATTTCACTAGGGCGGCAAGCACGTCGCTAGGAGCGGGTAGCGTCACGGGGTCACGGACGATGACAACTGCAACGAAGGCCCAAAGTACAACGCCGATGCAGATGCTAGCGAGCGCGGTTAATGGGCGCCGCATTCGGGCGCTCATATCCCGGCGCTCCTCGATATCCAACATCGCCACCGCCGCGATGCGCGCCGATGCCGGGCCATCGCCGAGGTCTGGAGTCAAGTCAGTTGCTGTCCTGTCACCGTGGCTGGTTGACACCGCGCACACCCTTCTCGATAACGGACCGGATTTCCATTCGAACCTGCGAGTAGTCAGGGCTGTCGATAAGTGAGTAGTGACGCGGACGCGGCATGTCGACGGCACGGATGTAGTCCAGCCGCCCGGTACCCGCCATAACTACGACACGGTCTGCCAGCAGAGTGGCTTCCTCGACGTCGTGAGTGACGAAAATGATGGTCATCCGGCGTTGTTCCCACAGCTGGAGCAGGAACTCTTGCATCTGTCCACGGGTGATCGCGTCAAGCGCTGCGAAGGGCTCGTCCATGAGCAAGACTTGGGGCTGGTTAACCAGCGCCCGGGCGATCGATAGGCGTTGTCGCATGCCACCCGAAAGCTGGTGGGGGTACTTATCGGCGACCTGGCGCAGCCCAACGACGTCAAGAAGGGCGAGCGCGCGTTGTTTGGCCTCATCGTTCGCTTTGTGCTGCGCCCGGGGACCGAACATGACGTTGTCGATAGCTTTCAACCAACCAAACAAGGCAGGCTGCTGGAAGATCATGCACCGATCAGGTCCAGGCCGTCGAACGGGTTGATCGGCGAGGGAAATGGTCCCCGCGTCCGGAGCAAGGAAGCCGCCGATGATATTGAGCAGGGTTGACTTCCCACACCCCGACGGACCGAGAAGGCAGAGGAACTCACCCCCCGCAACATCCAAACTGACGTCATCCAGAACAAGGTGCCGGCGTGACCCGCGACCATAGACCTTGGTGACGTGCTCAATAGTGATCGGCGCTGCCCGGGTGACGTGCTCTGCCGGAGCCCCAACGCTCATGTGCCCTCCCGTGTTCGGTGGTAGTGGTATCAGCTTGGGGGTCCTGCCGGCTATGCGATCCGAGGCCGCGGCACGCGATCACCTCATGTAGTCGCCGGAGCGGCCGCGCCGTCACGCCTCGGTGCCGTGACGTGACGCTCCGAGTGCTCGATCCACCTGGGGCCATGGTGGCATGATTTGATTTTTGATACAAGTAGAGTCCATGATGTTCTACACCCGCGGCGCCGACCGCCGTGGATCGTCGCGATCACGAAGGCGGACTCATGGCCTGGCACAGCTACCTGACCCACCTCGAATGCTCCCGCTGCCACGCCAGCGGTGACGCTGACGCGGTCACCAACACTTGCGTCTGCGGTGCGCCAATGCTCGCGCGCTACGACCTCGACGCCCTCAAGGAGCAGGTCAGTCGATCCACGATCAGCGGTCGGCCGCATACGCTGTGGCGGTACCGTGAGATGCTGCCGGTCCGCTCCGAGAGCAACGCAGTCGGCTTCGGGGAGGGCATGACGCCAATCACGCCTGCTCCTGTCCTTGGCAAGCAAATCGGGGTGGCCAAGCTCCTGATCAAGGATGAAAGTGTCCTTCCCACGGGAACCTTTAAGGCTCGCGGGGCGGCAGTCGGCATCGCGCGTGCACTCGAGCTCGGCATTCAGCGAGTGGCCATGCCGACCAACGGAAACGCCGGAGCGGCGTGGGCCACATACGCCGCCCGGGCCGGCATCGAGACCCTGATTGCAATGCCGTTAGACGCCCCCGGGGTGACCCGAGTGGAATGCATCCTCGCCGGGGCGCGCCTCTACCTAGTCGACGGACTGATCGGCGACGCTGGCCGGCTGATCGGAGCGGCAGTATCGCGCGACGGTTACTTCGACGCTTCGACGCTGAAAGAGCCCTACCGACTGGAGGGCAAGAAGACCATGGGCCTAGAGATCGCCGAGCAGTTGGGCTGGAATCTTCCTGACGTGATCGTGTACCCAACCGGCGGTGGAGTGGGATTGATCGGGATAGACAAGGCGCTCACCGAACTGCGACAACTGGGTTGGCTCGACTCAGACAAACGTCCCCGGCTCGTCAGCGTGCAGGCCGCCGGATGTGCCCCCATAGTTCGTGCCTTCGAGACAGGTGCTGAGGTGAGCCAGCCGTGGCTCGATGGCAAGACGGTCGCCTTCGGAATCAATGTCGGCAAGGCCCTGGGTGACTTCCTGGTCCTCGACGCTGTGCGCCGGAGCGGCGGCACCGCCGTCGCCGTCGAGGATGACGACACCATCAACATGCAGCGTCGCTGCTACGCGGAAGAAGGGCTGTTCCCGTGCCCAGAGGGCGCAGCCGCCCTCGCCGCGGTGGCGCACTTGCGCGAGTCGGGATGGATTCAGGAGGGGGAGAGCGTTCTTGTGCTCAATACCGGCACCGGACTGAAGTACGCTGATGCAACAACCGTCGACGTGCCGGTTCTTGCGGCAGACGGGACGATCCCCGCAATCTGATCTGTGTTCGCCATGGAGGCAAGGAGAAAAAGTGAGCTCGCAGATGCTTGCGCGCAATACCCTTGCCAAGCGGGCCTATGAGCAGTTACGTCAGCGTATCGTTGATGGTCGTTTGGCGCCCGGGTCCCGGGTTGTCGTCCGGCCTTTGTGCGCGGAACTGGGCTTGAGCCCGACCCCGATCCGCGCCGCGTTGTCGGCGCTGGAGCGTGAAGGGTTTTTGGTGTCGACCGCCCATCGAGGTTACACCGTCCCACAAATGAGTCTCGAGACAGTCCGCAACATCTTCGAGCTTCGGGGTGCGCTCGACGGGATAGCCGCCCGGCGTGCGGCAGTCAGTCCCTCCGCGGAGACACTGGTCCGCAAGCTCCATCGACTGCTCGACAGCCAACGCCTGCAGATCGATGTAGGCAACCTGTCGCGCTACAGCGACCTAGATCTAACATTTCATCGACAAATCTGGCACGCGTCCGGGAACACCCGCCTCGTCGACGTGGCCGAGACTCTTTCGGGGCAGATACGCCTGGGATCGGGGAGTTCGTCGCAAGTGCCAGGTCGTCTACCGCCTGCTCTAGACGAACACGCCGCGATCATTGAGGCTCTTCAGTCCGGCGACGGGGAAGCGGCAGCGGAGGCGGCGCGAGCGCACGTGCACAACGCTAGTGTTGCACTGGATCACTACGTCGCTGCTGACGACGGTCGGAGCTGCTCGATCGAATTGAGTGCGCATCTGGTTGATCGCAACTGAGCCTCGTCGGTGTCCGCAAGTGAAAGGCCAAGACCGGCGTCGATTGCCCGTGACGAGGAGTCTTTTGCAGCGCGCTCCGGTGGTCAAGGCTAAGGGTTAGGCGGAGGCGACAGTTTCGAGCGCGTCAGCCGCGCCCTCCATACGACAGACGACCGCCTGACGATCGACTCCAGAAGCGTCCAGGCGGCCCTCTGCCACGTCGTCCAGGACTGCATGTAAGAAGACGCCGACTGGGCGGCGGCGTGGGTCTTGACCGCTTGGAGCTCGGCCGTGGCCGAAGTGGTCAGTGTGCTGGGCATCCCACCACCCCAAGCAACGTGCAGGCCCAACCACTTCAGGTCCTTCGTCGATCCATGTCGCCTCATGCCGGTGCGCCCGAGGCGTCAACGTGGAGCACGCGCGCCCAGCGAGTGGCTCTGTCAGTCCGATCTGGCCCCACTGTGACGGGGCGGATTCCAGCGAACGTCGCAACACGTGCTGATTCGTTGATGCTAATGTCGCGTGAAGCAAGTAACTTCACCTCAGGATAGCATGGTGTATGTCGTTGACTGTGGCTGTGTCGATGCTGGCGAGAGACCGTGCCGAGTTGACCCGGTGGACTCGGATGCGGCGGACGGTCCGGTCGGTCAACCGGGCGTAGTGAGCGGTCATCTCGGTCGATTGGTGGTCAAGCAGGACCCGGATGACTTCCTGGGGGACGTCCTTGTTGAAACTGGTGAACGGCGTTATTGGAACGTGTCGAATGCTCGCTGTCGTCGTGGTCATCAGCGGCCTTTGGCGGCGTCGACTGGCTCGGCTCGGTGGTCTCGGGCTGTGTCGGCGGCGTAGCGGGACCAGTCCCCGCCGGCTGTGTGCGCCCAGTCGACCGCGGTGGTGACCGCGAGCCCGAGAAGGTCCGCGAGCACGGCGGCGGGTTGGCGGCGGGTACTTCGGCGGCCAGCTGCTCGGGCGCTGCCGGATGCAGATCCTGGCCGATGCGTCCGCCGCCACGCTGCACCCGTTCGTTACCGCGCATGTCGAGCCGGGCACGCGGGTGATCACCGACGGCTGGCAGGGCTACCGCGGCATCGAGAAGCTCGGCTACCTCCACGAGCCACGCAGCCAACGCGCCACACGGGCGCGTGGCAAGGACATCGGTGGGCTGCTGCCCGGCGTGCACCGCATCGCCTCGCTGGCCAAACGATGGCTGCTGGGCACCCACCAGGGCTCGGTCGACGCAGCCCACCTTGCAGAGCTACCTCGACGAGTTCGTCTTCCGGTTCAACCGGCGCTGCTCCCGCAGCCGCGGCATGCTCTTCTACCGGGTCCTCGAGCTGGCCGTCGCGCACGCCCCGGTCCGCTACCGCGACCTGGTCGCCGACCCACAGCCGAAACGAGTCCCGCCCAAGCCTCCCTCCTCGCCGGGCCATCCGCCGAGCCTGGACCGGCCACGGGCGAACCGACCTTGGAGAGCGGTCTGACCTGCGAAGGTCCGGTCAACTGAATAGCCCAAGCCACCTTATGCGAGCAGTTGAGGTGCCCCGGTCCGGGCACTGGCTGCCGGAGGAGAACCCCACCTTCGTCACCAGCGAGCTGTTGGCATTCCTCTCCGGCTGAGCTGCCCGACGCAGCTGAGCCCGAGACAGACACACGCAATTCGAACAGGACGGCGATGACGGCAGCAGTGTTCGCCGACGCCAGACAGGAGGTTGATGGTGGAGACGACGGTGAGCGGGTGCTGGCGAAGCGGTATGACGTGGTGGTCGTCGGTGGCGGGGCGGCAGGGCTGAGCGGGGCTTTGGCGCTGTCCCGGGCCCGGCGTCGGGTGCTGGTGGTGGACGGCGGGGAGCCGCGCAACGCCCCGGCCGCAGGCGTGCACAACTAGCTGGGCCGAGACGGGGTCCCGCCGGGCGAGCTGTTGGCCGCCGGCGCGGTGGAGGTGACCGGCTACGGCGGGCAGGTGGTGGCCGGGGTGGTCACCGCCGTCCGGCGGCTCGAGGACCGCGGCCACCCAGCGGGTCCCGAGACCGTCGCTGAGGGCGCGGAGGTCGGCATCGCCGGTTACCGCGGCGCGCAGGGCGCGGAGGGCGTCGTCTGCCCGCAGTGCACGGTGCGGTGCCTCGGCAGCTGCTCTCGCGCCGTAGTAGGCACCGAGCCCGGTCCAGGCGTTGCGCACGGCCCCCCCGCCATCGGCTGCCACAGCCGCGCGGCGACAGGCAGGCAGAGAGCCTGTGCCATGGCCGCGACGGTCACGGGGGCCGATTGGCCGCGCATGAGGCTGGTCGCCACGGCGGCTGCCACGGGGCCGTGCAGGCCGTGCGGGTGCAGGCCCGGCCGCAGCGAGGTTGCCGTGCCGAAGCGGAGACCCACTTCCGTGGCAATGGCGAACACCCCCCACGAGCTCCTCGTCCGCGACACCACCGTCGGCGCCTTGAAGCACCGGGGGGAGAACGTGCGGCGCGGGGTGGGCTGTCGGCACGGGTGGCAGGCGGTGGCCCTGGAGGTGGAAGGAACCGCCGGAGTCCGCGTCGAGCCAGGTTGCTGCGGCCCCCAGACGGAAGAAGGCGGGGAACGACGGTTCGGGGAGGGTAAGGTCGCCGGGGCCGAGGTTCTGGCGCATGGCACGCACCTCGGGGTATCGCGTGCCGCCGATGAGCGCGCCGAGAGTGTCCAGAAGCAGGATGCGCCCGAAGACCTCGGCCTGAGTGGCAGCGGGGATCGCGCGCCGTGGACCGCGAAGGTGGCGAGGGCTTCGAGATGCCCGGCCATCGTCTCCTGGGGGTGAGCCGCCGATCTCACGGATGACTCTCCTCTGCCGTAGGGCGGTGGTGGACGATGTCGCGGGCGGCTTCGCCGAGCTCGGGCAGACGGTTAACGACGCCGGGAAGGCCCCCCGCCAGCACGAGGCCCACGATGCCGCTGGCGGCGAGCTCGCGGAAGCGTTGCTCGACCGCCGCCGGCGACCCGGCGAGGACAAACCGGTCGCGAACCAGCTCGGCTGCTCGCGCCAGCCCCGGCTCGGTTCTCGCGCCAGCGTTCCCGAGTGCTCCCTCGGTTCCGTGCCGGCGGTAGTCGTGAGCCTTGGCGAGGTCGGCTACCGACTGGTGCATGGCCGCACTGAGGCGGTACCACTGCGAGCAGCCGCCATGCGGGCGGCGCACGATCCCAGCAGGGGAGTGGTCGCGGCCCTGGCCTCGGCAGGGTCGTGGGCGATAGCCATGCGCACGAAGGCCCACACCGACTGCGTCCGGGTCCGCGGCGTGGGCCCGTGCGACCGGCGCCGCTACTCCCCCAGCATCGGTCCCCACGTCGACGCGGCCTTCCTTGACGCCTACCAGGGGCACGCTGCGCTCGCGAAGCGAGGAGCCACCCTGGTTGGGTGGTCGACGATCATGCGTGGCAGCTTCATGGTCAACCTGTCGGGTCACCGCTTCGGCAACGAGACCACCGGCTACTCGGAGTATGCCGCGCAGCAAGCCAACCAGGAGAAGGCCGAGGGGTGGCTCGTCTTCGACCAGCGCATCCACGACCAGAGCCTCGTCTCTACGGACTTCCGGCAGACCGTGGAGGGCGGTGCCCTCGCGTGGGCCGACACCCTCCAGGAGCTTGCCGAGGCCATCTCCGTCGATCTCGCAGCGCTCGTGCACGAGGCCGAGGGACTCGCCCAGGTCGCTGCAGGTGCCGCCGAGGACCGCTTCGGCCGCAGGTCTGCCTACGACCCTGCCGTGCAGCGCCTCGTCGACCAAGGTGCTGCGGGCTGCGCGCTGACGAGTGCCGGACCTGTCGGTGTGGACGAGCGCTGGGACCACCTGCGGCATGACACCGGCTACTCGGCGGTGCTGTGGATCAGCGAGTGGCCGCGGGTCGAGGTCCCGTCGTTCTTCCTCCACGCGCTTGTCTTCCAGCCGGGGATCCGCAAGACACTGTCGATCACCGCGACCCCGCTCTCGACCCAGCAGGCCATGCGGGACATCCGCAAGGCCAAGGTCGAGTCCCTCACCGACTCCGCCCAGAAGGCGCGCATCGGCGCATTCGCCGACCTTGCCGACGAGCGCGAACTCGGCGACGTCCTCGAGCGCGAGCGGGCGTTAATCGGCGGCCACGCCGACCTGCGGTTCACCGGACTGCTCGCCGTCACCGCTGCGGAGCGGGACGAACTGGAGTCCGCGATCGCCCAGGTGGAGAGGGCCGCGACCCAGGCCGGCTGCGAGACCCGCCGGCTGGTTGGTCAACAGGCGCGGGCGTTCACCGCCGCGGCGCTGCCCCTGGCTCGGAAGGTGGACTGAGATGGACGACAGCGCCACTCACGTCTCGGACTTCTACACCCCGCCGGACGTCGGACGGGGAGGGCGGCGGTCCCTGCCCGCCGCGACCAAGAGCCTGCGCTCCGAGGCGCGCCGGGCCGTGTCTTCTTCCCGGCGGGAGGTGCTTGCGTCCGAGCGGGTGGCCGATCGCGCGAGGACCTTCCTGCCGGCTGGAGGAGTGTCCGGGCCGGACGCGCTGCGGTCGCTGCGCCGGTTCCGGGTTCCGTCGCATCGGGCCACGAGCGAGGTCCTGGCCGGGGCCTACCCGTTCCTGGCCGAAACGGGACTCGGCAGCGACGGGGTCTTCATCGGGCAGGACGCCTGGTCAGGTGGGGGCTTCTGCTTCGACCCGTGGGAGCTATATGCCCAAGGCGTCATCACCAACCGCAACTGCCTCCTGGCCGGGGTCTTGGGGAAAGGCAAGCCGTGCCTCGCCAAATCCCTGGCCGTCCGGTCTATCGCCTTCGGCCGCCGCCTGTACGTCCCGGGCGACCCCAAGGGTGAGTGGACCGGGGTCGCCCGGGCCGTCGGCGGGGAGGCGATCGAGCCCGGCGGCGGCAGCACCAACCGGCTGAACCCGCTCGACCCGGGCCCACGCGTGCCCGGCCAGACAGAACAGGAGTGGGCCGGCACGGTCCGGACCCGGCAACGGGTGCTGCTCGGGTCGCTAGCGGAGTCGGCGCTCGCGCGGCCCCTGCGCCCGCTCGAGCACACGGCCCTGGACTCCGCCCTGACCACCGCCGTCGGCAACGCGTCGACGCCGACCCTGCCGATGGTGGTGGACGCGCTGTTGGACCCCCGCACCGGGGAGGCGGGAGCGACGATCGAGCAACCCACCGTCGACGGTCGCGAGGTCGGACACGCCCTCCGACGTCTCGTGGGCGGTGACCTGAGCGGCCTCTTCGACGGACCCTCCACCGTCGCCTTCGATCCCGCCCTGCCGATGGTCTCGTTGGACCTGTCCCGGATCCAGGGATCAGACCAGCTCATCGCCATGGTCATGACCTGCGCCTCGGCCTGGATGGAATCGGCGTTCTCTGACCCAGACGCCGGCCAGCGGTGGGTCATATACGACGAAGCGTGGCGGATGATCCGGCAACCCGCGCTGCTCGCGCGAATGCAGTCGCAGTGGAAGCTCTCCCGCGGGCTCGGCAGCGCCAACCTCATGATCATCCACCGCCACTCCGACCTCGACGCCGTCGGGGATGCCTCCTCGGAGACGCGTGCCCTCGCGCAAGGGCTCCTCGGGGACTGCTCCACCAAGATGGTCTACCAGCAGGAGACCTCCAAGGCACCCCACACCGCCGACGTTCTCGGACTCTCAGTGGCCGAACGAACCCAACTAGCTGATATGGAGGTGCTGCTTGTCAAGGGGCAGCGCTAATTTCGTCGCATGATCTTGTCTTCATCGACGTTGTGATCAGGGGTCGGCCGGCACCATGTCGACGTGCGTGTCAGGGCGACGCGCGGTCAGACTGATATGCGCGGGTTGGTTACCGCTGGACGGGCTGT
>JAABUM010005421.1_pt1 | contig 13424 bp, 22 predicted proteins | sample 5559161 | NCBI WGS metagenome assembly JAABUM01 (sample SAMN10711868, study PRJNA513369) | rock metagenome | isolation source: Antarctica rocks | place: Antarctica: Victoria Land, Siegfried Peak nord | reverse complement strand
GTGACCAGGGAAATGGAAACCGCATTAGTCTCCTGCAGCTGCCCGCGACAAGCAGACGGCTACTGGGCCGGACAAGCTCGGCAGTCAGCACTAGACCATGTCTCGAAGTTCATGATATGTCGCAATCGATTGCTGCTCACATGTGTCTGTACAGTGTCGTTGTTCTGTCCTTGTATGCAGATAATAGGGTTAACAAATGGAATGCTCCCTACAATCTAAACTTTTCCTAGCTCACATCCATTTCCGAGCTCACATCCATATAAATATATGCCGAACTCTGCCTGAATCAATAAAATTGAACAGATGCTGCGGCGTGGCACCAGCGGTTGCTTCCATGTGAAGCGCCGCCGCCTGCCTGACGAGGCCATGAATTATTGCTGGCAATGCAACTGTAATGTGAGGTGCTGAGCTGAGTTGCCGATCTGTAAGGCTCCGTTACTGCTCTCCTGAGTGGTCGGCTCGCAACGCATGAACCCAGGGCCATGTGGCACACGGTCCGCCAATAAAAATATCAATGCCCACCCTGCATCACAAGTCGAGGCAGTATTTCAGTCACGTGAAGCGGGGAGACGAATGTAAGAGTGACGATGTTCCATGCCCCTGCACCAGGACCCGGCGGCGAGACCGTCCATCACGCACTTTTGTCGACAGCACACACTACCGGTTGCCTGTCTCTTTGCGCCAAAGTTAGTGCAGTGCCAACGTCCACGCAAACCAAACAGCAACATCATGAAAAAGAGCAAGGAGTGCTCTTTCACTTTCAGATGACGAAGTGATGCGGAAAGCATCCATGATTCACCTTGGCGTTCGTGATGGCAGCCTGCGATCTCACGGCATGGGTCCCAGTTTGCCCCCAGATGAAGTTGTAGCTGCAAATGGAAAGACGCGATGCCTCACAGGCACACATTGGATACCTAGTGAGAAGGTGGCCAGCCGTCTGTGGTAGGTTTCGTCTTGCATCTTCACAACGAGAGGCAGAGCAGCAAGCGTGCCCAGCCTGCCGGCCGTGGGAACGCCAGACACCATGAATGCTGCACAGCATGTGCGCTGAAGATGCGGACACACCTCTCGGGCTTCACACCGTGGCGCTGGCCGCCGTTGAACATGTTGTTCTCCACGGCGTGTCCGTCGATCTGCCACACCATGGTGCCGGCGTACTCGTAAAGGTTTGCGGCGCCAAAATAGGACGACAGCACCTGTAGGCGCCAAACATCAGAAAGCTCAATTTCATGCCAGTCACCATGCAACACCATTGTGCTGGCGTAATTGTCGCGGTCTGCGGCGCTCGCTGAAGCAGAACCACAACATCTGCGGGCAAGGCTGAACATTCAAAACACTGATCAGCAGAAACGTTGCACTCATCAGCAGAAAAGCCGTGCTCATCAGCGGAAATGACTGACTAAACTCATGCTGATGCGCACCTCATCGCGATCGCCCCAGGCGGCCTGGCACCCGGTCTCCTCCAGCACGATGGGCTTTCCGGAAACATTATGCGTCAGCGCAGCACGCGCGCCGATGTAGTTGTCCAGGAACCAGCCGCCGGTCTGCACCTTGGCGCCCCAGTTCTGCGGGAACATCTGCAGGCGCACCAGGACCATCCGATCAGTTGAGTCCACATATAGAGCGCAGTGTTTGTGGATCCGGCAGTCCCTGCATGCACTGCAGCAAACCCTAAAACCCTAACTCCAGCTGGAGACGACAGGTGCGGAAGGGATCCATGGCGCACGTGAATGACATGGAAGTCAACGTCCGCAATACCGAGGTCCCGAACGAAGTCTTCACCTGTGTGCATCACATGGCGCATAAGCTTCAATCGCATGGCGCAAAAGCTTCAAATGGTTGAAAGTCATGCGACAGCCCAGGAAGGGAAAGCGGGAGCCAAAGAGCAAACAGAGGCAAGGGTGCAAGAGATAAGCAAGACATGAACCCTGGCTGCCGCCCTGCTGCCAGTTGTTGAAGGGCTGTGATGTGCTGGCTGTTGGGTCGAACGGCCCCTTCGCTCGAAACCCCTGCAGTGCAAGATGCTGTGACTCTTCAACACCACCGCTGTGCTGCCAAGGCACTGCCATGGCCATGGCAGTGAAAACGGGAATCCCCAGTGAAAACGGGAATCCCCAGTGACGGCCTCAGCTCGTCAGATACCATGCTCTGTTGACGGCACACGCTTGCAGTCATGGAGAATCACGAAGTCCAAAGCAGAGGTGCCGCATCGCATAATTGGGACCGAGGACTCACATTGTAACCGAGTGACACCATTTGCTGGACTCTCAGGTCCTGCTTCAGGAACCCAGCCATTTCCACCTGTGTCAGTCCATGCCAGCATTGCAACTCATGTGAACTCGTTGCCAACTTGCAGCACCTTGTGCGCGCTGCTCTGATTTGCCAGGCATACGCTTAAACGTGGCTTTGCGGGCTCGCATTGCGGTAGAAACAGTGCTCTGACGTAAAGGAAGGTGTCCCACTGGTGAATGAATCGTTGGCGAGCAACGGAAAATTTGTCGTACGCTGTAATTGTACAGCAGCTGGCCAGGCGGCAGCCCGCGGCGTTGCTCGTAGGAGGAGCTGGTCTGGCATTCGTTGCAAAGTTCCCACGCCAGGATGGCCGAGTCCTCACGGTACACCGTACCGCTCACGGTGTTGCGGCGATTGGCCAGCATCTCCACCTGCGCGCGCATAAGTGCACCGAACATCAATGTGGGTTTATTTCTGTCATCGCTTTGTTTGCGCACTGCAACGCCAGCCTGCTGCTGCAAGTCGTGCTCAAATGGTGCCAGGGACACAAGATTTCTTTTGGCGGGGTTGCAAAGTGCTGCGAACCCCTACAGCTCCCGACATTCTGTCGGTGTGCCATTCTCGCTGGTGTTCTCCCCGTGATCCTCCCAGGCAAGATGCCCCCCGGCTGGATGCACTCCTAGAGCTGTTGTAGTGTGGTGTGACATCATTGACCGCACCCAGCTTTTGTAGGCGGCTTTCGGGCCCTCGGGGTCGTTGTTGGAATAGAACTCCTCCGGCGCGTGGCCGAGTCCCAGCGTCTGGGCCACGTACCACCCGATGTCGCCGTTTGCGGGATAGTAGTTCACCTGCAGGGATGCAGCAGCAGGTGTACCCAGATTTAAAAACGTGCTCAGCGCCGGTGTATGTCATGGACAAGGAAGCTCCTACGTAGCCAGAGGAACGCAGCACTGAAGCTGTCAGGAGAGTCGTTATGCCGGCAGCAGCTGGGATGCATGCCGCCACTGGCATCATCGTTCCTCCTGTTATGAGTCCAGCAGGCTCCTCTCTTCCCATTGATCAGCATACACGTTGACAGCATCGCCTCACCATGGGCAGGATCATGCGGATGCCTATCGCGCCGGCGGCGGCCAGCACGAAGTCCATGCGCTGCAGCGCGTCCTCGTTGTACACCCCCACAGGCTCCTGCATCGGCGGTTTGGCGCCGTGCTGGTGCCCGTTGTTGAAGCCGAAGGCCCGCACCACCTGGCAGGATATTACAGGGGAATACAGGCACAGGACATGTCGAGAAGCCTGTGTCGTCACCAGGGACAGCGGCAGCGCAGTTCGCGTGCCAGGGGCTGCGTCTGTGCTGCCGCATACACCGCCCATGGTTTCGAGCGAAGCTGAAATGTCAGGCAGCAGCGATAACCCCCTTCCGCCGCTGTCTCCTTACGTAAGGAGACAGCGGCGGAAGGGGGTTAGCTAGTAGGGTTAGCCAGTATAATTGCGGCAGGCGTGGTCACCTTGATGCCATTGTTCCAATGGTCCTGCAGAATGTTGCGGATGGACTGCTCGGAGTAGGAACCCTTCAAGAACAGGTCGTAGTTGTTGGTGCCCTGCGCCACGGGAGGGTTGAGAATTGTTGCTGCTGCCCTACACACCGCACATACATACTATGTATGTATGTATGTAGTACTAGTAGTTTTGAACAGGTGCAGGATGCCAAGATTCGTTGCGGCGGCGCCTGTGCACGCATCATCGACATGTCTGTACAGGAGCTCAAGCGAAAAATTTCAGCGGTCAAAGTGCAACAGCAGCACGCAAAGCGAACTGGATGCTGGACAGGACATCCGACAGCCCAGCACCTGGAAGAAGAAGGGGCTGCCATTCGGAAGCTGGAAGAACTTGCCCGACCGCCGCACGATGCCGTTGACCGGTCTTCTGGGCAGGGCAGCAGGTGTGGGCTGCGTTATGGACACTGTGCCTTGGAACATCTGCGCGCCGGTGCCTGCTGCACTGTCGGAGAACGCAGCGCTGTTGCTGCCGGCTGCCGCTGCTGCCATCGTGAAGTTGAACGTGCCTGCGGCAAGCGTGAAGTGGAAAAGTGATGCAACAAATTGCTGGTGCGCTTGCTTCAAAGCTCCTCCTCATCCACGCAGATGGCTGCAGGAAGGAGTACAACACAGTGGATCATGGGCACCATGAACGGGCAGCTTCACGTCATGAACATGCGCCTGCTATGTAGGGGGCATAAGCGCCGGTCTTGGTCGTGTTGCCGGTGCTGCTGCCGATTCCCAGGTAGCGCTTGACCTGCACCGCCGCATCTGCCGGCTGCTGTGCTGCCGTGCCTGCAGGAGGATCCGCCTGAGGCCAGTCGAGAAGCACCTGCGCGGACATGCAATGCCGTCTACAACTGTGCATTGAGGGGGCAGATACAAACAAATCAGACGGGGGCAGATAGACACAATCAGACGGGGGCAGATAGACACAATCAGACGGTGGCAGGCGCTCATGTGATGCTACTTCAAGGTGGCATGCGGTGCAGCCTGACATGGATCATATGATGACAGGTGAAGTGCCCGCTGTGACATGCACTCCAACCAGGGTGCTGACGCGACTGCCCTGCTTCAACAAAGCAGGACATAATGATGCGCACCTGAGCTGTAGGCGTCCCCAGCAGCACCAGAATAGGGATGCCAGAAGAGTTTCCCGAGTCGCCGTCGAGGAACCTAATAGAGGCTGGCGGCGGCTGGGTTCCGTTGCCGCCTGCAGTGACGCCGTTGCGTCCATTTTTTTTGCTTTCCTTGGCGCCAGAAAACTCACTCGAGAAAGCCAGGCTGCTGCGCTCAGCATGCCATAATGTGAACTGTGCCGGTACAGAGACTGTCTGCACCCAGTACTGCGCACCAGACATCGCATGTTGCAGGGCCGCAGCCGCTTCCGCCAGGGCTGTCTTTTCGCCCGCCAGCGACGAAGCATTCCCCAGCGCCTGCCGTTCAGCGGCCAGCAGTGCATACGGCGCCAGCACCGCCAAGGCGGCGCCGGTGATGGCATTTGTGGGCGACAGGCTGACCAGCAAAACTGGCTGTGAACTTGCTGCCAGCGCAGCAACTGGATCAGTAGGCTGCTGTGCAGAAGCGCCGCTGACGATGGGCAGCATCCACGCGAAAAGAAACACGCACGCTAACAGGTGCATCGACTCTGCACGAGTTTCGCATGGCTCGCCCGATATCGATTCAGCGGCCATGATCCAGCGTCGGGTCAATGTTTGAAACTGCAGTACGCCAAATCACTTGCCGACTACACAATCCTATCAGGAACTGCCGAACTCCAGGAAAATACGGCAGGATGCGGTTGCTGGTGGTCTTGTTCACGCTGTTATAATAATTACGGCAGCTGAGCTGCGACGGATAGCGACAGGTGCCAACCTGTCAGACAAGAGACCGAACGAGCAAAATGGGATGCCACCTCACGACTTGGAACGACATGAATGATTTACGGCGCTACATGGTTGCACCATGTGCCTTGGGTTTGGTCAGCTGCCAACGGCGCTACATGGTTGCACCATGTGCCTTGGGTTTGGTCAGCTGCCAACGACGGGTTTGCCGCAGCAAAATTCAGCTGTGGCCAAGCAAATTTGGCGGGAGCTGGATCTCACATTCCAAAACACTTTCTGCAGCATGTTTGCTGACTATTTGTTGATTGCACCACTCAATTGCGACACTGAGCAGGTTCTACTTGGTCCGCCAGCAAGCGGCGCTCGCGTTATCTCGGCAGCTTGCAAGTTTCAAGCACGTCCGAGCCCTGCGATCGAGGCCCTGCAACGGGCCGCAACGCCCTTTCGAGGCTAGGCTTCCCGCTCGTGCACATCCTGCGCCTCAGCAGTGCATTGCACGACCCGTCAAGCCATTCAATCGAGCTGAAGACCAGCCGCCATACAGCGCTGAGCGACCGACCGCTGCGCACCTGCGGCGCACCTGCTGCGAGGCGCAATGGCAGCAACAGGTGAATTGGTGTTGCGTCCAGTAGTGCTCTCTCATGCAGTGTGATGCGCACCATCGCGCATACTTGTGCTACGCATGGCTGCTGCGCGGTCAGCCTTCCTGCGTGGCAGTGCCACCGCAGCCGCAGCAATCGACCAGCACTATGGCCACGACAGCAGGCCTCCCTGACAGCTTGGGCATCCGCGAACCCGCCCAGCACTGCAAAACCTCTCACGGCTTGTGTGCGCAGGCGACTCGGTGGCCAGCCTGGCGCTGCTGCTGGACGCGAGCCCTACAGGGTGGGCGGCTCTGCAGCGGCCGCCCTCGCTGCCGGGCGTCGGCGGCCTCGGCGCCGCATCCTATGTGCAGCAGGCAAGGGTGCACGTGAAGCAGGAATGACAAAGCTACGCAAACGCCATTGCGAGAGGTTGTGGATCGTGCATCAGCTGTGTAAACGCGTTAGCTGCCGTTCAGACCCCTGAACCAGTGCCGCCCCAAGGGTGCTGCCGCCCACGCGCCCGCGCAAGGACCCTGAACTCTAGACGCGAAATCATCGCAGGTGTTAGCTTTCGTCAACGCATGCCTGCTGGCAGGCGAGGACAATGAGCTGGCGGTGTGGGGCGTCGCCGCCGGGTGCAGGTGGGGAAACTAGCGCGGAACACTAGAGTCCGAAGCCCACTATGCTACACATATATGATGGAGCACACAACTGCTTATTTTCATGTTTGATATAAACTTACAAAAGCGCTGGGCTGGAATTGAATATCAAAACTTAGTAATCGTGGAGGCGGGTCGTGGAGAGCCTTCCATCTCCTATAGGCCCCATTGAATATGCCCTGCAACGACACAGTATAGACGCGTGTGACGCATATGGCAGAGACTGTGGAAGCACCTCTTTTGTCAGACCCTAAACCCTAAACCCTAAACCCTAGCATAGAAGCGCCACATGTGCCGTGCCGCCGGCTGCTGTGGGCGCCGCCGTTGCTGCAGGCGGCGCTCCGGCGGCAGCAGGAAGCAGGGCAGCTGCCGAAGATATCTGGAAAGCGGCTCCGCCTACCAGACAATGCTGTGAGATGACGCAGCGTGATGTCTGCCGCGCAGCAGGCTGCTGTGCGCGCCTTGTGTGGCGCTCGAGCGGCAGCAGGAAGCAGGGCAGCTGCAGGAACTCACTAGTGGCTCTGCCTACCAGATAACGCTGTGAATGAGAGTTCCTGCCATGCAGCCGGCTGCTGTGGGCGTCGGCGTCGCTGGATGCGGCGCTCGGGCGGCAGCAGGAAGCAGGAGCGGCTGCAGCGGGCCCGGAGCCGCCGCAGCCGGCGGAGGCGATTCTTGGCGGGCTGATAGAGCTGACGGCAGGCGCCGGCCATGCAGATGAAGGTACATTCCTTGACTGGCTAATTCGGGAAATTCAATGCTTGCGTTTTACTGAAAGAAATATTATAAAAAGTGACCTGTTTGAAAGCTGCTTCGAGCCCTGCCCCTCAGGCTGCACAGCTGTGTTGTGGTCAGACGACGAGAAGCAGACTGCCGGTGTGCAGCATCGCGACAGACGGACTGTCCGTCAGCTGGTCGTCCGGCAGCTGGTTGCGGCATGCAACACCAGCAGCTGCGCCGGGACAGGAGAAGCCAGGCGCAAGCAGCTGCTGACGCGGCGCGCGGCACGGCCTCAAGGGCTACAGCGAGGTAGCGCGGCCGGCAGCGGTTTCACACGCCATGCTGCCTGAATATTAAATAGTTTAATATTAAATAGTTTATTATTGAATAGTTTAATATTAGATAGTTTAATAATCTCGTATGAAGGTGCGCAGGGCGAAGCGCGGCGCCACGAGCTCATTATGTGGTCAGATCTGCCTTGACGCTGCCTTTCCCTAAACCCTAAACCCTAAACCAGCAGCGCGGATGCGCCTGCAGACGCTGGGCCGGGCGAGGCGGCGTGGTCGGCCGCGCTGGCGCGGGCCCTCTGCCAGCTGCGGAAAGTGGGGCGCGGCGCAGCGGACGAAGCCGAGGCGCTGGCGGCGCGGGCGGGTGAGGCGCGGGGCCCGCCGCCGCGGCTGCTGTGCCTGAAAGCGGCGCCCGACGCGCCAGCGCAGGTGGAGCGTCCAAGTCAGCTCGCGAAACCGTTCATTCACATATATTGAGGACCTGTAAAAACCCAACATCTGCTTGATAGCTTGCAAAGCTCGATGCTTGATTCGTGTCAGGGAATGTCAGGCTACGTACGCCCTCAAATGCGTCCTGCACTGGCCGCTCTCGCCTGTCAGCATGCTGCTGCAGCTCTCAGCACTGCAGTCGCCTGCTGGCACCCTGCAGCTGTTTCTTGCACAGACGAAGCTGGAAAGTGACACCTTACTTTTTGACCGCAGCACCTGGTGCACATGAACTGGCGCTTTTGGCGCAGCACTGCGGCGTCTTTGCAGGCACCTTCCATGCCATGGGATCAACTGAAGGCGCAGCTGACTGTTGCTTCCTGCTTCCTGCTTCCTGTTCCGCAGTACCTGGGGCACATGAACGCGGCGTTTTCGGCGCAGCGATGCGGTGTCGTCGTGGACGCCTGCGTCCTCGGCGCCGGCCACTCCGCCTTCCTGCAGCAGGTGCTCCAGCCATCCACGTGCTGCTGCCGTTCTGCTGCTCGGCTGCGGCAAGCGTCGGGGAAGCCGGAATGCGCAGCCGCTGCATTCCGGCTTCCTGACTACTTTCCGCTCTCCAGTGGAAAAGGCAAATAATAGTCGTGCGAATTTATTTTCGCTCCAGTTGGAAAGGCTCCGATGTGCCTTGTGTTTTTTTTTCTCTGCCTTGCATGCCAGCGCAGGCCTGGCTATGCATGCTGTACCGACGGCCCTGGCTATGCATGCTGTACCGACGGCCATGCTTTGCAGGCCACACCAGACTGGCAGCGCATACATGCATCTTGAACGCACACCTGGCGCTATGATTTCTGGCGGCCTGGCGATTTGGCGATTTCTGACAAGCCACGAAAGTTTAGGGTTTAGGGTTTACTTCACAGGCGGCGCATCTGACCGGCGGGGTGTACCTGCGCCCCGACCGCCCCGCGGGGCTGCTGCAGTACCTGCTGACCGTCTTCGCGCCGGATCCCGGGGCGCGCGCCTTCCTGGCGCTGCCCGCCGGGGCGCCAGTAGACCTTCGTGCTTCCTGCTTCTGCCACCGGCGGCCGGTGGACGTCGGCTACGCTTGCAGCGTGTGCCTCAGCGTGTTCTGCACACGGGTGAGTGGATGCTCCACGTGCGGCACGGCGTTTGTCATGCGGCGAGGATCGCCGGGGGCGCTCAAGCGGCCTGCGCCGGCGGCGGGCTCATGAGGTGGCGTGGTGGCAGTCCTACACGGCTGTCGGGGGCAGCAGCGTTGATGGCAGCGAAGGTGAAGGCCGGCGGCGTCGGCGACATATCGGGACCCGTGGCGCCTGGAGTGGGCAATGGTGGCGGGAACGGCAGCGGCGGTATTAGGGGGCACCTGAGGCAGCACGAGGATCTGCGGGACACAGCGCGCTGAAGCAGCCCACGCTTGCAGCAGCGTTGCCGGAGGCGGCAGCAGCGACGGCGGGTACCTCCTGAGAGAGCAAGGTGTTATGCCTCAGGGGTCAGACCTAACCTTGTCAACATTTACACGTTGTCGATGATCGGTAGAACAAGATCTTTCGGACTCGGCACGCAGTTTAGGGCTTCTTCGCTATCATAAAGACTACAGTCCGCCTGCATTTCGCACGCAGATTAGCTGGAGCCGACTGCTCGACGGCAACTTCAGGCGGGCCCGACAGAGCATAGAACGGGGTGAACAAGCTGCCCCCGCCGGCATCCCAACATGCTTGGAAGCAGCGCGCGAAGTGGCGGGCATTGGATGCGCATTGATGGTTCGCTGCTTGTTTTGTGCTGATGGCCGGCGAGTCAGTTCCTGAGTACCCTGAATTTGGTGTCCATGTCATCGGCACCCCCAAAGTCCTTGTGCACCGCGCTTGATGCAGTTTCACGGCCCAGTCGGACGCCCTGTTCCCCTGCTGATCGGAAACGCCTCACCATACCTGTTGCTGCAAACAAATGCTAAACCTAGTTCTGAGCTAGTTCTGATGCTGTCCGCAGGTTCTTCCGTGCCGCCATGGGTACTGCCGTCCCTGCCTCGACAAGCTGGTCGCTGCCAAGGCGAGTCATGTGTCACCTCTACCGGCACGATTTGTCATTGAGAGGAGACCAAAGCCAAAACATGCATCGCAGTGTGTTCGACCCTTAAGGGGAGGGCCTCGGGGATCCAGCAGGGTTTTGAAATCCGACACATTCGTGTCCGCAGGGGACGTGCCCGCTGTGCCGGGCACGCATTCTGGAGCCTGTCGCCGCGGGAACGGAAGTCGCAGCAGGCGGCACCGCAGCACTCGACAGCGGGAGTGACGCGACCGCCATCTTCTCGACTGTCGCTGGTGACTCTGCTGGGATGCACACCCCCAGCAGCAATGCTGCTACCGACGCTGGCGCCACTGCAGCGGCGAGAGCTGCGCCGCCGCGGCTGCTGCCGCCACAAGCGATAGCGACGGCCCGTGCGCCAGGAATGACGGTAAGGGCGGGAAAGTCCAGGCACACTGCACTCCATCTGTCCGCGTAGACCTCGAGTGATGCTTCATCAGCAGGGAGCTGCCCCCTTCACGGGAAGGAGACCAGGGTGTTGGACGGCAATCATCTGGAGATCTTCCCGTGCCCACAGTCGCAGTCGGCAAAGCCACAACACGCTGGTATTGTATCCACAACTGCAGCGAGCTGATCAGGCAGCAGCCGGCGGGGCAGATCTGCCTGCAATGCAGTTGCGGCGGTCTGTAAAACCCTACACGGCGCTCTATCAGCCTATGCGCACTCTTCAGTGCATCTTTCAGATGTTTTCTCGTTTTGTTGTTTGCGAGATTCAGCAGGTTTATTGCCCCCTGGACTGCAGTCAGTGAGAGTCAGAATAATGTGGGCGCAAAAAACTCCCGCCTGTGCGGCATTTTCGGAATGTAGGTATGAGAACACCCATCAAGTTGTAAACATGTCGTTGCAGTTTCAGCACGCCTAGGAAGTGCTGCATGGAATATATTAGTTACTGTTTGGTCGTCGCAACTCCACCTTGCCGTATTGTGGGCATGAGTTGGATATGAAGATGTGATGCCATGTTATTGTTGGCTCACTCGAGATCTTCCGCGGACCAGAGAAACACTTCCTGAAGCGGTCGCGCAGCCACCGCCGGATTTAACGCCAAGTCAAAGTCGGCCCATTCTGGCTCTTTGGATGGCATATGACATGGAGAACGTAGCAACGAATACATTGCACACCATTCGCACGCGTTGCGAACAATCGGCGAACGATTGTGCCGAGTGTGAAATTTTCAGTGCATGTCTCCAGAATGTTTGATTTTTCTGGCTTACTCGCGGACTGCTCGCGGACTCGCTTACAACAATTGCAAAACAGCTCACAGACAGCAAAAAAAATTGATCCGCGATTCATGGCCGTGACTGCGGTACATGACGTCCTCTAGTACCTAGAACTAGAACACAACAAGCTGAGATGCAAAACTGATGAGCTTGACCACGACAGCCAGACATTAATATACAGCCAGCACGTCCCACCATACCAGTGGCGCAGCAGATGTAATTTTCAAGCCCCAGACGGCATCGATGAAACTACTGCTCAAGCACCTTGCACAATGACCGGCCGCAGCAGCGGCTTGGGTGCAGCCATAATGGCCAACGGCATGTGTCGCCGTCGCCATCAGGGCGTTTGCAAGAAGCAAATCCCCCTGATGGCAGGTGCAGCATTAATGGTGTAAAACCGGAGCACCAAGGCACACTCCATTCTGAATATCATTGCGACTCCCCGCCACGCTGAAACAAGATGCAGGTGTCGCTCCGACCAGGCAGACACGCCGTGCCCGGTGGCAAACTGTGATGCGCGGAAAAGCCGATGGCGCCCTCCGCCAGAAATATGTGCCGAATGCGCCCTCTGCCATGCGGTGTTTGGACCTTCGGCAGACTGCTCGACAGAAGTGCCAGGTGGCTGCGCAGCCAAAAGCGAGGCGCCCCTTCGCCAATCCAAATGGTCATTTACCAACAGCCCTAAACCCTGAACCCTTACCCGCTTCCGCTTGTTTCCAGGCCGTCCATAACCTGCGATTGCAGGTGTACATATATGACGATGCGTCTTCAGTCTGCATCACATTTGATGCTGCCAGTTGTATTGAAGCAGCTGTTTGAGGCAGCCGCTGCGACGAGAAGCTGCCTCGAGTCGTTTTTCACGGCTGATTGACAGCGTGTTGCCAGGCGGTCACTCATTCGAGTAGGGTTTTGCAGGAGAACAGTGCGGCGTCACTACCAGGCTGAGCGGCGTGGCAGCCTATCCATGATGACCCATGCACGCCACAGGCAATTTGTGCGCAGGCAAGCATGCGGGTAGGCGCACTTCTGGCAGCCCTCCCTCCGGATCGCCGCCGCGCCGCCGCAGCAGCTGCTGCTCGAAGTCCCCCGGCGGGCGCAGCTGCGCCACCGGGTGCAGTTCGTCGTCCAGTGTCCCCAGCAGCTCCTGCGGGCATCACTTTTTAGTATTGAAACAATACGCTTACTTGTTTGAAAGTAAAACTGTACTACTACTAAATTTAATAAGGTAAAATATGTATATTTATATTATTTATAGTATTTATAAAAACATCGCTCGTAAGCTTATAGTAATTTCAAAGCATTCCATTCACCGAGCTGAATCATGAAGCAATTCTAAGCACACGAAGTATTTGTTGATAAGATACTCAACGCACGCGGCGTCTTCGGCATTTTCCAAGGGGCCCCCCTCAAGAGTTGTGGAGTCGGCTAAACCCCTGGTTGCCCCACACAGGCGCCAGCTGCCAAAAAAAAGCTTTTAAACAAAAAAGCTGCAGATGGTGCAGTTGCATGCGCAGGATCAAACTCGTACCTGGATGGGCAGGCTGCCAAACTCTGTTGATAGCGACATTATGGCCGGCGAGTCCGATGCGGCGTCCAAGCTCAATGTGCGCCGCTGGATTTGCGCCTGCAGCGTACCAATTCAGTGTCGCCTGCATCGCCCTTTAAAAAGAAATGCATGCGCTGCATGTCGTTGCAGCAAGATGTCATAACAGGACATGCATTCCTGCTGCATCTCGTGCATGACACACATTCCTGACAGCAGGTCGCCAGCGGCATGCGAAGAAACAAACGGCGTGTTGCGAAGGCTATGCGTTTGGGTTGGG
>JAABUM010005420.1_pt1 | contig 13427 bp, 15 predicted proteins | sample 5559161 | NCBI WGS metagenome assembly JAABUM01 (sample SAMN10711868, study PRJNA513369) | rock metagenome | isolation source: Antarctica rocks | place: Antarctica: Victoria Land, Siegfried Peak nord | reverse complement strand
TGTCGAGCGACACGCCCAAACTCGTGTGCCTACACCAAATCACGTTGCAGGCCCCCTTTCGGGCCCCTGACCTGCGACGATGCTACCGATCAAGCCCGCGTGTGCTCGTGATCTTCGGAAGTCCGGCTAGGAGTCGCATGATGATCGGCAGTGGGATGCCTTGCTGGTAGAGGTCCATGGCTTTGGTCTTGCGCAGCATGTGGCAGTGGATGCTCACGGGAACTGAGGGGCAGGTCTGGCGCGCGGTCAGGGCGGCGCTCTTGAGCACCGCCGCGACGGTGTCGGTCGACAGCCGAGTCGGGATGCCGTGATGCGGGCTGTAGAACACCGGCCGTGCCGCGGGGAGCTGGGAGGTGTTCGGGTGGAACTCGGCGAGGTAGACGCGAAGGTGCTCAATCGTCGTGCCGGTCAAGGGAACGACGCGGGTCTTGTCGCCTTTGCCGGTCAGCCTGAGGTGCCCGGGCGGCTCCAGGCAGAGGTCCTGCAGCCTCAGGCTGGTGATCTCACCGACGCGGGCGGCTGTGTCGTAGAGCAAGATCAGCAGCATCCGGTTTCTGCGCGAGTTCGCGGTGCGGCCGGTGAAGGCCGCGAGTACGGCTCGAGTCTGCTGCTCGGTGAGGTACTCGATCGGCTTCTTGGCAATGGCTGGTGACCGTAGGGGCTTCGCTGCCTGACTGAGCGCGACGAGGGTGAGGTCTTCGGCGGAGCAGTAAGCCAGGAAAGCTTTGACGGTGCTCAGCCGCAGCGCGACGGTGTTGGCCGCGTAGTGCCGCTGGTCGATCATCCAGGCCAGCCAGCCCTTGAGATGGTCCCGGTCGAAGTGGTCGAAACTGATGTGGGCGCGTTCGATGTTGTGCTGCTCGGCCAGGTAGTCGAGCAAGCATTCCAGGCTGATCCGGTAGGCCTGGATCGTTGTCGGGGAGCGTCGCGCGACCGTGGGAAGGTAGTTGTGCAGGTAGTCCCGGGCGAAGGCGTAGAAGTCAGGGGAACCGGTCTTCGGATCGCGTTTCATGCGAACCCGACCTCCGGTAGCAGCGACTGGCTGTCGGCCATGAGGTGTTCGTAGTCGTGCATGAAGTCCGGCGAGGTGTGGATGTAGTAGTAGCTCGAGTCAATGCTCGCGTGCCCCATGTATCGGGCCAGGTAGGGCAGCATCGCGGTGACGTCTTTGCCCTGCCTTGCCCATCGCTGGACGTTGGCGTAGGCGAAGTGGTGCCGGAAGTCATAGGGCCGTGGCTGCTGACCTCCCACCGGCCGCGGCAGCTCAGCCTGGTCCCAGACCCGGTTGAAGACCTGTCCGACGGTCGCCGAGGTGACCGGGTTGCCGGTCGCGGAGACGAAGAAGAACCGCCGCGACGGACCAAACTGGGCGGCCGATCTCCGGTCGCAATCGGCCAACGCGTCGAGGACCTCGGCGGTCAGCGGCAGCCTGCGAGAGCGGTTGCCCTTGGAGGCCACGACGTCGAGGTCTCCGTCGCGCAGATGCACGTGCTCGGGCAGCAGCAGGCGGGCCTCGCCGGTCCGCAGTCCGCACGAGTGCATCAGCGTGAAGAACGCGATCGCCTGCCACCGCCACGGTGAGGCAGCCTTCAGCGCCGCGGCGAAGGTGAAGAAGGCGTCGATCTCACGGCTGCTCAGCAGGTAAGGGTGCGCGGGCACGAACTGGGCCTTCCACCGATCCGAAAGGACGTAGGCGTCGCGGTGCCCATGTACCTGCAGCCACCGGCCCAAGTCGCGGATGTAGGACATCCACGACCGGTACTGCCCCGATCGGGCCAGCCGCTCAGTGACCCACCCTTCGATCGTGTCCTGGTCGAACACGGTCCGCTGGTGCGCGGTGCAGTAGGCGTCGAACTGCCGCAGGTACCAGATTCGGCTGTTGCCGTAGCAGCCCATCTTCTCCTTGAACGCCAGGTAGGCGTCGAGTTCCGAGGCGAATGCGCTGGTGAAGCCGGGGGCCTTCATGACCGGGGCGCCAGGGTGCAAGGCACGTCCAGTACGCACTCGAGCAGCCGGTCCCGGTCGACGCTCAAATACACGTCCGTCGATTCTGGACTGGCGTGCCCCAGCACCGCTGAGATCGTCGGGAGCGGGACCGCCGCGCGGAGCAACCGCGACGCAGCGTTGTGGCGCAGCAGGCGAGTGCCGGCCTTCACATCGGTGACGCCAGCCTTGCCGAACACACCCGAGATCACCCGGTGAATCGAGGCATGGTCGGCCAACCCAATGCGCGGGGCCTTCGCACGAAGGAACACGTGATCGTCGCCGGAGGTGGGCCTGTGCTCAAGGACGTACCCGGCGAGCCTGCCGATCAGCAGATCGATCAGAGGCACGGTCAGCGGGTTGTGTGTCTTCTGCTGCACGATGCTGGCAGTCTGTTCTCGCCAGTCGATGTCGCCGAGGCGAAGGTTGACGATGTCGCACGCCCGTAGGCCCGTGGTGAGTGCCAGCAGCGTGATCGCCGCGTCTCGGGCGCTGACTATGCCCATCGCGCATGCCTGCAGGACAAGCCCTTGATCGTGGTCGGACAACATCGGCACGATCGCGTGCGAACGCTTGATCCCGGCCAGCCCGGCCGCATCCACCAGATCGGTGCGGCCGGTGTACTTCAAGAACGGGCGGAAGTTGGAAACCAGCCAGAACAACGACGACCTCGCCCACCTGCCCGACAGTGATTCCAGGAATCCCAGAACGCTCGACCCGTCGGCCTCGCCGAGGCAGCCAATCCCGCGTGCCTCCAGGAACACCAGGTAGCCGCGGGCGACCCGGCCGTAGGCGTCGCGGGTGGCCGGCGCCAGACCACGCTCGGACATGTCGGCCTCCCACGCAGCAGCCAGCGCGATGAACTCACTGCCCTCAGGTCGGGCGCCGCCGCCGCCGCGTGTGCGGATCGCCAGATCCACTCGCCCCGTCGTCACGTAGCCGTCGAACACGGTGACCAACCGGCCGTAGTCGAACCTTCGCTGCGCACTGAACCTGCCAGTGCGCGGGCTGACCGTCATCGCCGCGAACGCAGCCCCAAGGGAGGTTGTGTAGTCGCTGCCGCTCTCGCAGGCGAAGATCGCCAACGCCTTGAGCGTCTTCTCGTACTGACCGATCGTTGACTCCATGTAGCCAGCCGCACGCAGCTCCGCGACCGCGACCGCGACCGACCCGATCCCGTTGACCGTCGTGTCCATGACCATCTCCCGTCCGCAGGGCACCTCCCTGCCCGAGCACGGACGCAACCATCAGCGGACCGTTAAGCCGAGGAATCCGTCAGGAACCCCCACCCACACAGGCCAAGACGCGAACCCTCGGCCTAACGCGAACCTCGGCGTAATCGCAGTTAAGCCGAATTCGGTTTAACTCCGACCGCGGCCTCCAATATCTCGCGATCCGCTACACCGAACGCCTCGCCGAAGCCGGCGCGGTGGCGTCGGTCGGTAGCAAGGGCGATTCCTACGACAACGCCATGGCCGAGGCCTTCAACAGCCTGTTCAAGGCCGAACTCGTCCGCAACCAAGGACCCTGGACGAGCATCGACGACCTCGAGATCGCGGTCGCCGAGTACATCGACTGGTTCAACTTCCGCCGGCTCCACGGCGAGATCGGGCTCGTCCCGCCGGTCGAGTACGAAACCCACCACCACCGCAGCACCACCCTCCCCGAGCAGCCTGCTCAGCGGGAGTTGGAAGCCTCCACCAAACTCGGTACTTGACAATCCGCCCGGCCCGGCCGGGCCGGAGCGAACCACCACCAGCGGGGGAGCTGCGCCCGACGCCGGCGGCAAGCAGGTCCGGGGCTTTCGGGTGGTGCATGTGTTCGCGCTGCACCAGACCGAGGGGGCGCCGTTGCCCGAGGTCGCGCCGGCTCTGCTGGTCGGGCAGGCCCCGGCCGGGCTGTGGGACGACCTCGCCAGTCAGGTGACCGGATATGGCTACGCCGTGGAGCGCGGTGAATGTGCCGGCGCCAACGGCTACACCGATCCGACCCGCCGGGTGGTGCGGGTCCGGGACGACATCGACGAGGCTCAGGCCGTGAAGGTCCTTGCTCACGACCTATTGACCGCACCAACGCCCCGCTTTGTCCGTTCCTGGCAGGGAGTTGCGCAGGGGACTCGCCGCCCGTGCTCGCCGTCCCTGTCGTGCGGGTCGTGCACTGCTGGGCTGGTCGCCTCCGATTCGAGAGGCGTGACGATGGAGTTCAACGAGGCCAACGGCGTCGTGCCCAGCCGGGATGTTGCCGGGTTGGCCGCCGAGACCGTCACCAAGGCAGCCCGCACGATCCTCAGCCGGTGCAGCGCCGACCCCGCGGCCAGCCCCAACGACCTGGCCGGCGATGCCTGAACCCGCCACCCGGGGCCTGGCGCCGAGCCAGGCCCCGGGCCCTCCGATGGACCTGCACCAGCAGAGCCCGTCGTGGCCACTGCCCAGGCGCGTCCCTCCGGGCTGGTCGGCTCCGGGACGCTCGCTGCGGGCTGTTCAGACTTGCGGCGCCGCCGAGATGTCCGCGCTCCTCGAGGTCAGTCGACAGCGCGTCCAGCACTCGCACAGCGCGACGACTTGCGCGCATCTGCTCATGGGCAAGGTCTGGTGCGCCGCCGACGTGCCCGGGGCTCAGTCCCCCGGCGGCCTCGACGGGTCGCTGGTCACCACCCGCACGACCTTCTCCAGCACGGACAGCAGGTGCACCACCCGGGCGAGCGCCGCCACCGTGGAGCCCGCCGCGAGCGCGGTCAGCACGGCGAGCGGGCGTCATCGCGGTCGAACAGTAGGCCGGCGAGCGCCGCCGCGAACGCCAGCGCCAGGACTCTTAGGGCGGCGGTGAACACCCCGAACAGCGCGGCGAACCAGGGGCTGTCCCGCAGCACTTGGAAGCGCGGGGACTGCGCGTACCCCAGGACGACTGTCAGCGTCGCGAGGGCGAAGCCGAGCATCGTGATGTGGACGCTGACAAGCGCCGCGTAGAGGGTCTGCCGCCGGTCCTTCAGGAAGGCCGCGACCTCTGTAGTGGCGTACGGGACCGTCAGGGGACGGCCTGCGGCCGGCTGCCCTCTTCCAAGCTGCCGCCCGGATTGGGGCCAGACCGTCCCCCGCTGCTCGTCACCAGCCTCCTGCCGGCAGCCAGGGCGGCCAGCCTCGAGCTGGCCCGGGACCTGGCGTCGCTCAGCGCCGACGGCGGCATTCTCGTAATCGGGGTACGCGACCCTAGCGACGCCGCGTAGGCGCGTGATCGTCAAGGTCGCCCAAGCCTCCTCGGTAGCAGCGCTCGCCGCCGGCGCGCTCACTGGGGGAGACAAGGGCGAGCTTCGTCCTGCTAGCGCAGAGCCGATCGGGCATCGAGGGCACCAGGACCTTGGCCCCCTCGTACGTCTCGAGGTTCTGCCGGTGTGAGTAGGAGTGCCAAGGTTGCGTCGGTCTGCACTCCGGCGCCGGCGCGTGGTGCCGGCTGTTTGCCCCGACGCGCGGGCCTCGGCCGAGGCGTCCCTCTCATCGCGGCAGACGGCGTACTGCTTGCCTCGCACGCGGCTCCCGCACTGTTGGTTAGAGTCGATCAGGTCCACAACGCGCCAGCCTTTACTCGCGCAGGGGTTATAGCTTGATCCTCGGTTCATTGCTGTAGGGGTCGACGGCTGGGTCGGTCCAGTCGTCGGGTGGTTCGATCTTCGCCTCGATCCCTGCGTACTCGTTGAGCAGGTAAAGGAGGTTCTGGCCTCCTATGAGCTCGATTGGTTTGTTGGCGGCGAAGTCGACCGACGCTTGCCCGTAGCCGCTGGTCGTCACCAAGATTCCTTTGCTGGCCCCTTCGTTCTGGAGGGTGCCATAGAGGTCCCGTACGGCGGAGACACCAACGGTGTGCTTGTAGCGCTTCGCTTGGATGACGACCTTGCCGCCGAAGATGGGGCGGGGGTCGAACGCCACGCAGTCGACTCCGCCGTCGCGTGAGGCTCGGGTGAGCTTGGTATCGAGTCCCATCTTCGAGAACAGGTTCTGAATCAAGGCCTCGAACTCGTTGGGGTTGAGCTGCATGAGGTTCGGGCGTTGATCGAGCAGGGACAGGGCATCGGATTCGGCAACAAAGCGTGGGTCGACCATGTCGAACTCGAGCACCGGCCGGACCGGCACCAGTTCGGCGGGGCTCCTGGACACGCCAGCTGACAGGTGCTTGAGGCAGGCCAGGGGATCGACTCGGGCCAGGTCGAGCGTGTTGAAGCTATCCCGGGTTGTGCGCAGGGTAACCAGGCAGGGCCGGACAGCCTTTCCGCTACCAGGGTCGATGGTGTCGAGGACGCCGTTGAAGATGATGACGTCCACGTTGCGGCCACGGTCGGCCTGGAACACCTCGTGCACGGTCCTCAGCGCGCACTGCGCCACGACAGAGGCGTACTGGACTCTGACCTGACTGATGGGCCGAGCGGCCTGGCTGATGCTGTCCGACACCCGGACGTACTTGTAGTTCTTGACAACCGGGACGGCGGCGACCGGCGGGAGGGAGTACTCGATGACCAGCTGCCGTGAGTCGGGCACGTAGGCGACTCTGAAGGTCTGTGGGAACGCATCTGGGTAGGGCGATGAGCCCAGGACGAGTTCGGAGTAGGTCACGACCGCATCGGGCTGGCCGGCCTCGACGGCGGCCTGCAGGCGGTCTACCTCCGCGTGCTGCCTGTCCGCGGTCGCCTGGGCCGCCTCTACAGCCAGATTGAAGGCGTGTCTGCGCCTCAGGACCTCCTGCTCCCGCGCGGCCTCGCGTGCCCGCCACTGGGCAACCGCGGCCTCGTACGCCACCCTTCCGGCCTCGAACTGAGCCTCGTACTTGCCCTTGCCGAACAACTTCGAGACCCCAGTCGGGAGCGGGGGCTGGAAGGCGCCGGGATCGGCCGCCGGTGCAGGGATCTCCAGAGCGGCGTCGCCCCACACCGGCAGGACGGGCTCCTGCTTCATCGCGGCGAAGTCCAGGACGGAGCGGGTCAGTGCCGCCGCCAGCAGACCATCAAGGGCCGCGAGATCGTCCTCGAGGTCCTCGTTGAGGTAGGCGGCGTCGGCCAAGCGACTCTTCAGGGACAGCCTCTTGCGCTCCTTCTCATCGAAGGCCGTCGCGCGGGCTTGTGCGCGTTGTTCCTGCTCGGCTGTCCGGACGGCTTGGCGGTGGGCGCGCTCAGAGGCGGCCTGCTGACGAGCAACCTCCCGTTGCCAGCGTGCCAGAGCGCTCGAGGACGACGACCTACGGCGAGCCACGGCCTTCCATCCTCCTCAGTCCAATAGCACCTCCAGCCGCGGGCGTGCCGGCTGCCAAGCATCCCCACCAGTAGTGACCTCGCCGCATCCGCTGCAGCCGGGTAGCGGCGCGCCGCAGGCCGTACCGAGTACCCAGCCACTCCTTCCACGACGCTCGAGTGCTAGTTATCGCCGCGCTGCTTCAAGCGCAGCCCTCGGAAGCGGCGGCCTCCAAGACCACACGGTCCAGGCCGGGCGGCGGTGCGTGTTGGGCAGGAAGGCTAGGGACTTCCCGTACGGGGTGGTGGCCAGTGTTAGACAGTTCGGCGTGGCGGCCGGGGCTTGCTGAGCTCCGGGTGTGCTCGTCCCCGTGCGACCGTGGCCTGCAGGTCGGGGTTGACGCGGTACCGCGCTTCCAGCTCGCTGATGACCACGGCCGGTTCCAGGATGACCGTGCCGTCGTCCTGCTCGTGGACGAGGTACCTGCGGTGTGCCTTGCCAGGAAGCGTGACCCGGTTTCGGGCGTCTACTTCAATCACGGGGACGGGTGCGGCAATGGTCAAGGTGCGGCCCTCCTGGGCGAGTGCGCTGCCCTCAGCGCCTAGGTGGTGCGATATGCTTTGGAGTGGTTCGGCAAATCACGGTCGCGGCAAGCTGTGCCCGCAGCCCCCGTCCCCCTGTCTAGGGGAACACTACAGTTGGCACCCCATTCGGGCAAGGACCCATTTCCCCGAAGGGGCGCAGGGGTAGTGTCCCGGTCGTGGCTCTCCTCTTCGACCCGGACCCCTACGACGCCTACGGCCGAGTGCCACTGGCCGTGGCTCAGTGGGCGGACAAGGTGTTCGACTGGCTTCAGGAGGAGCCTGTCAGCGCTCAGGCGCGGCGCCATCACTTCACTACTGGGGAGTGGGCCGTCACCGCACACCTGCAGAGCGAGGACTGGTTGATTCTCTGGGAACCCGACGGCTCAGACGTAAGGGTGCGCTACCTCGGCGAGAACACGCCCGGCATCTAAGAGTCCAACCGAAACGGGGGCATCGGCCTCCGGCGCCTGGGTAGGTGCCGTCGGGCACGACCCGGCCGGTGTCACGATTGCCCCGCATCCCGCCGAGACCGACCTCCCGCATGCCAACCAGCCGCTCGTCAGCCTGAGCGCGCAGGACTGCCACTGACCGCCAGGGCAAGAGCTGCTGCACAGGGGGTGTCCGTCGTAGCTGCTTGGTCGCCCTCAACACGGTGCGCGCCCGCCGTCGCGAGCACGCCCGCACCGACCAGCGCAACAGGGTGGGCGCCACACGCACGAGGACCACAAGGGACCGTTTCCGGTACTATTTGTTTGTTGGTCCGGTGCTGGCAGCGCCATGTGGCCGCTTGCCCGTGCGTGGGGCGCCGGATCTTGTCTGGTAGAAAATCGACTTCCGGCCGCGCCGGTCAGTCCCTGAGGCGGATTGTGGCGTTGGCGCGGTAGCCGCAGCGGTCGTAGAAGTTGATCGCGGCCTGGTTGTCGACCTGGATGCCGCGGGAACCAGCCCACTCGCGTGCGGCAAGCTCAAGTCGGCGGCCCAGCCCTTGGCTCCGCGCCTGGGCGGCGACGACCACGTGCAGGTGTGCGCTGGGCATTGGCAGCAGGATCTGGTGGTCAGGCGGCGGCGGGTCTAGTGACACCTCGGCGAGCCCGAGTACTCGGCCATCGATGACGCCGACGAGCAGTGCCTGGTCGTTGTCGTCCGCCCTTAGCCGCGCGTCGAAGTGCTCGCGCACCGCCTTGGAGTCCGGCACCCGGTACACTGACGGGTCCAGGACCGCGTGATCGCGACCGTTTTCCAAACGCAGCTGCACGAGCTCGTCGAGGTCTCGGGGCTCCGCTGGTCGCACGTGGAGGCTCACCCGCCCAGCATGCCTGCCGTCGGTTGTCCGCGACCCGACGGCACGACCAGCCGGGCACGGACCTTTACAGTCCCGGCAATGGTTGTGGTCGTCGACGACGCCGGCGGCAACGGGATGCCGGTGGTGTGCTTGCCGATGCTTGGCATGTCGCGTGCCGGGACCGCGCTGGCGTTCGGCCCGGCGTTGGCCGGCGACGGCTTGCGTGAGGTGTACCTGGACCTGCCTGGTCACGGCGACGCACCGGGCGAGGGGGCGGCCGACTCGCAGACGATCCTGGACACCGTGTGCGACTGGCTCCAGCGCCACCTGCAGCGCCCGGCGTTGCTGGCCGGCGCGTCCTACGGCGCCTACCTCGCCGCTGGCGTCGCCCGCCAGCGCCCCGACCTGGTCGAGGGCCTGCTGCTGGTCTGCCCAGGTGTGAGGGTCGGTGCGCATGAGCGCGCCTTGCCGAACCAAACGCCGCCTGCCGCCGAACAGGGCTGGCTGGAGGCCGCCCCCGCCGAGTTGCACGGTCACCTGGACCGCGCCCTCGGGCACCGCACCCGGGCAGTCGTTGAAGTGGTGCTGCAGGCCCTGGCCGCCGGCGGCCCGGGTGACGAGGCATACCAGGACGCCCTCACCGACGGCCTCGGCTACGCGCTCGCCGACCAGGACGACGAGCTGCTGTTCGACGGCCCCGTGACGATCGTCGCTGGGCGCAACGACAGGGTCGTCGGCTACGCCGACCAGTTCCACGCCCTGCAGGCCTACCCCAGGGGCACGTACTGCGTCGTCGACGCGGCAGGTCACTACCTGCCCTGGGAGCAGCCGGAACTCTTCCGGGCGCTCACCCAGGACTGGCTGCAGCGCCGCGACACGTAGCGACGAGCCTTTCCCATGGGGACGCCGAGGTCATTCCAGACCCGTGAGCTCACCAGTCGAAGCTGCTGCCCGTCTCCCGGGCATGTGACTCGCAGGGTTGGGAGGCCTGCTTCTCACAGCAATACCTGTCTGCCCTGGTGACAACGTTGAGAGCCAGCACTAGGCCGGCTGCAGCCGCGGCGGGCGGGCGGGACTGACTCGGGTGCGGCTAGCCGGCCGAGCCGAGCGGCAGCGGTCTTCGAGCGCAACCACTGCCGCGAAGTCGCTGGCGAGCACAGGTCATCATGTTGTGATGACGCCACTGACGACCTGGACCTGCGACACGTGCCGCGAGGAGATTACGGCGCCGGACTTGGGCATTGTCGTGTGGCGCGCTGACAAGGCCTTCAAGGCTTACGACTTCAAGATTGTGCACCAGAGCGGTGTAAACGGGCAGGGAGGCTGCGACCCCGGTGCTAGGGCCGGCTACGTGAGCAACCTCAACCTGCCGATTCTCTTAGGCGAGGACGGTCTTGCGTACCTTCTGAGCATGCTCAGCGCCGGTCCGTTGAAGGGGGGTGGCATCACCGTCTCCGATCTTGACGGGTTCGTCGACCTCACGCGCCGCCTCCAGACCCCCTGGTATGAGCAGGCGCGAGCACGGTTTGGCGACGAAGACGTAAAGACCGACCTTGCCGACGCCAACGAGGTCTTTCCCTACCTACCCGAGACGCTGAAGAAGATCGCGAGTCATTAGGGCGAGTCGAGTTGCTAGCGCCCACGCGCGGAGTTTGATGTCCGGCGCCCTCCCGTGATGACCTGTGCTGCCTGCTCGGCCTCCTGACGGCGTCGCCGCCGGACGCCAGGTGGTTCGGTCGTGACGGTGCGGAAGCAGTCGCTATGTCCTGGAGGATCGGCATCGTCGAGTCATACCGGTGACAACAGGACACCTCAATAGCTCCGTGCAGGTCTCGACGGCTCAACAAGGACCACCGCTGCAGCGCGATGCCCTCGCAGCAGCCGGCCGCACGACGCTTCGGGAGGACGTGAGTCCGGCCTCCACAACGACTCGCCCGAGCTCGCGCCGTCGCTCGGCCAGCTGCTGCGGCTGCACCATCGTGGTGTCACGACTGGCCGACTGGGCCGGCCCCTGCATCACCTCATCGCCCTCTCCGGCCGCGGCCGCCGTGCTTTGTTGCACGGGATATGCACGGAATCCCGCCTGTTGGCGTGTCGTGCGCTCCCCGCGCTGAGTCCGCGGCAGGCTTGGAAGGTGGCGGTTGAGCGGTCGGAACTGCATCTGGTCTGGCCCGCGCCGCTGTTCGCCGCCGAGGCCCACGTGCTGCTGCGCACCGGCGCGGACGACGACAGCCTCGGCGGCCTGCTATCTGAAGCTTTCCACGGCGACCGCGGACAGCGGCTGCTCGAGCAGACCGCAGCCGCCCACCCGCAGCCATCGCTGGACCCGTTCGGCGACAGCCCCTGGAGCGGAGTCGCCGCCACCGTCAGCCAGATGGCCTACCCACGTCGCATGACGGCCCAGCTGGTCGAGGAGCTGGCCCGCACCGCCGGCCGCCTGCCCCGGCACGAGCCTCGACCGCTGTACCGACAGCGCCACCAGGCCGCCGGTGTTCTATTGCTGTCCGTCACGCAGTGCAAAGACGGGTTCGCCGCGCTGATCGCCGAGCTGGCGGTGCTGGGGTACTTCGAGGACGCGTTCGGCAGCGAGTGCGACGACAGCCACGACGACCCGGCCGAGCAGGGCCAGCGCGCACTGGCCGAGCGACTGGAGCTCGACGCTGTCCGCCTGTGGCCGCTGCACAGCTGGCAGGACGGAACGCTCGGCCAAAGCGGCGTGCACCAGAACTGGCCGGATGAGGTGTTCTTCGAAGTCGTGGAAGCGCTGGACGAGCGCGTCGCCCGACCCCGGCAGCGCCGTTGGCACTCCTTCCACCAAGGGTGGGACTACTCCGACTACTCGCGGCCCGCCGGGCAGGCCGTGTACCGGTGGCGGGTCAACGAGCTGATCGGCCGCTCGCAGGTGCCGCTGAACCTGGCCAAATCTGGTGACGACGCTGGGTTGCTCGTCCACGCCAGCGGCGACCCCCGTGACCAGCTCACTGACAGCGCCCTTCAGACCGAAGACTTTCGTGACCGGATGGAGGTGCAGCACGCTGTGGCGCTGTACCGCGCCCGCGTGGTCAGCCGGGAGCAGAAGCGCAGCGCGATTGTCACCCTTGGACGTGTTCTCGAACAGCGGCGGCCTCTCGTCGAGACATCGCTGACCAAGAAGGACGCGGGCGCGCTGTTCCAGATCGCCAACGAGTTCGACCTGCGGCACCGGCGTGCGGTCACACACGGCAAGGCGCAGCGCGACGACTACGACGAGGCGTTCCTCGACTGGGTGTACTGGTGGTACCTGGCGACCGTGGAGCTCACCAACCAGCTGTTGCGCGAGCCCACCGCCGAGCCGGTCGCGCCCCATGACTGACCTCGGGCCGCTCGAGGTGGACGGCTGACCCTTCACCTGCCCCACGCCTGGTCCTGCAGGCAGACGGCCTGGCAGCAGCTCCTCACAGGCACCGAGCCACCACGACCGACCTGAGCCACTAGGTGGCACGGTGGTCCAGTGGTCGACCCGTCTCAACTGACATCTGCCGAACGTCTCGCTCTCCTGCAGGAGGCGTACGCCGCTATGGGCGACGAGCCCGAGGGTCGGCTCCTCGTCGGTGGTGAGGAGGCGACGATCCTGTGGGAGTCGACAGTCGAGTGCTTCACGCAGGGACTATGGGTGCCGACCATCCTGTGCGCCCAGGCGGCGTGCGAGCGGACGCTGGCAGGCATCGTGGCGTTTCGCGAGTTGCCGGGCTATGGGATTGCCGCGCCGAAGGGGTGGGAACGGTGGGGCCTTGGGACGATCATCAAGCACGTCCGAGAGCACGGTTGGGTGCCGGCCGACGTCCTGGCTGATGTCAGTGTCCTGTGTGAGGCGAGGAAGCCGTGGGGGCACTGGCGGCTTCCGTTCGACGCCGGGACGATCGGCCGGCAGGTGGCGGACACCCTCGAGGAAGGCGGTTGGGGCGAGGACCCGGCGGAGGTGCGGCAGCGGATCCTGAGCGCTGAGGCACTGCGGGCGGCGACGACGGCGCTCCGGTTGTACTTGGGCAACCACCCAAGGGGCCCGTTCGACGTGTGGCGCGCCGGAGCCCCGGCCTGAGGTGGGCGAGGGCTGCAGACGGACCGTTTCGCTTCAGTCGCCGCTACTTGACTCTTACGTCTAGGCCCCGCCAAACAAGCGAGGGCAGCGAGGCCCGGTTGTTCAGAAAGTCGAGCGTCGTGTCGAGGGACGGAGTTCTGGCACGAGCAGCAGCGACTGTGACTCCAGAACTCCTGACATGGTGAGTTGGATCATGCATGGGCGGAGTGGTCTTTGACGCTGTAGGCGATGGTCAGGTCGGTACTGGGGTAGCGGGTGACGGTGTCGGTGAGCTCGACGCAGAGGGC
>JAABUM010005419.1_pt1 | contig 13428 bp, 11 predicted proteins | sample 5559161 | NCBI WGS metagenome assembly JAABUM01 (sample SAMN10711868, study PRJNA513369) | rock metagenome | isolation source: Antarctica rocks | place: Antarctica: Victoria Land, Siegfried Peak nord | reverse complement strand
TCTGGTCGAAGTCAAAACCCGCCGTTCCAGCGACTTTGGCGAGCCGCAAGAAGCCGTGGGAAAGGCCAAAAGGAGTCAACTCGAACGTCTCGCCCGCGCGTGGATGCAACTGCATCCCGACGACGAATCGCTGCGCTTCGACATCATCGAAATCTGGTGGCCAGACGAAGGCAATCCGCGCGTCGCGTGGATCGAAAACGCTTTTGAAGCGCGCGTTTAGCGACTTCACTTGGAGTTGGCTTTCCCCTCGATGTGAAATTGCGCGGCAGGAATCGCTTTGGAGCAAGGAATTTCAGGTTAAAATGAAGGGCCGATGCTGGCCCATGTTGATTCGCTCGCGGCTTTAGGAGTGGACGCTTATCGCGTTCGCGTCGAGGTGGATGTTTCTCAAGGATTGATTTCTTACGCCGTGGTTGGGCTTCCCGACGCGGCGGTGCGCGAAAGCGGCGAACGGGTGCGCGCGGCGATTCGCAATTCGGGTTTTTCGATGCCCGCGCGCCGCGTGACGGTGAACTTAGCGCCCGCTGACACCAAAAAACAGGGGCCGCTCTTCGATTTGCCAATTGCGCTGGGTGTCTTGATGGGCGATGGCCAACTCAAGCCGAAGTTGGCGGATTTCGCGGCGATTGGTGAGTTGGGCTTGGACGGCGAAGTGCGCCCCGTCACGGGTGTTTTGCCGATGGCCCTGGGCGCCCGCGCGCAGGGCAAACGCGCGCTTCTGGTGCCCAAAGCCAACGGAGCCGAAGCCGCGGTCGTCGAAGGGTTGGACGTTTATCCCGTCGAAAGTTTGGCCGATGCCCTCGAACTTTTGCGCGAAGGCACACGCGCGCCCTTGGCGCCGGTCACGCAGTTTGAAGCGCCCGATCAACTGCCTGACGGTGTGGATTGGTCGGATGTCAAAGGTCAAGAAGGCGTCAAGCGCGCGATGGAAATCGCGGCGGCAGGCGGTCACAACATCCTTTTGGTGGGTTCGCCCGGTTCGGGAAAAACGCTGCTTTCGCGTCGTCTGTCCACGATTTTGCCGCCCATCCCAATGAACGAGGCATTGGAAGTGACCAAGCTGTATTCGGTCGCCGGGCTTTTATCGCCCGGCCAAAGCTTGATTCGTGAACGTCCTTTTCGGGCGCCGCACCATACCGTTTCGCACGCCGGACTCGTCGGCGGCGGAAGCTATCCGCGCCCCGGCGAAATTTCTCTGGCCCATCACGGCGTGTTGTTTTTGGATGAACTGCCCGAATTCCACCGCGACGTGTTGGAAGTAATGCGCCAACCGCTCGAAGACGGTTTCATCTCCATTGCCAGAGCTGCGCAAACGCTTACCTTTCCGGCGCGCTTTCAATTGGTGGCGGCAATGAACCCATGTCCCTGTGGTCATCTACTGGGCGGAATGAAAACGGACGCAAACGGAGCCGGCACGCACTGCACGTGCACCGCGCCGCAAATCCGCCGTTATTTAGCCAAGATTAGCGGCCCGCTCTTGGATAGGATTGACATTCACATCGAAGTGCCGCGTTTATCCAGCGATGAGCTAATGAGCAAGAGGACAGGAGAAAGCTCCGCGAGCGTGCGGCGTCGCGTGGTTGCGGCGCGGGATAAGCAACGCGAGCGGATGAAAGGGCAGGGGATCTCTTGCAACGCCGGGATGGGCGCCAAGGCGATGCGGGAGTTCTGTGAGATGGACGCGGGCACGAAAGAGCTACTCAAGGCGGCGATTGCTCAGTTCAACCTGTCGGGCAGGGGATATGACCGCACGCTGAAGGTGTCGCGGACGATTGCGGATTTAGAGGGCGCGCAAAGCATCGAGATGCACCATGTGGCGGAGGCGATCAACTACCGCGCGTTCGACAGAAAGCTGTTCGGGTGAAAGGAAAAGGACGGGAAGAAGAGAGGAAGAGGGCGAGGTGGTTTTCCACGATTCGACTTGGGGTGCGTGTTGAGTTGTGCGCTTCACTCATTGATGAGAAGGGAAAGTCGAATCACGGAACTTTCGTGATGGCAAGTAGTGCATTAGTCGAACCGACGAACAAGAAGGAGCGGTTCCAGGAGCGAGGACGCCGACGCGCACAAGAAGCTGAGGCAAAACCTTCGCGCCTCAAGGGGCTGTTTTCGGTTGTTGAGGGCGCGAGTGGTGAGGACGCGACGAAGCAATTGTTCTCCTTGCTCCGGCTTTTCCATGTGAAGACGCCTCCTCAGGGGAGGTCACTGTCTTCTCTACAGATGATGCACATGGGGCGCTTGTATTGGAGGCGTTGAACCCCAGAGTGCAACTCCCGCTGGCGCGAGGAAAAAGCGATGTCCCGGAACGTGCGAAGCCGTTGAAGCGGGGATAGGTTAAGTCGCGTTTGGCCACCGTGCCTTGGTGCGCCGCTTGAGGAGCGGGAACGCGAAGTGCAAAACGAAAGGCGTCCTCAGTTGCGAGCGCCTTTTGTTTTACAATGACGGGTCGAACTCTTTACGGCATCATCATGTGGTTGCTCCGGCCCTGCCAGCCGTCAATGACGATCCAGAACAGCATCATCACCACATCGCCGAGCGCAATTCCGAGGAAAAAGGGAATGGTGCGGCGGTAGGAATCGTTGCCTCCAAAGCGGGTAATGAGCGTTTTGCACGTCCAGCCGATGAAAATCGAAAACCACAGCGCGGCGCTGGGATACGACTGGCCCATCACCAGGCCGACCGGATGAAGCGGAAACCACGCGAAGCGCGCGCGCATCGCAACGGTGCCCCAGGTGACGAGCGCGCCGACCAAAAAGGCGGCCCAGTTCCACTTCGGGTCGCCGCCGCTTCCGTTGAAAACGGTCGGCAAAAAACGCGTGATGGTTCGCTCGCTTTCGACGTGCGTCCACGTCACGTTCGCCAGGCTCAAGGCGCCGTTTTCGTGGCCCAATCGAACGCCCATCCACAAACTCAGGGCCAGCGATAGCGTCACCACCGTTCCCAACAGCGTCAAAAATGGGCGCCGCGCGAGCTTGAAATCGTGCGCCAACTTGAACGCGTGCAGAAAGCTGGGCATCGAAAAGCCGCGCATATGCTGGGCGAAAGAAGCCTGCACAAACGTCGCGGGCACCACGCCAGAACCCGCCGACAGCCACGTCGAAGGCTGGGAAAAGAAGAGTTGTGAGGTCGCGCCAAGGGGCGAGTTGTCGGAAATCAGCGACATCAGCCCCGCTTCGACGGCCACGCGCGACAGCACAACCGCCGACAGCAAATACATTCCCCACACCACGAGCGCCACATCAAGGCGCACGCCGACAAAGAGCATCCAGCCGATGATAAAGCCAAGCGCCCCGAAAAATCCCCAGAACGCGACGGGATAGCTCATGATCTCGCTCGCTTCGTCGGGAGCGGCTTTTTGCCTTCCCAAAGCGCGACGGGCGATGAGTTTGAAATGTTCGCGGCCCGTCCAAAACAAGAGCGCGGCAAAAGCCAGATAAGCGCCCACCGACTCGAATCCCAGAAAATTGTCGCCCGAAACTGCGCCCGGCGCTTTGGGCAAACTCGCCGAAGGAAAGCCGACCAGAGAAAGCGCCACGAACTGCAATTTGGTGAGCCAGTAGACGAACCATAGCGAAAACGACACTTCCGACGATAGCAAAAACGCGATGCCAACGGCCAGAGGATAGGTTTCGAGCATCGTCCAACCGATTTGATTCCAGGGCGCTTCGGAAAAAAACGGCCCCAGATCGAGCGACATCGGAAAGTCGGGCACTTCGGGAAAATAGCGATGCGTGCCGCGAAGCAGTTGCACTCCGACCACAAGCGCAAAGCCCGTCCACATCAGGCCGTTCCGGAAAAACGGCGTGGTGGAAGAGGAATTGTTGTCCATGTCCTGCGTCATTTCGAGCGGCAAGCGCAACAGGGGAAACGACAGCGCCTCGTTTTGCGCCCACTGGCGGCGCAGCATCGCCGACAGACAGGCGAGCATCAGGTAGCTCGCCAGAACGAGCGCGCCCCACAGCAAAAGCGGCCCGACCCACGCGCTCCAGGGAATCGGCCCGCCCAGATACCAGCCGTCCAGCACTTGCCGGTTGAGTTGCCCGTTGTGCAAAGCGGGCGTGAAACCGTTTTTGAGGTGCGGCACCAGAAAATCGAGCCACTTGTTTTCCGGCGTCGCATAATAAAAAGCGGCCAGCAGGTTCGGGATGAACAGGTTTTCCGCTCCGTGTCCCGGAATCAAACACGAGAACAAGCAGGTGATGTAAACGACGAGCGTTTCCTGCCGCGAAAACCGCAGCTGCTTCGACACCAAACCCAGCAGCGGATTGACCACGAGGAGCAACAACAGCAACGCGCCGATGGCTCCAGGCGGAAGCGGCGACGCGCCGAGCATCGTGTTTTGGAACTTGAAGTCAATGACCGGGATGATCAGGGCGAAAACAACCGTCAACAACAGCGAAAACGCGACGACGCGCGCCGTCACGCCTTTGGCAGGCGTCGGTGACGAGGCAGGCGCAGCTTCAACCGAAGGTGCAGAAGCAAGAGGAGACATGATAAAGCGTGTTATAGAAAGTCGTGACAGAGAAGCACCAGTGCGCATTTGTCATTCTTCAGGTCGCGTTTTCCCTTCAGAATGACAAAGGTCTGACTTTTGTTGCGTGTAGCCATCACCTTAAAGCGCCTAAATAAAAGCGGTGGATGTGTTTGCGCGGGAAGGCGATGCTCGTGATTTGTTTCCTTAAAGCGAATCCACTTTCCAATCCAAACCTTCACGCACCACAGCCACTTTTATTTAGGCGCTCTTAGGAACTGCTATAGGAACCGGTTCGAGAACGCGAAGCGTCAGCGAGTGCCTTGTTCAGGGGCCGAAGGCCATCCTCAGAAGGAAGACGCTTGGCCTTCTGGACGATGCACTCGCTGACGCTTCGCGTTCTCGAACCACTTCCACTCAGATATAAGGAAAGTGCGCGCGGCACGAGCAACTACAAACGGAAGGCGTCCACGCCTTCGTGGGTCAAAACGACGGGTTCGATGGTGCCGTCTTTGCGGAAGTGGAGGCGCTCCAAGCAGGTCACGCGGTGGTTGGCCTCGGTCTGGTTGAGCGGGCGGCGATGGTAGCAAATTACCCATTCATCTTCCCTTTCGGGAAGTTGCAATACCGAATGATGCCCCGCGCCGCGCGCGATGCGCTCGTCGTTTTGGAGCAGCAACCCTTGCGGCTCGAACGGCCCGAAAGGGCTTTGGCCGATGCCATAGGCCGCGTGGTAGGAGTGGTCAATCCAACCGCCTTCGCTCCACATCAGGTAATACAACCCGCGCCGCTTGATCATGAACGGGCCTTCGATGAACGAGGGCGAAGGCGTGATGCACAAAAAAGCCGTGTTGAACGCGCGCATCGTCGGCGATAGTCGCGCCACGACGCATTGCCCGTGCCCGCCGAAATACAGATACGCCTGCCCGTCCTCGTCTTGAAAACAGTGCGGGTCAATGGGTTGGGCGCCGTGCGGATAGCCCTGAACAAGGGGCAACCCCAGCGCATCACGGAACGGGCCGCGCGGCGAGTCGGAACTCGCCACGCCGATGCCCGCGCCATCGCCTGCCGAAAAATAAAAGAAGTAGCGCCCGTCTTTTTCGGCGCACGAAGGCGCCCACGCGGCGAACTGCGTTGACCACAAAATGTCGTTCAAATCGAGGATGCGCCCTTCGTTCGTCCAATTCACGAGATCCATCGAGGAGAACGCTTCGAAGAAGGTCTGCTCGTGATAGGGGCGCGAAGTCGTCGGGTAAATCCAGAAGCGGTTCTCGAAGAAGTGGATTTCCGGGTCGGCATACCAGCCGGGGAAAAGTGGGTTGGGCATGAAGAATTAAAGCCAGCGAAGCAAAATCGAGGGCCATTTACTGGGGCGTGAGCTTGATGTAGTCGAAGGTCAGGTCATATCCTGAGCTGCTGGAATTTTTGCCGGTGGCAGTGAAGGTGAACCACTTGTCGCTCGTCGTGGAGGGCGACCAGGTGCCGCAATCAATTTCGGTGTAGGTTTCAAATTGCGCCCACTGATCTTGCTCGGCACCTACATTTGTGGCGGCTTCGTTGGGCCGGGAGATCGAAAGCTGAAAGCGCCCGCGCGTCGGAAACTTCTTGACGCCGATTTTGACGTTGTAAGTGCCTGCGGGAATGTGCGGCACAACGAAAGTCACGCGCGGGCCACTTCCGGTGGCGCGCAAAATATTCGCCTGGCCCGCGCTGTAGCCGCTCGCGCTCACGGAGTCGAGAGCCGTTCCGCTCGAAAGCTGGGCAACGGAAAGCGTTTCGCACTCGTAGCGCGGATAAACCACGCCGGGAATGTCGATCTCGAAAAAGCGGAGCTTGTAGAGGTCGGCATCTTTGGCGACCGCATTGAACAGGTCGCTATTCCACGCGATGGAAGCCAGAAACTTGCCGCTCGCCAGGTGGTATTCGGGGTGCAGCTGCGCGCAGTAGGTCTGAACTTGATAACCATTGGCGCCGGTAAAAAAGGGAGCGTCAAAGGCGAAGTTCTGGGTGAACGGCCCGGTCGGTGAGTTGCCGACATTGGAGTAAGCTGTCGCGCCACCGTAGGGTTTGAACAGTAACACCCATTTGCCGTTGAGAATGTGGACGCTTTCGACCTGATCATCGCGCACCTTGGCGCGGCCACTGCTGCCCGCACTCCACGTCGTCCCACCTTTCCAAAACTGCCATGCGCCCGGCGTTTCCACTTGCGACAGCGCGCAGCGATGCACCCACGTTCCGCCCGGACTTCCGGCGCCGCCCGTTCCATAAACGTAAACGAAGCCGCCAGAAACGACGGAGGCGCGATACGATGAGCCTGGAACGCCTGTCATCGGCGAGTCCACCATGTTCAAAAAGGTGAGTTGGCCGCTGCTTTCAAAGCGAAACTTGGCGAAGGAATTTCCCGGAAATGAAAAGCCGCCCGCGCCGTCGTTTTTGACACGTTGGGCAAGGCCATAAGCGAAGCCGTTGGCTTCAAACATCCCTTGCAGCCAGTAGCGATCTTGCGTTCCCGGCACGCCATCGGGCGGATTGGGAACCGCCAGCGAACCGCTGGTGGCGATTTGCAGCGTGCCATTGGTTTCGCGCAAAATGCTGTTGCCGATCATCGTCCAACCGGGGTTGTAGGCGCCATCGGCGGCCTCGGTGCCCAGAATCGTGTCAGCGTGAATCCAGTAATTGACGCCGTTGGAAGCCCGCAGACTGGTGCCCTGATCGCTCCCCGACCAGGTGTTGTCGTTCTTGGCTTGATACATATCGTAAAAGCCCTGTTGCGTGATCGGCGTTTGAGCCAGCAACGGAGCGCGCAAAGCCAACAGCGATAGGACGCAACCACACAAAGTTTTAAAGGTGATGTTCATGAGCAAAAAGCAGAACCGGTTGAATTGATCAAAGACCGCAACAACCCACTACGCGGGTTCGCGTTCGTCAGCCTCCCGTCGCCTTGGTGTCGAAATCAGTCGGCAACACACGCGATGGATTGCGCCACACGCGGCAAAGCGGCGTCGCAACGCGCACAATTCCCGGCCCGCTTCCACTTGCGTCTGTCGAATAAAAACGTTTGCCATCGCGCTCGTATTCGTAAAGTGGAACGACTGCGGGCGAAGGCTTCTCATCCGCTTTGGCTGTCGCGGGCAAAGCATAAAAGAGCAGCTTCTGATCGGCTTTGGCTCCAGTCGTCAGGCCATTCGCCGTGCCATAAACCGCAACGAGGCCATCGGGTTTCGCCGAAGGCGGAAGCGCGAAAAACGGGATGCTGGCGACCGTCTTCGCCCCGACGCCGTCGCGCAAAGCGAGCGAGCCATCGCGCCGCTCGTAAACCGGCACAGGCAGATCGAGGCGCGAATCGCCAAGGTCAAGGCGATACATCATCTGGTTGTAATCGTAGCGCGGCGTGCGCTCCTCGTTGCCCGAATAGGTCACCGTGTAAGTCCCTTCGAAATAAATCTGGCGTCCGCCGCTTTGGGCGAAAAACGGGTGTTGAACGGGGTTGTAAAAGGTGTATTTGTCGTGGGTCAGAACTTTGCGCGCGTAAATCCACGGGCCGGTCGGCGTGTCGGCTTCGGCGAACCACTGCTCGCCCAGAGCGGACGTGCCGAACTGCTGCGTGAAAATTTGCACCCAGCGCCCGCGATACGGATTCCAATACGTCGAAGAGCCGTGCGCGATGACTATGGCATCGGTTTCGATGTCGTGGAACTGAAGTGGCGCCTCGTCGGCCTTCATCAGACCGGCCTCGACGAGCGTTTTGATCTCGTCTTTGCCGATGCGCGCCGTGTCGCTTTTCCAGCCGTAAACCAAACGGCCCTGCGCGTTGCGCTCCAATTTCGTTTTGGCGCCGTCAAAGGTCGTGCCCGCGACCAGAGGCGTGTAAGCCTGATACAGATGCCCGTTCTGAATGTGCGCGACATCGGCCAGCGTGCGCTGGAACGGGTCGAAGTAAAGCCACCTTTGCCCGCCGGACTGCGCCACAAACGGTTTGCCGCCCGGCACGAGCGTCGAATCGAAGGCCCGCACTTTGTCAAACACCTGTTTTTCGTCGTTGAAAACGGCAAGTCCCCGTTCGCTCGATTTGGAATCGCTTTCGGCTTTGGCATACAGCGCCCACAACCGCTCGCGTCCCGCCACATCGGGCAAAGTGAACAGGCCACCCATCCACACCGGCGATTTGCTTTCCATGGGAATCATCTCTTTGGAAAAACCCTCTGCATTGACGAAGTAGTTCAAGTCCACGCCAACGGACGGGTCAAGCCCGCCCTGGCCGGGTAAAAGTGAGGTTGCGCTGGAGGTTTTGAAGTTGCCAAGCGGATAAGCCGCGCGGTTGGTGTCGCCCCACAGCCAGAACAGTTGGCCTTTGTAGGGCGTGGCTTCGACGGTGTCCTGTCCCATTACGAGGCCGTTGATGAGCGGCTGTTTGAGCGGAACCGGCACGCCCGCAAGCACGCTGTCACGGTAGATGCCCGCGCCGGTGATGCGATACAACCGCTCGGCGATGTTTTGCCGCGTCATCGTCATCTTTTCCTCGTGTCCGGCCTCCACGGTGAACGCCTGGCCGTGATAGCCGAAGAAGTCCTTGGGCGAATCGTAGCCGGAACTTTTGATTTGAAAGAACAGTTTTTGCCCCATGAACTCCGGGTCGTTAATGGCCACGATGCCGTTGGAGTCGGTGATGTATTTCACGTCGTTGGTCGTGCGAAGCTCCACCAGCGGAATGCCGCGCCCGGTCGCTTCATCCACGACGCGGATGCGAAAATAATCGCCCGGCGCAGCGCGGGCGCACGAGGCAAAAAGCCCAAGGCAAAGCAAAGGCGCAAAAGTGCGCGCGCAGGTGTGGAAGTGGTTCATAGAACCAGTAAAGTGTTTGATACCACCGGAACGTGAGGGTGCCTCATTCTCTTGAAGCACTTGAAAACCAAAAGCAAGTTTTGGAAAAACCCTTTTTTGTGGGAATGATAGCGGTAACATTTTGGAATAAGGAGACGAATGCGCCGCGAAGTTCAAGCGGCCAAACGTTTTTGCACTTGGTCTTGCGGCTCGTAGCCAAGGAGTTCGCGCGCGGAGCGCAGGGAAAGCAGTTCGCGGGGCGTGTCGGATGTTCCGTTGACAACGGCAAAGCCAAGGTTTGGCGTTTCGAGGGCGCGTTGAAAGAGTTGCACGGCGTCGCCCGGCGAAATCCACACGTTGTTGATCCAGCTGTCGGGGCGTAGCAGTTCGGTTTGCTCGAACCAGCCCAAACGCACGGCGACGAACTCCAGGCCGAACTTCTGGTGATACCATTGACCGGCCATCTCGCCGAAGATTTTCGAGATGCCATACAGCGAGCAGGGCGCGTAAAAGTCGGTTTCGATGGGCGCTTCGGTCTGGTCAAAGCCGCACCACACGGTTTGCACCGAGGAGGCAAAAACGACGCGCCGCACGCCTTCTTGATGCGCGGCGTCGAGCAGGTTGTAAAGCCCTTCGATGTTGTTGGGCAGCAATTCTTCTCGAAACGGCGCCTCGTCCGAAGTCGCCGCAAGATGAAGCACCGCGTCCATTCCGCGCATCGCGCGCCGCAGCGACTCCATGTCTTGCAAGGAGCCGATGTGGGAGCGCGGGTGCGGCAGCGGCGCGATGTCGAACAGATGCAACTCGTAGCGTTGATCGAAAGGCGCGACGAGATGTGGCCCAATCCGACCCGATGGGCCGGTGAGCAAAACTTTGAGTTGGGGCATGAAAGAAGTTTCAGCGTGAAGAGGCTCGCTTCAAAAACTCAAACGGAAGCGTGAGGTTTTGCGGCGCGGCGTCCAGAAGTTTGATGCGGCGTTGCAACAGTTCCACCGCTCGATGGCACATCTCGCCAATCGGCATGGCGATGGTCGAAAGCGGCGGGTCGAAATACTCCAAAAACGCGTTGCCCTCGCAACCGATGAGCGCGACATCCTCCGGAACGCGTAGCCCCAAGTCGCGCACCGCGCGAAAGGCGGCGATGGCGAACTCGTCGTGATGGCAGTAGATGCCGTCAACACTTCCGTTGCGTTCGACGAACTCGCGCACCGCCTGGCGCGCCGCCGCGATGTCCCACGACGGCGACACGATGACGCGCGGCGCTAAACCGGCTCGTCGCATCGTTTCTATGTAAGCATCGAAGTGACACATTCCGGGCCGGTCGGCGCCCGGAGGCGAAACGTAGGCGATGCGCGTGCAGCCAACGCTCAGCAGATGTTCGATGGCCGCGCGCGTGCCCGCGCCCAAGTCCACGAAGACGAAATCGCCATCCCAGGGCACGGATTGACCCGAACCCAGATGAACGCGCGGGATGTCCTGCCAGGGCGTGGGGCCGAGCAGCTTTTCCATTTCGCCCAGTGGCGGCGGGTCAACGGCGAGCACGCCGTCAACTGGCCACTGAAAGCGCCGGTGCGCGTCCTCGTCGTAGAAGTGCCAGTCCATCTCGCTCACGCTCAGTTCCAAGCTTGTGTTTTGAACGGCTTCCTGGCACGCTTTGACGATTTGCGAATAAACCGACGAATGCAAGTGGCTGATCCACACGCCCAGCACAAAGGTGCGCCCCGAAGCGAGGTTGCGGGCGCTCCGGTTGATCTGGTAGCCCAGACGAAGCGCGGCTTCTTCCACCCGTTGGCGCGTGAAGGGCTTGACCGACAGACTTTCGGTCGGGCTAAGCGCCCTGGAAACCGTCATCGGAGACAAACCCAGTTCACGCGCGATGTCGCGGATGGTGATGGCCATAAAAGAAGTTTGCTGGAAATCCCAGACACCGACTCAGGGTGATGAACGCAACCGAAGCCTTACTGCAACAAGGTCTGCGCGTTGCCGAGATAGCCTTGCAAGCTGGAAGGCGCGCCCGCAGTGGCGGTGGGCGAGGTGTCCGTTGCGTTGGAGTTCGTCCACATATTGATGGAAGCGCTGCCCGTTGCGGTGGGCTTGAGCGACTTCACGTGGCCGTCGCAAAACAAAAAGTTGGTCGTGCCCAGGTGGTTGGTGAAGGTGTCGGTCGCAGCGGCCAGCCAACTCGCTTTGTTCATGTGCGGGTCGGAACGCCCGCCGCGATCCTCACAAACCGAGATCGTCGTCGAGGGCAGGTTGATGGCCGACAGCGCGACGCCATTGAACTGCTTCCAGGGCCGCGCGCCGCCAAAGCCGTCGCCGCTCGTGCCTTCGTCGCCGCCGTTGGCCATGTAGGAACGCGGAAATCCTGACGCGTAAACCGTGTTGGCGTCGGGCGTGGTGTTGGACGGGCACTTGTAAATTTGCACGCTTTTCACATACGGCTCGATGCGGTTGTGCCAGGGGTAGTAAGCGGTGGCGTCGTTTTGGAACGGCGGCATCGTTTCATCGTAGTCCTGAGCGTATTGCAAAATGCCCAGGCCGATCTGCTTGAGGTTCGACTGGCACGAAGAGCGCCGCGCGTTTTCGCGCGCCCGCGCAAAAACAGGAAACAAAATCGCTGCCAGAATGGCGATGATGGCGATCACAACGAGAAGCTCGATGAGCGTGAACGCGCTCCGAAAGTGTGTTTTCATGGACAGATGGGAAGCCGCTTCCTAAAGGCAGTGCGTTGCCTGTGGTAGCGGTAACATTCCTCTAAAATCATTATACCCACTTTGCTTTGATTTTAAACATGCTTTGGCAAAATTCCAAAAAGAAAGATTTTCTCTGGGCGAGTGTCATTTTCACGCCCCAAACGCTTTCGCGTTGAAGTTGCTCCAAAGGGTCAAGACCAACCCGGCGAGCGGCAGGAAACGACTTCTCGACTTCGGGCAGTTTGGCTGGAGGGTTAGTCGGGTTTTTTAAGACGCACGACCGCACTTTTCCTTGTGGATAAGTTGAAGTCTCGTGCCTTCAAGGGGCAAGAAAAGTCACCCGGTTCTTGAGAAGCAGTCTGAAAAGTGGTTGCGCGCATAAGTTCTTGACTGGAAGGAGGCGTCAGCCCCGCTGTTAATCTGGTGGGAGCGGGGCTGACGCCTCCTTTTAATCCCCGTTTCACCCCACAAAACTGACTTTCAAGCTGCTTCTGAGGGTAAGCCAGCATAGACAGGCATCGCTCACCGGGGCCATTAGCTACCATTCGTTCGATCTGCCCTTTTAGAGCGTATCCGAATAACCCTTGATTAAACTGGAATGGTCTTTATGAGCCAGAGTAAACGCGCTTTGTTTCGCTGTCCTAATGAGTTGTGGGAGAAGTTGGCGCCGTTGATTCCGCCCCATGTGAACACCCACCGCTTGGGCGGAGGACGCCCGCGTGTTCCCGACCGCAGGTGCATGGACGGCATCTTCTTCGTGTTGCGCACCGGTTGCCAGTGGAAGGCGCTGGACGAAACGGGCATTTGTAGCGGCTCCACGGCTCATGCGCGGTTCCAGGAGTGGGTGCAAAGTGGGGTGTTCCTGGAGTTGTGGAAGGCGGGGTTGTTGGAATACGACGAACTCAAGGGCTTGGACTGGCAGTGGCTGTCAATGGATGGGGCGATGACCAAGGCGCCGCTGGCGGGGGAAAAAAACCGGTAAGAACCCAACCGACCGCGGAAAAAGCGGAGCCAAACGCTCTCTGTTGACCGAAGCGGCGGGCATTCCTGTGGGACTGGCCATTGAAGGGGCCAACCGCCATGACATGAAGTTGGTCGGGCCGACACTGGAAAGTGTGCCGGTCAAGCGTCCCCAACCCACGCCTGAGACAGCACAGAACCTGTGTTTGGACAAAGGCTACGACTACGAGGAGGTGCGCGCTCTGCTGCAAGAATTTGGTTTCACAGCGCACATCCGAGCCAGAGGGGAAGAGGCGAAGGCTCTCAAGAAGGAGGCGGGTTTCAAAGCGCGGCGCTGGGTCGTCGAGCGCACCCACTCGTGGATGAACCGCTTTCGCCGCATCCTCATCCGCTGGGAGAAACAGGCCGACAACTATTTGGCCCTCCTCCATCTCGTCTGTGCTATCATCGCCTTTCAACAAGCCGGGTTATTCGGATAGGCTCTTA
>JAABUM010005418.1_pt1 | contig 13430 bp, 12 predicted proteins | sample 5559161 | NCBI WGS metagenome assembly JAABUM01 (sample SAMN10711868, study PRJNA513369) | rock metagenome | isolation source: Antarctica rocks | place: Antarctica: Victoria Land, Siegfried Peak nord | reverse complement strand
TCGCCGCATCGCTCGTTGTCTTCCCGCGTCCGTACTGGCGTAGCCGATGGGGCGTGCGGCAGCAGGCCGTTCTCTGGCCCTTTATCAGACAGTTTCTTAGAGGTCATGTTGCAGATCGAGCGCTCGGTGATCGCGGCGCGGAAGCGGTCGGTCTGCGTGATGATCCAGTTCGTCAGGTAGCCACCGTAGGAACCGCCGGTCACGCCGAGGCGCGCGGGATCGATCCAGGGGGCACGTGCGAGCGCCGCATCGACACCGAGCATCACGTCCTGATAGTCGCCGCCGCCCCAGTCATCGTTCGAGCCGAGGGTGAAGCGCTCGCCGTAATTGGTGCTGCCACGCGGATTGGTGAAGAGGACGCCATAGCCGCGCGCCGCCAATACCTGGAAGTCGAACAAGAACATGTTGCCGTAGGCGGCGTGCGGCCCGCCATGAATCGAGAGGATCAGCGGGTATGTAGCCCCTTCCTGCATCCCGAGCGGCGGGACCAGCCAGCCCTCGATCGACCACCCCTCCGCACCCGCATACTCGAACGACTCCGGCGTGGCAAGGGTCACTTCCGCGAAGAAGGGGCCGTTGACCTCGGAGAGACGGCGCGGGGTCGCGGCGGGATCGCGCGGATCGGCGCAGTAGACATCGCCCGGATTGAGGTTGTCAGCCAGATTGAGCGCCAAAGTCGTCCCCGCCGCGCAGAAGGCGAACGCCTGCACCTGTTGCCCGCGCGCCTCGACGACCCGCGTCGCGGCACCCCCAGCGAGCGGCACGCGCCAGAGGGGGGTATCGCCGCCCGACGAGGCGAGGGTGTAGAGGGCACCGCCTTCCGGCGACCAGACCGGTCGCGCCGCCGCGAGGCCCGCGCGCATGTCGGTCCCCACCGCCAGCCCCATACTGAGATCGAGCGCCGCCGTGAGGTTGCGCGGCGCACCGGAACCGTCCGCCGCGATGATCCAGAGATCATCGTTCCCCCCGGCGGTGTTCGCGCGGGTATCCCCGACGAAGGCGATCAGTTGCCCATCCGGCGACCAGACGGGCGCATCCGCCGGGCCGTCACCGGTCGGCAGACGGCGCGGCGCGCCGGTGCCATCCGCCGCGACGATCCAGAGATCGCTCCCGTCGGTGCGGTCGATCTCGTCGGCGGGGCCGACCTTGGCGACACAGACGAGCGCCTGACAGTCGGGCGACCACGACGGGGCGCTATAACCCCATTCGCCGCTTGTCAGCCGGGTTTCCGTGCCGGACAAATCGACGGTCCAGAGGTGGCTGCGTCGCCCGTTGGTGAAGCCGACGCCGTCACCCTTGTAGCGGATGCGGTTGACCGTGACCACATCGTCGGTGACCCGCCCGCCATCGTTGATGGCGTCGTCGGGCGCGAGGGTGCCCGCGTTGCCCGCCTCGTACTTCTCGCTGCGGACGAAGGCGAGCCGGGTGCTGTCGGGCGCCCAGACGAAGTCGCTGACGGCGCTCTCGCCGCTCGTCAGCGCGCGGGCCTCGCCGCCGATCCCGCTCGTGGGGATGATCCAGAGCTGCTTGCGCTCCTTCTCCGCGCGGTCGGCCAGGAAGGCGAGCCAGCGCCCGTTCGGCGACCAGCGCGGCTGCGCCACCGTGTGCGGCCCGTGCGTGAACTGGACCGCCTCGCCCGCCATCCCCGCCGACGGCACGAGCCAGAGGTCGCTCAGGTAGGCATCGGTCTCGCGGTCGAGATGGGTCTGCACGTAGCAAATCGCCGCGCCATCGGGGCTGACCGCCACATCGCCCACCATCGCGATCCGAAAGAGATCCTCGGGCTGGATACCACGCGGCGACTGCTCTGCCATCGGCTTACCTTTCTCAATCAAGAACGGAGCAGGAGACACAGAGACATAGAGGAGGAACGTAGAGAGGGTATGGGCGCTGGAACTACGCCCGCGCTCCCGTTTTACTCGCCCGCTCAGCCCCCTCGCCCCCTACTCACCACTCGTCGTCACCCGCAGCGTCCTGAGGCGATTCAGCGCCGCCGCGACTTCGAGCATGCGCGGGCGGGCAAGGTCGCCGGGGTGCTCGTCGGGGCGCTCCGCGAGGAGATCGAGGCACGCCCGGTCGAGCGCGGTGTCGAGCGCGGCCAGCGTCTCGGCGATCGTGCGTCGGCCATCGAGGATATCGCGCGCGGCGGCGTATGCCAACAGGGCACCAATCGCGCGGGTCTGGCTCGGATCGACGATCTGCTCGACCGCGCGCAGGTCGATCTCCTCCCCGCCGAACGCGATCTCCTCCGTGCCGCGCGCCCGCACCCGATCGCGCCCGCGACGCTCGGCGCTGACGCTCGCCGGGTCGGGGATGCGCGCGGGGGGTGCGACGAACGGCTGCGGCGCGGCGGGAGCGGGTGCACCGTCCTCGGCAGCGATGGCATGGGCGCGCGCCGTCACCTCGCGCGGGCGATAGGCGTCCATCCAGATCACCGTATCGGCCACGCCGAGATAGTCGCCCGAGCCGCCGAGGACGAGGATCGTGGAGACGCCGAGCCCGGCGCGCAGATCGCGCACCCGATCGACGAACGGGGTGATCGGCTCGCGCTCGCTCGGCACCAGCCGCCGCATCCGGGCGTCGCGGATCAGGAAATTCGTCGCGCAGGTATCCTCGTCCATGATCAGCGTCCGGCACCCCGCCTCGAGCGCTTCCACGATGTTCGCCGCCTGCGAGGTGCTCCCCGAGGCATTCTCGGTGCTGAAGCGCGCGGTGCTGCCGCCCGACGGGAGCGCACCGATGAAGGGTGAGATGTCCACCCCGGCCACCCGTCGCCCGTCCTCGGCGCGGATAACCGTCGTATCGGCGCGGGCCACGACCTGCTCGCGTCCATCGCCGGGGATGTGCTCGTAGGGGCCGCGCGCGATCGCCGAAAGCAGGGTCGATTTGCCGTGGAAGCCGCCGCCGACGATCACGGTCAGCCCTTCCGGCACGCCCATCCCCGTGATCGCGCCCGCGTGCGGGGCACGCAACTCGACGCGCAGTTCGGGCGGGCTTGCGAACGGCACCGCGTCGGCGAGCGGGTGTTGTGACACACCACTGACACGCGGCAGGAGCGCGCCATCCGCGACGAAGGCGACAAGGCCCCGTTCCGCCAGTTGCGCGCGCAACGCCCGTGCATCCTCGACCGTATCGAGATGCCGACGCGCCGCCGCCAGCTCGTCGACGGTCGTGAGGCGCAGCGCCTCCCAGGCGATCGTCGGCAACGTCTCGGTCAGCAGCACCGCCGCCTCGCGCCCGAGGATCGAGCGCCCCGCAGCTGGCAGTCCGGCACTCAGGCGCAATTCGGCCCACTCGTTCGCGACGCGACAGGCGCTCCGCTCCAGCACTTCCTGTCCCGGCGCATCGATCCGCACCTCACCGGACTTGCCGGAACCCTGCCCGCGTCGGGCGTGGCGTTCGACCGCGCGCGCGCCACGCCGTGCCAGGAAGTCGCCGAGCGCCACCCGTCGCGCCCGGCTGTCGTCATCGAGCGCGGGGTCGAGCGCGCCCTGTCCCGCGCGCGGCACCCGCACCCGCACGCGCGAGGGCGCGGCGAACGGATCGCCCTGGACGTGGTCGATGAAGAGCGTGACCGCGCCGAGTTCCCAGGTGCCGCGTAATTCCTTGTAGGCGGGATACGGACCACGATCGAGCCGTGCCAGCGTCGCGCGCAACTCCTCACCGGAGCGCGGCCGACCGTCGCGCGGCGGCTCATCACGGTGCGGCCCCCCGCCCCCATAGCGCCCCCCGTGACGACGATCCATCGGCGCTCCTTCCATAAAGACGATCAACCGCAGAGACGCAGAGACACAGAGAACGACGGAAGAAGGGACGGTAGCCACAGAGTTCGCAGAGCGCGCAGAGTACGCGGGAGAGAGGGGACGAAAGAGTAGTGTGAGAAATAGAAGAGATTTTGAAAGCCGTCACGAAAGCCACCGATCTGCCTTTCGGCAATCAAGTTACATCAGCTACGCCCCCTCAAATCGTTCTTCTCACCCCGTACTCTGCGCGCTCTGTGCGCTCTGTGGCTACCGTAATTTCTTCCCTCGTTCTTTCGTCCGTCACTCCACAAAGCGGTAGCCGACGCCCCAGACGGTGACGATCTTCTCGTCGAGCGGTCCGAGCTTCTTCCGCAGGCGCATGATGTGGGTGTCCACGGTGCGGTCGAAGCCCGCGTAATCGTCGCCCCAGAGGCGTTCGAGGAGGAAATCGCGGCTGAAGGCGCGACCGGGATTCGAGGCGAGCAGGACCAGCAGATCGTATTCCTTGAGGGTCAGGTCGAGCGGCTCGCCATCGAGGGTCGCGATCCGGTCGGCGAGATCGATCCGCAGCGGCCCGCGCACGATCGGCGGCGGCGCGGGCGGCATACTCGTGTCGGCCCCGCCCTCCTCGGCCCCACCGTCGGACTCGGCGGCGGTCGTGTCGAGCGCCACGCGCCGCAATAGCGCACGCACCCGCGCCGTCAACTCGCGGATACCGAACGGCTTGACCACGTAGTCGTCCGCGCCGACTTCGAGGCCGAGCACCCGGTCGATCTCCTCGGCGCGCGCGGTGAGCATGATGATCGGCACCAGGTAATCCTGGCGCACCTGCCGACAGACCGCCAGCCCATCGAGGCGCGGCAACATCCAGTCGAGGATCAGCAGATCCGGCTTGGTCTGCCCCACGAGCGCCAGGCCGGTCAGGCCATCGAACGCCTGATGGACCTTGTGCCCCTCCGCTTCCAGATGCGTGCGGATCAGGTTATTGATCGCGGTTTCGTCTTCGACCACCAGGATCGTCGCCACATCGTTCCTCCCCGACGCACCATTATGGCACCTGCTCCCTGTTGTACCATACCGGCCACGGCTGTGACAGTTCAGGGGCACTGTCCCTTCGGACAGCGGCGCCCCCATCCTTCGTGCGGGGCGCCGGTCGCGCGGCAACTGCTACGCTCGATCGCCGGAGCGACGAAACGGGGAGGGGCGCACCATGACGCAGCATGAGCAGGACACCGAACTAGCGGCACTGCGGCGCGAGACGCAGGCGATCTAGGAGCAGAAGGCCGATCATTGGGATGCGCAGATGGGCGAGGGCAACGCCTTCCACAATCAACTCGTCGCCCCGGCGGCGGCGCGACTGCTCGCCCCGCAAGCGTGGGAGACGATCCTCGATGTCGCCTGCGGGAACGGGCAATTCTCGCGCCAACTGGCCGCGCTCGGTGCAAGGGTCGTCGCCACCGATTTCAGCGCCACCTTCCTGGCACGCGCGGCCGCGCGCACCATCGAGTACGCCGAGCGGATCACCTATCGGCAACTCGACGCCACGGACGAGGCGGCACTGCTCGCCCTCGGGGCGGGGCGCTTCGACGCCGCGATCTGCAACATGGCGCTGATGGACATGCCGACGATAGCGCCGCTCCTCCGCACACTGCGACAGCTCCTGAAACCGGGCGGGCGCTTCGTCTTCGCCGTGCCGCATCCCTGCTTCAACAACAACGCGACCCGCCTCACCCTCGAAGAGGAAGATCGCGCGGGGGAGTTACGGGAGACGCGCGGCGTACGCATCGCCGAATACTTGCAGATCCCGCCCGGCAAGGGGCCGGGATGCCGGGCGAGCCCGTGCCGCACTACTACTTCCATCGCCCGCTGCACGAACTCCTCGGGGAGTGCTTCGCGGCGGGCTTCGCGTTCGATGGGCTGGAGGAGCCGTCTTTCGCCCCGCCACCACGAGCGGCCGCGCCCTTTCCTGGGCGCGCTACCGGCAGATCCCGCCCGCCCTCGTCGCCCGCGTCCGCTCCCTGCCGCGCTGACCGCCCATTGTTACCCAGAACTTGCACAGGCACAACCTTTGCGGTGACGGTCGGCAGAAGAATGTCGTGCGTGTGAGGGGAGTGCCGTTATGGCGGGCAAGCGGGTCATCGTCACCGGAGCGACCGGGCTGATCGGCAAAGAGGTCTGCAAAGGGTTACAGGCGCGCGGCTACGATGTGGTCGTCTTCAGCCGCGATACCGAGTCGGCGCGCAAGAAGGTTCGCGGTGCGGCTGAGTACGTCGCCTGGCAGCCGGAGGAGGGGGGCGCGTGGGCGGACAGGGTCGATGGTGCCTACGCGATCATCAACCTCGCCGGGGCCTCGGTCGCCGGGAAGCGCTGGAACGACGAATACAAGCGCCAGATCCGCGACTCGCGCGTGATCGGGACGCGCGGCCTGGTGCGCGCTATCGCGGCGGCAGGGGAGCGGCCTCAGGTGCTGATCAACGGCTCGGCGGTCGGCTACTACGGCGCGCGTGACGCCACGCCGCTCGATGAAAGGGCCGCGCCGGGGAACGATTTCCTGGCCGAGTTGGTGCGCGAGTGGGAGGCCGAGGCGATGAAAGCGGAGGCGCTCGGCGTCCGCACGGCGCTGATCCGCACCGGCATCGTCCTCGACAAGCACGAGGGCGCGCTGCCGTTACAGAAGTTACCCTTCCAGTTCTTCGTCGGCGGGCCGATCCTGCCGGGCACCCAATGGGTCTCCTGGATCCATCTGGCCGATGAGGTCGGCATCATCCTCTTCGCGCTCGAACAGGACGGCGTGCGCGGCCCGATCAACGCCACCGCGCCCGCGCCGCAGACAAGTCGCGACTTCAGCTCGGCGCTCGGCGGGGCGCTCGGTCGTCCCTCCTGGCTCCCGGTCCCCGGCTTCGCCCTGAAACTTGCCCTGGGGGAATTCGCCGATACGGTGGTCACCGGGCAGCGGGTCATCCCGAAGAAGGCGCTCGAATTGGGCTACGAATTCCAGTACAGCACGAGCGAGGCGGCCTTACGGGCGACGTTCAACTCCTGACGCTGGCATGGTGTCCGTCCTCTGCACACGGTAATGGGGGACGCAGAGATGGATGTACTGCACACGCATTATTGACGCATTGACGGGCAATTGTGCGAGAATAGGGGCCATCGGAGGGTGCTATAGGGGGGGATGATGCGAACGGTGCGGCGCTTCGGCACCACGGAGCTGATCCTGAAAAAGGGTGACATCACCCACGAGACGGTCGACGTGATCGTCAACGCCGCGAATAGCGGGCTGCTCGGCGGCGGCGGCGTGGACGGCGCGATTCATCGCGCGGGCGGCCCACGTATCCTGGAGGAGTGTCGCGCGATCGTCGCGCGCCAGGGCGGCTGCCCGACCGGCGAGGCGGTCATCACCAGCGCAGGCTTGCTGGACGCGCAGTACGTCGTCCACACCGTCGGACCGGTCTGGAATGGCGGTGGCCATGGCGAACCCGCGTTGCTTGCCAGCGCCTATCGTGCCAGCCTCGCCCTCGCCGCCGAGCAGGGCGCGCGCACGATCGCCTTCCCCTCGATCAGCACCGGTGTCTACCACTATCCGACCGCGCAGGCCGCGCCGCTTGCCCTCGGCATCGCGCGCGATTATGCTCTGGCGCACCCGCAATTCGCCGAGATTCGCTTCGTGCTCTTCTCGTCCGAAACGCTCCGCACCTTCGCCGCAGCGCTCGACACTCTGGCGTTGGTTGCGGTGCATTGAGGCGCGCGCGGAGCGTTGCGGGAGGGTGCGATGCGCACCGCTGATATCCGCGCCCTCAACGAATACCACCACTGGGCAAACGGGCGGATCCCGGCGGCGCTCACGCAGGTCGGTTACACGTGCACCAGCGGCGAGCCGCGCAGCCAGATCTTCTGGCAATTGCTCGTCCACATCGTGAACCACGGCACGCAGCACCATACCGAGGCCGCGCTCCTCCTCACAGGGTACGGCGCGTCGCCCGGCAACATCGATCTGCACCTCTCGCCACTTGGTCAGACGAATCGGTAGCGCCTCACACCGCGCCCGTCGCCGCGTTGCCACGCAGCGGGTACACCTCCAACGACAGCAACTCGACCGCGCCACCAACCGCCGCGAGTGTCACCGAGATGTCGTCGTCTGGCGTCATGAAGAGTTCGGTGAGCGCGAGCGCGCCATCGTCGGCGAAGAGTTCGAGCGAGCAGCGGTCGAGGAAGAGGTGCAGCGTCAGCGTCCCGCCATCGAACGCGAGCGGCACCGCGCGCCGCCCGCTGAACGCCGCCGGACCCGCTGTCGCGCCGCGCTCGACGAAGAGCTTGCCCGCGCCCGCGTCGTAGTCGAGGATGATGCCGCTCTCCTCGGACGCCCCGATCGTGACCCGGAAGGTGCCGGTCGCGCCAGGCCCGAGCGTCAGCAGGAGTTCCAACGCGGTCTCCACCGCAGGCAGCGCGAGCGGCACGCCGGGTATGAGGCGTTGCGCGTCCCAGCGCCGCACCGGGCCGCGTAGCCCTCCTAGTTCCGCGACCGGACGCTGGACGAGGCGCGGCCCGTCAGGCATCTGGCGCAGGGCCAGCGCGCGCGGCAGGGTCAGCGCGCCACGCCAGGGCGAGGTCGGGAGCGCTTGCGCGTAGCGCCAGTTGCTCATCCAACCGATCGTCAGGCGGCGACCATCCTCCGGCGGCACGTCGGACCAGCTGATCGCCGCGTAGTAGTCGCGTCCCCAATCGAAGGGCAGGACCGTCCCGGCGGGGTCGGCGCTGCTGAACGTCGCGCCATCGAAGTCCCCGACGAAATACTCCATCCACGAACCCTCGGGGCCATTGAGGCTGACCAGGAGCACCCAGCGCTCCGCCCCGTCCGCCCCCTCGACCGGCAGCGGGAAGAGATCGGGGCACTCCCAGACGCCCGCCTGCGAGCCGTGGCCCGCGCCGAACTCCCCGGTCGCGCACCACTCGCGCAGATCGGACGAGGCGTAGAAGCGCACCTGCTGCCCGATCGTCACGACCATCATCCAGCGCCCGCTCGGGGCGTGCCAGCTGACCTTCGGGTCGCGGAAGACGCGCAGTTCCGGCCCCGCGATGACCGGGTTGTCGGCGTACTTCGTCCAGGTACGCCCGCGATCGCGGCTGTAGGCGAGGCTCTGTGCCTGCACACCGTCGCGCCAGTGGGTGAAAAGCGCGACGAGGCCGCTGCCGCCAGCGAAGAAGCCGCTGCTATTGTGCGTGTCCACGACCGCGCTGCCGGACCAGATCGCGCCTAACTCATCCGGCTCGAGCGCGACCGGCAACTGTTCCCAGGCGACGAGGTCGGCGCTGACGGCGTGGCCCCAACACTTCGCCGCGCCCGCCCCGCCGAGGTCGGGGACGTATTGATAGAAAAGATGGTATTCCCCCGCGTAGTAGACGAGCCCGTTCGGATCGTTCAGCCACCCCGCTTCCGGCGTGAAATGGATCGTCGGTCGCGCCATCGCCGTCATACACCCTCCCTACAGCGGCCCCCGCCCGCTCCCTCAGCGGTACGGACCCGGATCGAACCCCGCGAACTCGACGTCTGGCAGCGCCGCGAAGCGCCGCGCCATCGTGATCAGCGCCGCCTCATTGTCGTCCACCAGCAGGAAATCACGCCCGAGCGCGGCGGCGGCGGCACCGGTCGTGCCGCTCCCGGCGAAGAAATCGAGGACCAGATCGCCGGGCAGCGACGAGGCGGTGACGATCCGACGCAGCACGCCGAGCGGCTTCTGCGTCGGATAGCCGGTCTTCTCCCGCCCGGTCGGGCTGACGATCGTGTGCCACCAGACCGACGAAGGGAGCTTCCCTCGCGCCGCCTTCTCGGGGCCGACGAGGCCGGGGGCCATGTACGGCTCCCGATCGACATCCGCCGAGTTGAAGACATAGTTGGCGGGATCTTTGGCGTAGAGCAGGATGTTATCGTGCTTGGCGGGCCAGCGCTTCGTCGTCCGCGCGCCGTAATCGTAGGCCCAGATGATCTCGTTGAGGAACGACGCGCGCCCGAAGATGCCGTCCAGCAGCACCTTGCAATAGTGGACCTCGCGATAGTCGATGTGGAAATAGAAGGAGCCATTCGGCGCGAGGACGCGATACGCCTCGCGCAGGCGCGGCTCCAGAAAGCCGAGATAATCCTCGAACGAATCGGCGTAGGCGTCGCCCGCCACGCGCGTCGTGCGATAGCGCGCCCCCCCGAAACCGGTGCGGTCCCCGTCGGTGTCGCGCGCGGTCCGCAGTTGCGGGCGCGTCTGCGTCCGCCCGGTGTTGAATGGCGGATCGATGTAGATCAGCGGCACGGAGCCATCCGGCAACGCGCGCAGGGCCGCCAGATTGTCCCCGTAGATCACGCGCTGCATGCGCCCCCACCTTATCCTTCTGAATCGCGACTCTTCTAGAAGGATACCAGCCAGCCGAGAGCGACGCGGCGAGTAGCCGACCACAGCGACCATGGGGGGTGCGGCAACCTTGCACGAACGGTCGGCCTCAGTACTCGCGGAGCAGCGACCCCAGGCGCGCGATCCCCTCGCGGATGCGCTCGGGGGCGGCGTTCGAGAAGTTGAGCCGCATCGTACTCTCGCCGCCACCGTTGGGGAAGAACGATTTGCCGGGGACGAACGCGACCCCCCGCTCGACCGCCGCCGGGAGCAACTCAGACGCATCGATCCCGCGCGGCAGTGTCACCCAGAGGAACATCCCGCCTGTGGGATGGGTCCATCGCACGTCCGCCGGGAAGTGCTCCGTCAGCGCCGCCAGCATCGTATCCCGCCGCTCGCGGTAGCGCGCGACGATCGCGGGGAGGCCGGCCTCGATCTGCCCGCTCGCGAGGAGTTCGTGGACGATGTACTGGTCGAGCGTCCCCGTATGGAGATCGGTCCCCTGCTTCGCCAGCGCCAGCCGACCGATCACCTCGGCGGGTGCGACGACCCAGCCGACGCGCAGGCCGGGGGCCAGGGTCTTCGAGAAGGTGCTCAACTGGATCACGCCGCCGGCGGCACCCGCGATGGCGAGCAAGCTCGGCAGCGCATCCCCCTCGAAGCGCAGCGCCCCGTACGGGTCATCCTCGACGAGCGGCACGCCGTGCTCGGCACCCAGGGCCACGAGGCGTCGGCGGCGTTCGAGTGAGAGGGTGACGCCGGTCGGGTTCTGGAAGTTGGGCACGCAGTAGAGGAATTTGGGCTGCTGGCCCAGGGCCGGTTCCAACCCAGCGGGATCGAGGCCCGCCTCGTCCATCGGCAGATCGATATACGCCGCCTCGTAGGCGTTCCACGCTTGCAGCGCCGCGAGGTAGGTGGGCGATTCCAGCAGCACATGGTTGCCCTGATCGAGGAAGACCTTGCCGAGGAGATCGAGCGCCTGCTGCGAGCCCGAGGTGATCAGCACATTCTCAGCCGTTACGGTGTGCTCCGCCGTGCTCGTGCGCCGGGCGATCAGCGCGCGCAAGGGGCGATACCCCTCCGTCGCGCCGTACTGCAATGCCTGCGTCCCACGATCCCGTAGGATCGCCGCCGCCGCCGCCGCGACCTCGGCGACCGGGAACGACTCGGGCGCGGGGAGCCCCCCGGCGAGGGAGATGAAGTCCGACTGCTCGGTCAGCTTCAACAACTCGCGGATGGCGGAGCCGGTCAGCCCACGGGCGCGGCGCGCGTACTTCTCGTCCCATTGCACGTTGTTGATCCCTCCATACAGCGCCACCCTTAGAACGGGAAGGCCATGAGCACCGCTCGAGCAGCAAGTCAGCGGCGACAGCATAGCGCTAGCGGCGCTGCTGCGCGCGTCGTACGGGTGCCTCAGAGCGTGATCTTGATGCGCCCAGTAATGAACAGCACGTAGGTGATCGTCAGCCCGACGATGAAGACGGTCGAGCTGATCAGGATCGCGACGAAGATATTCACATGGGCAAGGCGATAGAGGATCAGCAACAGCGCGAGCGAGCCGAGCACCACGCCCCGGATCAACCAGCGAAACGCGCCGCCGCCATAGAGATCGCCCCAATTGAATTTCGCCACCGCTATCCCCCCATCATGCAGCACTTGCCGCTCTCACCGGCGCGCAACTATAGCAGACGTGCGCGGAGCGACGGTTCTCGATCCCCTGGTACCCACTCGCGCGAGGTTCCTCGCGCTCGTCGCGCCACCAGTGGCGATCACGCCGCCGCTCGTCCTTGGCCGTGGCATTCGCCTCTTCGGGATCAGCGCGGCCTTCATCGTCGCGCCGCTGCTGCTGATCGGCCCGATTCTCTTCGGCCCGATTCTCTGCCATAAAAGCACTATTTCCTGAATCTCTCGGGTGATGTAGCCATCTGGCATGCCTCTTGCGCAGTGCGGGCGGATGGTGCGCCGGGTCGTTGTCGCGGTCCACACACCGAGGGGGCACAAATCCGATCGCACGCCTCGCGCGTACTTAGCTATGGTCGGGCAACAGTGCCGACAGACCACGCGACCATCACGGCGCACAAGCGGATTGCCTCGCTGGATATAGACGATGCGATGGCAAAGAAGGAGAGCAGGATGATCGACCGACAGCAGCGCGTATCCCGCCGACAGTTCCTGACGACCCTGGGCATGTTGGCGGCGGGAACCGCCGCACTCGCGGCCTGCGGCACCTCGGACACCCCGACAGTAGCCGCGGTGGCGACGAGTGCGCCCGCCGCTTCCGTCGCCCCTGCATCGACGGCACCGACCGCCGCCGCATCGAGCGTACCGTCGACGGCGGCGTCCAGCGCGCCGACCGCCGCCGTCTCCACCGCGACCCGCGCGAGCACCGCCACCGCCGTCTCCACCGCGACTCGCGCGAGCACCGCCACCGCCGCGACCCCCACCGGGACCAGGACGACCGCGACCGCGGCGGCGGCTGGCGGCGGCGACGGCGACGTGCCGAACGGCACCTTCGGCGGCAGTAAGTTCTACAGCACCGTCGTGGACCAGAAGGTCGAAATCTCGTCGGTCGCGGGCGCGTTGAAGTGGGACAAGGCTCAGTACACGGCGAAGGTCGGGGACGTCACGTTCGTCGTGAAGAACCTCGGGCCGGCGCCGCACCAGCTCGGTATCGAAAGCAGCGCGCTGAAGTACGAGAGTGGCGTCCTCGCCAACGGCACCACGACCAATCTGACGATTAAGGGCCTCGCGGCGGGCGATTACGACGTCGTCTGCAACATCCCGGGCCACAAGGCGGCCGGTATGGTCGCCAAGCTGACCGTCTCGTAAGGGCAGCACAACGCAGCGCCACATCCCCGCAGGGGATCGGCTAACAAACATAGAGGGGGTCGGCGCTTGCAGAGCGCCGACCCCTTCGTTTCCAGTGACCGTCTGGGTCGCCCAGTTCAGCCTTCGAGGTGGCCTTTCGTCGTCGGCAGCGCATCGCCGAGGCGAGGATCATAGCTTGTCGCGGCGTCGAGCGCGCGGGCGAACGCCTTGAAGATCGCCTCCATCTCGTGGTGCGTGTTCCGCCCGTAGTGCAGCAGGATGTGCAGATTGATCCGCGCCTCGCGTGAGAGGCTATCGAAGAAGTGCCAGAGCAGTTCGCTGCTCAGGCCGCCGACGGCGGGTCCGGTGAAGGTGCCGTTCAGCACGCAATAGCTCCGCCCGCCGATGTCCACCGCCACCGTCGCCAGCGCCTCATCCATCGGCACGACCGCGTGGGCCGTGCGCCGGATACCCCGCCGCTCGCCGAGCGCCGCCGCGAGCG
>JAABUM010005417.1_pt1 | contig 13430 bp, 11 predicted proteins | sample 5559161 | NCBI WGS metagenome assembly JAABUM01 (sample SAMN10711868, study PRJNA513369) | rock metagenome | isolation source: Antarctica rocks | place: Antarctica: Victoria Land, Siegfried Peak nord | reverse complement strand
GTGACACACCCTATCGCTGGCTCGACCTCTACACCCTCTTCACCACGCTCCTCCCCGCCTACGACATCAACCGCGTGCGCTACTTCACGGCGGTTGTCAAACCCCGCCCCGGCAATCCGCATCAGGCGCAGCGGCAACTCGCCTACCTGCGCGCCTTAGAGGCCTCGACGCCGCGCCTCACGGTCCATCGGGGGCAATTCTTAGAGAGTCAGATTGAGGCCCGCGTCGTCACGCCCCCACCCATGCGGCAGCGCGTGTATAAGAGCGAGGAAAAGGGGTCTGATGTGAACCTCGCGTCGTTTCTCTTACTTGATGCCTTCAAGACCGAGTACGACGTGGCCGCCGTCGTCAGCAACGATACGGACCTTATCACCCCGATCGAGATGGTGAAGCATGAGTTTGGCCGCCGCATCTTCGTGTTTAACCCGCATGACCGCGCCTCATGGCCGATGAGAAATGCCGCAAGCGCCCCTACAGACTACCGCCGTATCCGTGCCGGCGTGCTCGCGGCGAGCCAGCTACCACCGACCCTCACCGACGCCGTAGGGACGATTACCAAGCCCCCCGGCTGGTAATTCTTGCCGCGCGCCCGCCGCTTGTCGGCCCGTCCGGCGCGCCCGCGCCGGTGCAGTTTGTCCGCCGCGCCCACCACAGCCAGGAGCGGCGCCAAGGAGAGAGGCGTGATAGGGGGAGAGGCAGCGGGAGAGCGCCGGCAGCCGCGCAATCGGCAGCAGGCATGGACTTGTCCTCATGACTGGTAGCGCCTGCGGGAAGGGCAGTCTCGTCTCACAGTGGACCCCATCTATTGACAAGACAGCCCGTCAGCGCCTCTTTGCCTCATATCTGCCGCCGCCCCCGCATCTTTTGAGAAACGACCCTGTATATATCCAAATTGGATGCCTACAGTCGTCTTCCCGCAGACGCTACCAGTCATGAGGACAAGTCCATTGGCCGACGTGGACTCGGCCACATGACACACGAACTGTGCGGGAGGAAATACTCCCGCACGGTATTGGCAAAGGAATTCAAGATGCGTGACTATCTTATCGCTCCTACAGCCCTAACCCTCTATAAAATGCTCGCCCCGTTCGTATAATCTCTCAAAAGACGTTAGTCTCCGGGGAGGTATAACTTCCCACACAGTTCGTGTGTCATGCGGCCGAGTCCAGGCCGACGCCCGCACAACTTGCGCCTGGACAGCGGCGTCACGCCACGGGGCGTGGACCGCCCACCGCACCCGTTGACACACGAGGACCCGCAGATGTATACTCTTGTTGATACATACTTGACGTTAAATAAAAGATGTGGTAAAGGAGCCCCGCGATGACCACCGACGATCTCTCCCTCCTCGTGGCCGAGATCCGCTGCGAGCACGATCACCTTACCCTGCAGGACATCGAGCGCACCGGCAACGACTGGACCGTCTACCTCCACGACGCTGCCCATCCCTGCACCTTTCGCGTCCACGACTACCAGGCCTTCCAAGCCCATGCCCCCAACCTCCCCCCCGCCTGGATCGTCCTCCAGACGCGCGCCGCCCACGCCGGTCACGACTTCGACGCCGACGCCGACGCCGACACCGGCACCGGCGCCCTCACCCTCCCCGAGCTCGCCCAACTCCTCGCCGCTGAGCAGGACGCTGACGGCCCCTCCTGGCACCTCCACGCCATCCATCGCACCCTCACCATTGCCAACACCCCGACCTACCGCGTCGAGGTTGTCGACCCCACCACCGCCGAGGTCCGCACCGCCCCCTCCCTCGCCGCCTACCACCAACTCTGCCACGCCCGCACACCCGCTGTCCCATGAGGAACAGATACACGCCCCCACACATACGGCGCTAGCCCCCTCGTCGCGTCGCTAGCCCCCTCGTCGCGTCGCTAGCCCCCTCGTCGCGTCGCCCGCCCCCTCGTCGCGTCGCCCGCCCCTCGGAAGGAGGAAGAGAGCCCTATGACGTTGCTCATCCTCGCTGCGCTCCTCCTGTTCTGCCTCGCCCTCGTCGCCCTGATCGCGTTCCTCGTCCAGCACGTCCCGGGCTGACACCACGCCCCCCGGCGACCCACCGCATCCCCCCTGCCCCGGCTCGCGCGCGACGCACCGATCCAGGCCGTCGATCAGGCCGCCGACGCCGCCAAGAATTGTGTGCGCCCGTCCGGCGACCCGTCGCGCCAGACGCTGGTGGGGCGGGCCTAGCGCGTCGGCGCATTCAGGTCGGCCGGTCGTGCCCCATCCTGGGATCAGGCAACGATCCCGTGTACGGGTCGCGCATCAACTCAACCGTCCCGCCCATCTCGGTGAGTGCCTCGCTTGACACGATGCCGTCGGTCCCCCGTCTCGCGCACCAACGCCCCGCGTTCCGCAGCATCGGACGCGTTCATGACACCTGCGCCCAGCGGGCGACCGTCGTGTCGAGAGCAGCGAGGTCACAGCGATGAGCGGAGCCACCGACCCACGCCGCGCCTCTGCGCCCAGCCTGCGCACGTTGAGTGGCACGCATCTTGCTCACTTAAAAGGTTTTACCCCTTGACCAACGCTCCCCGCCCGTTTGCCGAAGCGCACCATGGGGCCGTGAGGAGTTCGCGTGTCCAAGTTCATCGCCATCCTCGCCCTGATCCTGGGCGCCGCGCTCGCCCTCTTCGGGGTCCAGAACCAGGAGTTGGTCGCTCTGCACTTCCTCTGGTTCACTGCCCATGCACTGCCCGTGTCGCTGGCGATCCTGGCCGCCGCTGTGCTCGGCCTGCTCGTCGGTCTCCTCCTCGCGCTGCCGGGCCGCCTCGCCGCCGGCCACGCAACGCGTCGGCTGACGCGCGCAGCCGCGCGCCGTGACGCGCCGGCGTCCCCGGCGCCGGCACCGGCGCTCACGTCGGTGTCCGCACCCGTGTCCGCTGCGGCGCTCGGGGACGCCCCACCCCAACACGCGCGGCTGCGGGGGCGGGGGTAGGGTAGACCGTCAGCCGGTCCAGGGCCTCGTCCGGGTACTATCACGTTAAGGGGTAGGGAGAGCGTCGGGGATGATCGCGCCCGTGCTCTCCCGCTGTGCCCCGCCGCTGCTGTTAGGCAGCGACGCCCGTGACCTCACGCCAGGGCGATTGACGCGTGGTCGTACACTGAGACATGACCGCGTGACCCGGCCTCCGCGCTCGCTGTGCCCCGCGCCGGCGGTGGGCGCAACGGCGCGGGGCACCCGGCGGAGAGGAGCAGGCCCCCCATGCCGCAGTCCTGGCAGCGCGCCCTCTACATCCCCCTGATCGTGCTGGCCTGGGTGGCCATCATCCTCATCGGGGGCTGGCTGCTGTCCCACGTCGTCAAGACCCTGCTGACGCTGCTGCTCAGCGGTATCGTGGCCTTCGCGCTCACCCCGCTGGTGTCTCTGCTGACCCGCTGGCTGCCGCGCGGCCTGGCCATCGCCGTGGCCTACGTCCTGGGCTTCGTCGCGCTGCTCGGCCTGATCGCGTTCCTCGCCGTCACCGCGGCCACGCAGGTCACAGCCCTGGTCGACCATCTCCCCCGCTATGCGCAGCAGGCCCAGCGCCTCGAACCGCAGCTCCTCCCCCTCCTGCGGCCGTTCGGGGTCACACCGGCCACGCTCCGCACCACGCAGCAGCACGCCATCAGCTCGCTCCAGGGGGTGGGCGCCACGGCGGCGAAGCAATCGCTCGGCCTCGTCTCGGGGGTTGTCTCCACGCTCATCGAGATCATCCTGATCCTGATCCTGAGCGTGTACCTCACCGCGAACGGACCGATGATCGCCCGCCGGCTGCGCCGCGAGACCCCCGGCGCCCAACGCTGGCGTACCGGCCTGCTCATCGCCATCGTGAACCAGGTGGTCGGCGGCTACATCCGGGGCACGCTGACGCTGGCCACGCTCGTCGGCGTGCTCGTGGGCGGCGGGATGCTCGTCCTGCACGTCCCCTATGCCGTGCTGCTGGGCGTGCTCGCCTTGTTCATGGAGTTCATCCCCATCGTGGGGGTCCTCATTTCCGGCGCGGTGTGCGTCCTGATCGCCCTCTTCCAGGGCTGGGTGGTGGCGCTGCTGGTCCTGGTCTACTTCGCCGTCGTCCACGTCATCGAGGGCGATGTCGTGGGGCCGCGCATCATGGGCAAGGCGGTGGGCATCCACCCAGCGACGGCGCTGCTCGCGCTGGTGGCCGGCACCGAGTTGTTCGGCTTCTGGGGCACGCTCTTCGGAGCGCCGCTGGCGGGGGTGCTCCAGGCCGTCGGCACGGCCGCCTGGCATGAGTTGCGCGGCGGCGATGCGCAGGCGGTGGTGCAGGCCGTGGTGCAGACGGAGAAGCGGGCGGCAGCGGAGAAGCGGGCGGCAGCGGAGGAGCAGGCGACGGACGAGCCGCACAGCGCCGCGCCGGTCGCGCCCTAGCCGGTCCTGGCACCCGTCACCTGGGGTCGTGGCGGGTATTGTCACGTGAAGTGAGCGAGTGCGGCAGGCCTCCCAGACATCCTTATCTGAGCGCCACAATGGCACCCGTTTGACGCGTGTGCGGTTCGCTGGTAAGGCCTAAACGGGCGGTCGCGCGATGATCTTTTTCGCCGTATCGCGGCCTGTTGTCGCGGCCAATCCGCGGTCATAGGACAATACCCACCGCTATCATGGTCGCTCGTCGATTTTCGGCGTGCGCCGCAGCCACTGCAGTAATCCCGTGACCACACGACGCTTGAACCGTGTCGGGGTCGTCTTGCGTTTCTGATCCACGTCAGGGTCCTGCTGCGCGTAGGCCAGCTCGAAGGTGCGCGAGAGGTCGAAGGTCGTCGCCGTCAGGCCCATGCACACGGCATTGATCTGCGCGCCAACCACGGTGATGACCGCGAAGAACCAGAACCAGATGATGACGACGAGCAAGGCGGCGGCGGCCACCCCATAGCGCGTGTTGGGCGAGAGGAAGAGACGGAAGTACAACGGGAAGAGGAGTTCCAACAGCCCGACGAGGAGCGCGGCCACGAGCGCGCCGCGCCAGGCCTGTCGGACGCGCACCTCGAAGTTGGGCACCACCAGGTAGATGGCCAGGAAGAGCAGCCAGAGCACGCCTAAGGAGGTGAGCGGGCCGACGTAGCTGAGCACGACGCCGACGCCCTTGGGCACGAGGCGGTCGAACCAGTCCGAGCCGGCCGTGACCAGGCTGGCCGCGCCCAGCGAGAGGGGCAGGAGGAGCGCGAGGAGGAGCACCATGCCGATGGCCATGAGCCGCTGCGGCACGAGGTCGCGGCCCCGGATGCGGAAGATGATGCTGAAGGCGTTCTCTATGTTGGAGAACAGGTTGGAGCCGAGCCAGAGCAGGCCGACCAGCGAGGCGACGGCGAGCAGCCCCGTGAGCCCGATCAGACTCTGGAGCAGCGCGGTCAGGTCGATGCTCTGTGTGATCTCGCGCGGGAAGACCCGGCCGATCGCGGCGGCGACATCCTGGATATGCCCGTAGGCCGTGAGGCGCAGGACAAGGCCGACGAGGCTGAGCACGGCGAGCAGGATGGGGAAGATGGCCGTGATGAGGTTGTAGGCGATCATGCTCGCCAGGTTCATCGACCAATCGTTGGCGAACTTGAACACAACATTCTTGACCACGCTCGTGGTCGTCGCGACCGCCGCGCCGACCGCCGCGCCGACCGACGTGCCTGAGACCATGACCGCCCCCTTGCTATGAGCGACCCTCCCCGCCCCGACCGTCGCGGATCAGGGGAGGATGCGGGCCGTGACAGGATGGCCGCCCCTTACAATAGCATGATCGGCGTGCAACGCGCGCCTGTGAGTCAGCGGAGAGGTTGTTGGGACCACGAGTGTAAGGCGTCACATAAGTGCGCCGTTGGTCACAGTAGCTGTAGGGTTCCACGCGAAGTGCCCTGTTCCACTAAATCTGCGCCCACGTTCCGCCGATCCTGTGCCAGCCCCACAAAACCGCCGCAGCACGTGTACGTTGTCATAGACAATGAGGTTCGTGCCACAAAGGATGAGGCTGCGTGCCATAAAGAGTGAGGCACAGCGTCGCCGCGCGCCGTCCACCAGAGATAGCGGCACGACGATCGTTGGCCACGCCGTGATCGCTGGCCTCACCCTCTGTGGCACGCAGCCTCACCTTCTGTGGCACGCAGCCTCACCCTCTGTGGCACAACCGCCCCTTGGCCTCACCCTCTGTGGCACGCAGCCTCATCCGCTGTGACAAAACGAGGCGATGCCACGCTCCGCCATCCTCATCCGCTGTGACAACGTACATACAATGCGCTAACGGTATAGTTTGTGCCTACCCTCGGATGCAGGGGTTTAACCAGCGGTGTCGCTGGCCCCATCGTCCAAGGAGGTCCACCATGGCCACCGCAGCGCATCCCGCCACCGAGCATCACAAGCAGGCCGCCGAGCACCACAAGGAAGCCGCCAAGCACCACGAGCAGGCCGCCGAGCACCACGCCAAGGGCGAGCCCGACAAGGCCGCCGAGCAGGCCCACCACGCCCAAGGCCACGCCACCCACGCCACCCAGCATGCCGAGGAGGCCGCCAAGGAGCACGCTACCCACGAGTCCACTAAGAAATAGCCGGGAAGCCGTAGAGACTGTGCGCCCTGCTGCTCCCGTCCGGTCTTGGCTCATACCACAGGCGCCATCTCGTCGTATCTCGGCTATGACCGCGCTCTGTAAGGAGGGCGGCGCTGCTGTCCAAGGTGCCTGAACGATACGCTGGAGCCACGGATAAGAGAAGAGATTAGGAGGATGTCATGTCAAACGCGAACGACGATGAGACCAGCACGCCGGGGTTGACGAAGCCCCTGATCAACAACATCGGCGGCATGATCGACCAGGACGCCCCGAGCGCCGATCAACTCCTTGCGCACAGCCCTGACGGAACGTGGAGCAAGGCGGACGTTGTCCAGGGGAGCGCGGGCGCGCGCGACCACAGCGGCACCGACGACGAGAGCCTCATCCCTGGATTCGACCGTCAGTGAGGATGAGGACACCCGACGATGAGTAGTTCACCGAGACTGTGGTCAGGACAGGTCACGAAGCCTTCGATGTGCTGCATCCCCTCTGGTAAACCATAGGGGGGTGCCAGGAACAGCGTACAGCCGCCTCACGCATGTAAGGCGTCAAATTAGATGAGTGTGACCAAAATCCGTGGGAAGGATCACGGACGTTGAAAGCCATCGCGCGTTGGGTCATACTGTGGCAGCATCACCCCCCACAGGGCCCAAGGAGGCGCGCGATGACTCCCAACGTAGACATGAGTGTACAGCAGATCCAACAGGACTTTCAAGCCTTGGTCGCCTACGTCACCGGCCCGGACACGCGCATGGCGAGCGCCTACACGGTGGAACTCACGCTCTTCCGGCACCTGTTGGCGTTGGGGGCGGCGCTGTTGCGCGTGTTCTTCCAGACGCGGGCCGCCGAACGCCCCGCGGGGCCGGTCCACGCGCCGGACGGCGCCCCGCGGGGCTATCACGACCGCCGCGTGACCACCTATGACTCGGTGTGCGGCAAGGTGCGCTTCGCCCGGCACTACTTCACGGCCGCCGGGCAGGCGGGGGTATGCCCGCTGGACGCGGAGTTGAGCCTGCCGGCGCGCAGCTATTCGGGCCTGCTCCAGGAGTGGGGGACGTACGGCACGACGGACGCGTCCTATCACGAGAGCGGGGCCGCACGGGGGCGCATCCTGGGGCTGGAGGTGGGCAGCGCCGCCCTGGAGACGATGGGCGCGGACGCGGCGGTGGACGTGGAGGACTTCCACGCGCAGCCGGTGAGCCCGGAGGTGCGCGCGTCCGACGGGCCGCTCCTGGTGGTGCAAGCCGACGGCAAGGGCGTGCCGATGGTCCAACCGCCCGCGGGGGCACGGCCCGTGCGCCTGGGCAAGGGGCAGAAGCGGACCAAAAAGAAGGAGGCGGTGGTGACCAGCCTCTACACCATCGCCCCCGACGTGCGCACGGCCGAGGAGGTGGTCGCCGCGCTGCTGCAGGACCGCGACCGCCCGTCGGAGGTGGCCCGCCCCCGGCCGGTGGGCAAGGACCTGCGCGCGACCCTCGCCGGCAAAGACGTGGCCCTGGCGCGCCTGGCGGAGCGGGCGCGGCAGCGCGAGGGGCCGCACATCCGCGCGCGGGTCGCGCTCACCGACGGGGCGGAGGCCTTGCAGGCGCAGATGGAGGCCCACTTCCCCGGGCATACGCTCGTGCTCGACATCATCCACGCCACCGCCTATCTCTGGGACGCGGCCAACGCGCTCCTGGGCGAGGCGCACCCGGGCCGCCTCGCCTGGATCCGCGCGCACCTGGAGGACCTGCTCGCCGGGCGGACGGACGCGGTCATCGCCGCGTTGGAGGGGGCGGCGCAGGACCCCACCCGCACGGCGCCCCAACGCAAAGCGCTGCGCGGCACGGCGGGCTACGACCGCCGCAACGCGCCCTCCATGCGCTACGACGCGTATCGCGCGCGCGGCTGGCCGGTGGGCACCGGGGTCGTGGAAGGCGCCTGCGGCCACCTCGTCAAGGACCGCATGGAGCAATCCGGCATGCGCTGGACCAAGACGGGCGCCCAGGCGGTGCTCGACCTGCGCGCCCTCCGGCTCAACGGCCAATGGGACGCCTATGGGCAGTTCCACCGCCATCGGCACCATCAGCGGTTGTACGGGACGTCCGGCACCCCGGCGGAGGTGGCGGAGATGCGGGTGTTGGCCCACGCCGCCTAGGGGCGGTGCCCCCACAGATTTTGGTCACACTCAAATTAGATGAGCCAAACGTCACAGTAGGTGAGCCGCTTGCGTCACATTAAGTGAGCCATCCCTCACTGTAACACCTTCACCGCCTCTCTCAACGTCAATCTAAGCGTCAAACCGCTACGGGGAACACCGCGCGCCGCGCGCCGACGCGCACCCCTCACGCGCGGAGTTGGCTCACCTACTGTGACGCACCGTGTGGATCGGCTCACCTACTGTGACGTTTCTCGCTCACGTACTGTGACGTTCCACGCCGCTGTACGGGTGAAACCCGCTCACTTAATCTGACGCCTTACACCACAGCCCCCCAGGAGCCCCGCCAGGGCCACATGGGCAGAGGATGGCATATGGGGACCACCCCACGCCTCCTACCGCCCCCCTCCGGCCACCAGGAGCCTCCACAGCGCCCCTGGAACGCCCACCGCCACTGTAAGGCGTCACAGTTCCTGCGCCTAATGTCATAGGTCCTGCGCCAGAAACGTCACAGTTCCTGCGCCGTCTTGCACGCCGCCCCTTTTCGTACCCCCATGCCCCTCTTTTTGACCGTGATAGTGCATCTCTAGAGGTGCAGTATCTCCACTCACCTGGGATGCACAGCACGCGGATCGGCGCAGCAACTGTGACGTTTTTGAAGGATGGCGCAAGAACTATGACGTTTTTGGCGGACCTACTGTGACGTTTTATGCTGCATCAAGTGTCACTCCGGCGCAAAAACTCTGACGCCTTACACCATGGTGTCCACCCTCCAAGCCGCCGTTGACCAGGCCGTGCGCAGCGCCGTCGAGCCGCTTGTCGCCGCGCTGCACGCCACGCGCACGGAGCTGGGCGACACGCGCGTGGCGTGCAGCGCGGCGCGTGAGCGTGTCTCCCAGATGGAAGCCCAGCTGGCCGCGCGCCAGGGCCCGGCGCCGGCCGGCCCGCTCGTGGTGCGCGTGCTGCGCTGGCTCCTCAGTAGCTCAGGCTCAAACTCCCCGTCACGTCGGTCACCTCGGCGTCCACGTCCAGCCCGTACGTCCCCAACCACGCATCGCCGAATGCCGCAGCCGCCGCGGCCGTGTCCCCGTCCTCCAGCGCGTCCAGCGCGTCGATTAAGCCCTCGTTCGCCCCGTCGATATGCTGCGGCCCGACGTTCCGGGGCCGGGCGCGGTCCTCGTTGTACACCAGGACCATCACCCGGCACGGTCCCACGTCCAACCCCTGCTCCATGACCTGCTCCCGGAAGGCCCGCGCGTTGGCCTGCCGCTGCTGCTCCGTGGCGATGCCCCGCACGCTGATCCGCAGCCCCGGCGTCGAGCGCGCCACGCTGCGCGCCTCCCCGCCCTCTTTTTGCCACCGCTGCACCGTCCGTACGGAGATACCAAGTTGGCCGGCCAGTTGCTTGTTGCCCTCGGCGACCTGGCTCCGCCCCTCGCCGCCGCCGAGTTCCCGCACGACAGCGCGGATCGCCGCCGGCGTCAACTCCACGTTGGCCGCCGCCACCCGCGCCTCGTAGGCCCGCGCCAGGTCCTCCCCTAAGTCCGACACGTCGCCCCCCTTGTGGGCTACTCCTATGGCAGTTACACGCTCGCGCGACAACTACCCCTCACCCGTCGATGCGTCGTCAGGGCGCGTGTCCATCCGCGTCAGCGCCATGTAGCCACGACAGGATCGCTTGTGCGATCTGGCCTGGCGACTGCGCCCCGGTGTCTACCCGACGCTGCACGGCCACGCGCAGCGCCGCGGCATCGGCGAGGGCGTCGTCGATCATGGCCTCGGTCCACCCCTCACGCCGCCGTAGCCGTTCCCTGCGTACGCTGTCGCCACAATCCAGCAGCAACCAGGCGATGCCGTCGCACCACGCGATGTCCCCTAGCTCCTCGACGTCGCCCTCGTCAATGGCGGCGAACAGCACCGGCGTCCGGCCATTGCGTGCGATGGCATGCAACACCTCGAACCAGAGCGCCCGGTAGGGCCGCCACGTCGAGCGGTCGGAGAGGACCGATGCCTTGGCCAGGTCCGAGGCCGCGCCCAGGAGCCAATCGCCGTCGACAATGATGTAGTCGGTGCGGAGACGAAGCAACGCCCCCAGCGCCGTTGTCTTCCCCGCGCCCGGTGCCCCCGTGACGACGTAGACCAGGTCACCCTTAGGCGCCATCATGCGCCTCGATCACTCGCCCCGTTCCGGCCGCGCGCAACGGCTTCAAGAGCCTCAACAGCGTGCCGAGCCCGCCGCCCGCCGCGCCGTCGAAGGCTGGCAGCACCTTGCCCAAGGGGATCGCCGCGTCCTGCACCTTGAAGTGCCCCAACCCCGTCCCCAGCGTGACCGACGGCGGGCATGCTTTCACCGGATCGGGCTCGTCGGAGAGCAGGTACACGGCGTCTTTGTGGACGGCCACGGGCGTATAGCCGGCCGCGTCCATCTTGTGCAGCGCCCGCGACATATTGGCGTTGGCCTGACTAATGACGGCGTGCCGCCAGTCGGGCCGGTACAGCGGGCTCCGCTTGTCGCGGTTCCACGCGCTGTTGAAGCCGCTGATCGTGAGCGCGTAGGTGTACTTGAGCGCGCCCAGGGCCAGGTGTCCCGCCGGCGTCGTGTCCGCGTAGAGCGCCGTCCGCGCCGTGCGCAGCCGCTCGTACCAGGTCTCCATCGCCCGGCTGTGCTGTGTCCAGACGTGCGCCTCGGTGATCGCGACGGCCTGGCCGCGCTCCATAGCCCAGGCCACCGTCGGCGTGCAGCACCACCGCTCCTCCGCACCGGCGATCCGGGCGAGCCAGTAGCCCGGCAGCTTCTTGTCGAAGGGCAGCTTGCCGGCCGGATCGCGCCGCTCCTCGATGCCGGACAGGCCCAACTCCACCACGCCGGCGGCGCTCAACCACTGCGCGTTCTTATCGTAGGAGTGGAGGTATGGCTTCGCGCGCTCGGCCGGCGAGAGCGTGCGCAGCCAACTCACCTCCGTTTCCGTGTCCACCTGCAAGGCCGGCCCTGGCCACCGCTCGGCGAACGCGCGCCCCGCGCCCGCCCCCCGCTTGCCCAACTCCTGCAGGAGGTCCGTCCCCGTGCGGCCGGGCGAGCGGTAGTAGGGCGTGCCCACCGCCTCGGCGTAGGCCACCAGGCCACCCAGCAGCGTCGCGCCGTCGGTGTCGAGGCCCCACACCGCGTGCTCGTCGTAGAGCGGGAACACGATCGACACGCCCGAGCCGGCCTCGCCTTTCTTGCGCAGGTCCAGCCAGGGTGTGAGCGCCGTGGGGAAGGCGTGCAGGTCGTCCAGGCCGTCGCTGATGAAGGTGTGGCGCAGCTCACGGAACTGGCCCGCCACGGCGAGCGTCGTAGGTAGTCCCGCCGCGCGTACCCACGCATCAGTGAGCCACAGTTGGGTGAGCCCATGCCGCCGCGCGCCGTTGTACAGGTCGCCGACGTGCTGGATCGTGCCTCGAATGGGGACGAGAGGCTGCTCCGACAGGTGCAGGCCATCTACGTCGAGCACGCCAATTATGGATTGTGTCGCTTCGTTCTTCGCAATCATCCGTCTACGCCCCCGAATGGCACTATCGTGTCACTTGTGTGTGCGGCTCACGACGAAACCCATCCTCATGGCACTCTTTGTGTAAGAAGTAGAGGAGATGCATAGACCGCGTCATCTGAAAATTCGCTGCGTGAATGTCGCAATGAGCGTTGCCTCGATTAAAAGACCGATAAAGGCTTCCACGACGGACAGACGGGCGTAGGTGTCGCCAAGGCTAATAGTCGAACTGAAGAAGCCACGGCCATGGAAGCTACTCATGCTGAGGACTAAAGCTTCATCCCAGGTTAAGTGGGGGGCGACAAAATGGGAGTTCAACAAATAGAGACCCATGAAAACAAGAATAGTAGCCGCATACGCGCCAAAGCTATGGATTGGTCGATATCCATAGCCCGAGACAAGGAAAACGAGCCCCGAAATTACGAAAGCTGGGAAGTGTGTTCGGCGTTTCTGCCACAAGTCCCTGAGCCTCCACCTGCGAGCCCGATAATCCAGTTCCGATGCCTCGGCGTTAAGCCCCTGAGCACGGAGAGCAAGGGCGAGCTGCTGGTTGGCGCGTGCAGCTACAAGAGCCTCTTCTTGTCGGTCATCCCCCAATCTCACCCCCTCCAGGAGGGCGGACCAATCCGCGGATGCGAGGATGACGTCGTTCCAGATGGTGTCAGCGACAGACACGAGGCCAAGATCCTGATCCCCTAGCTTCGCTTCACCGAGATCCGTTCTCATTCCAAAGACAGCATGACTTAAGTTAGCCCCCGCCAATTTCGCTCTCACGAAACTGGCTCCTTGCAGGTCCGCCTTGTAAAAATTGGCTTTCCGAAAATCCGCCTTGAAGAGGTTGGCTCCCTGTAGGTCGGCCTTCGTGACATCGGCCTCGCACAGGTTGGCGTCGACCAGGTCTGCTTTGCGCAGGTTGGCCCCCCTCAGGTTGGCCCCCCTCAGGTTGGCCCTCCTTAAGTTGGCCCCTTCCAGGTCCACCCCCCTCAGGTCAGCCCCCTCCAAGTCCACCCCCTCCAAGTCCACCCCCTCCAGATACGCCTTCGTGAGTATGGCCTTCTTTAGGTGCGCTCCCGTGAGGAAGGCATCCTTTAGATGTTGCTGCACAAGACCGCCTCCTTCTATGGACAGACCAGAATCGCCCAGCATATATGTGAATGGCGTGTCTAATCGCTTTTTAACCTTGGCCTTATCGATATCGGGGAATGCATGGATCGCTAACCAAAAAGCATCCG
>JAABUM010005416.1_pt1 | contig 13431 bp, 14 predicted proteins | sample 5559161 | NCBI WGS metagenome assembly JAABUM01 (sample SAMN10711868, study PRJNA513369) | rock metagenome | isolation source: Antarctica rocks | place: Antarctica: Victoria Land, Siegfried Peak nord | reverse complement strand
CCCCATGCGTCCCATGATCGCGTCCATGGCACGATCCGCCCCGTGGTCGCCGATAACCCATCGTCTCTGAACAGGGCCTATGTTCCATTGTAGGATACGCCGTTTAACACGCGGGGGCGCCGTGATGGTAGCACCCCATGAAACCGTGGTTATGCGGCGACCTCCGTGGGAGGGGCTTGGGCGTGTGGCCGCCGCGCCGCGCGCGGTGCCCGCGCCCGCCCCGTAGCGTCCGTCTGATGTGGCGAAGGCGCGGCCTCCGGCGGGAGGACGCGGTAGCGCAACAAATCCTCCATGGTCCAGATATGCTCGGTCAGACCGGCGGCCATGGCCGGGGTGCGCTCCTGCCAGGTGCGTTCCCCCCAGGCACGGAGGCGGAGGCTCGCGTGGGGCCAGCAAAAGTTGTAGGTCGTGCCGACCAGCCACATCCCGCTGGTCAGCAGCGCGGCGCCGTGGGCCAGGCGTCGCCCGCGCCGGGTCAGCGGCGCCAACGCGGCGCGGAACGTGGCGTTGAGTCGCTCGATATAAGAGGTGTTGATCTGCGTCCCGCCCCGTGTGGCCGCGATGGCGTCCGCGACGGCCTCCGCTGTCCCGAAGACGACGCGCCGCGTGACGTCCACCAGGCGCCGCCCCTGGTGGCTCTTGACCACCTGGGCCAGCAACACCGTCTCCGGCAGCACCAGGCGCGGGCGACCCGGCAGCCCGGTGCGCAGCGCCACCCGGAACACTGTGCGCACCGCCCCCACATAGGCGGCGAACCCGTCCACACAGATCAAGAGGGCCGTGCGCGCGGCACACGCGGCCACCCGCCGCAGCGTCGCCGTGACCAAAGCTCCGTCCCGCGCCGGGCTGAGGTCCCCGCCCAGCCACAGCCGCGACGGGACGGCCAGCGCCATCGCTTGCCAGATCCGCCCCCGACGCACCGTCACGCAGATCTCGTCGACCTGCACCTGCCCCAGGTCGACCTGCCCTGTCTCCACCACCGCCGCATGCACCCGCGCGGCGTGGCCTCCCGCCCGGTGCAGCCACGCCGCCACCGTGCGCTCGTCGAGGTCGAAGGCGGCCACGATGGCCTGGGTCGGGCAGCCATGGCACAGCAGCGTCACCACCAGCACCATCAGCTCGACCGGATGGTGCAGCCGGTAGAGCGCTGTCCCTCGTGTCGCCGCGCAGGTCTTGCGGCAGGTCGTACAGCGGTAACGCTGCTTCTTCTGACTATGGATGCCAATGTTCCCTTGCCCCTGCTGTCCCTTGTCAGGACAGACCGGGTTCGGGCAAAATACGCTATGCGGGTCCATGTAGTGGATGCTCCTGGCCGTGTGAGCGAGACACGGCTAGCTTCAGCATGCCGCATGCGACCCGTTCCTGTCACGATCGCCCCTCCTCCACGCTTTAGTGGGGTGGTACCGCCGTGATGAACACCTGTTGAATGGATGATGACGATGTTGTAAGGCGTCAAAGTGCGTGCCCCGAACTTACGCTTGGAGCGACCCGAAACGTCAGAGTGTCTGCGCCGATCCGTCCAGAGCGTCAAAATGCGTGCGCCGATCCACACGGAATGGGTGCGTGTGGATCGAGGTCTACGGTATCCCTAGGGAGGGTCACGTGAGTGTGAAAGAGAATACTTTGCCCCGGCGAGAGGGCCTGTGATGCGGATTGGCGCAGGCACTTTGATGTTTCTGGCGCAGGCACTCTGACGTTCGGCGCAGGGACTTTGACGCCTTACAGCTTTTTCTACAAGTTAAGGATTTTAAGCCGTTGTCAAGGGCCTTCCTGCCGCTTTTGAGCCGAGCTATCACCTATCGCGTTGCGTAAAAGCATGAGACATATGGTGAAGCGACAGCCTTGTGCGGGAGCAATGGCTCATGGAAGCATAGCGTATATGCTGCTACGCTCCCTTTGCCACTCCCAGCGGCGGAAATGCGGGTACTTGACATGTGGCTCAGAACCTTAACTTGTAGGCAATACCCTTATTCCTGGGTCAGACGGGCGCGGAAGCCACGGCGGGTGTGGGCACGCTGGCCGGCGAGGGCGTGGGGTTTGGTGGCGGAGAGATAGCGGGTGGGAGAGCCATAGGCGTCGAGGAGGTACCAGCCATGGGCGCGGCGGCCGCACGAGAGGACCGCGAGGAGGGGGGCGAGGAGGACCGCGCCGAGGGCGGCGCTGTCCCGATCGCCGGCAAGGAGCAGAATCTCGACGAGGGTGGTGGTAGCGAGGACCGCGCCGAGAGAAGCCAACATACGGGGACGGGAGAGACCGTAGCCGCAATGGATATGGGCGCCAAGGGCGCAGGGCCAGTACCACAGGAGGAGGACGCGGCGGTGGTCTGGGGTGTCGTGCATGATGATCCTCTCCGTTCCGTGTGCAGGTCGCCAGGCGGGGGCGGCCGTCAGACGCAACGGCCACGGTGGCGCCGTTGGGAGTGTGAGGGGCAGGCGGCGACGGGGCGCTCCAGAAGCGTGGCCGCGGCTGCCACAGGAGTGTACCAGTCGTGGAGGAGGATGCGCGTGGGCATGGGATGCGGTGGTGTCCGTGGGGGTCCGTGGAGGGATGCTGCGGTGGGGCGCCCGCGAGCCGTGACGCTGGGGAGAAGGGTGGGGCGCGCCGTGGTCCTGGGCGCGGCCGACGCGTGGCCGTGGTGCTGGAAGCGCCGTTCAGGCTCTGGAGGTCGGATGCACTACGGAATAGGCGCATGCACATGGTCAGCGGGATCAGGGGAGGTGCTATCGTCGCGAAGGATGTTTTCTTGGGCGGTGCGGCCATGCTGAGAGCGGAGCCAGGAGTCGGCGAGGCAGCGGGGGCAGAGGAGGTGCGTCCCATAGCGGACGCAGTGGCGCTGGTAGGCGTGGGGGGTGAGGGTGAAGGGGGCGGCGCAGGCGACGCAGGTGAGGGGGGCGGCGCAGGCGACGCAGGTGAGGGGGGCGGCGGGACGCTGGGGCATGAGGGGTATCTCCTGTGTAAGACGTCAGATTAGATGAGCCATGTTGCAAAGACGTCACCGTAGGTGCGCCAATCCGCAGGGTAGGGTCGTGAGAGAGGTCGAGGATCGCCGCGCCGACGAGGGTATGGTGAGCGTGACATGAGGCACGTCCTGGGCTGGTGAGAGGATGGCTCACTTACTGTGACGTTTTGGCTCATCTAATCTGACGTTTGGCGCAGGTAATGTGACGCCTTACAAGCCGGCCATCCATGGCCATCAGGTTGGCGCTCAGGGGGTGTGCGTCGCCGTGTAGGTCTTCCCGCACGACATGCAGCGCCAGGTGGACGTCAGGGGCACGCTTTGCTTGACGCCCTGGGTCGTGTCGACGCCGTACCCGGTTTGCAGGAGCGTGCGGTAGGGTTTGCCGCAGTGGGGGCACGGCGGCTTCGTGGCGGCGTTGGGCGGCGTGCTGGCGCTCATGGTGGTCCTTCTTTCGTCGTCCGTGGTACGCGCACGGACCGCCCGAGGGCGTTCCCCCGCCCCTCCAGTATAGACCATGGGGCGCCGAAGTCAGGATCGAACGAGCCGGTCCACGCTGCCGGGGGTCTACGATGTAAGGCCGCACATAAGATGCGCGGGGACCACGCTCAAACGCTGTCCTACTCGCACATAAAATGCGCCGTTTAGGGCACGTACGGTGCGCTGATCCTCCCGTTGGCGCACATAAGGTGCGGCGATCCGTCGGCGCGGGGAGCGCCGTGGTCACCCCTCAGAGCGAGGAAGGGACCAAATGTAGGCACAAAGAGGTCAGGGAGAGAGGCAAGAGTAAGGATGGCGCAGGTTATGCGCGCAAAACCGCGCACTTTATGTGCAATCTTACAAGCGGCGCAGCGAAGGGGGGCCCGTGTTGGGCTGGTGACGTCGCGGCAGCGTGTGACATCATGACCTTTCGTGAGGTAGCACGCCCGGTGGAGCGTGGGGTGGTGCGCGGGAGGGCCGCATGGGGCCCACGGGCGCGACGTCGGGCGACAGCTACAGGGTGTGTGTGCGGGCACCGGGACGTGGGGCGACAGGCCGCCCCAGCGTCGGCCCGGAGGGGACTGCCGTGCGCCGCTCCACGCCGACGGGGGCGCAGCGCGCCCAGAGGGCGGCGAGCGCGGCGAGGGCCTGGGGGTGGGGGACGGGACCCGCCGTGTGCCCATGGGCATAATATTGAGCGACCGCTCCCCGTGCGCCATCCCCCCATTTGGCTATGGCAGATCGGCGTCTATTGTTGCACCGACGCTATATATATGCTATGATCGGTGCGTAAGTGGTCGGGGCGCGGCCGCTGCCGCCTCCGGCGTGCCGGCAGCGGCACCATGTATAGGAGTGACTCATGCCTCGTCTCGCCCGCCCGCGCCACGCCGCCGCGCTCCTGGCCGCCGGCCTCCTGATCAACGCGCCCCTCGTGCGCGTCGCGCACGCCGACATCGGCGGGTGCCGCTCCGACCCGGTCGTCGCGCTCTCCAATGGGGTGACGGTGGACCTCTCCGCCGTCATCGCCGACGGCGCGGCCGACGTGCGGGGCGTGGCCTACACGCTACACGTCCCCGCGGGCCTGCGTGCGGTGAGCGTCGCGCCGAGCGGGGGGCCGCTCGGCCCCAAGGAGACGATCGCGGTGGTGGCCGACGACGCGCCGGCCACCTACGACAGCGCCACGGTGGTCACGACGGGGACGCGGGGCGTGGCGGTGACCGCGACCACCACCCTGGTCGCGGCGACCGGCGCGACGCTGGCGACGGGCACGGCGCGCGGGAGGGACCGGCAGACCCTACGCGTACATCTCGTCGCGTGACGCCCGGTGACCCGCCGCCGACACACCCCGCCGCTCAGACCGAGAGGAGAGAGGCCATGCCCCGCCCCACGCGTCGCCCCCGCGCATCCGTCGCTCGTGGTGGGCTGCGGGCGGTCGGCCTCCTGGCCGGCGCCGGTGTCCCGCGGCCGCCAACCGCGCACGCCGACAGCGTGGGCTGCCGCGCCGATCCGGCCGTGCTGCTCTCCGACGGGACGGTCATGGACCTCTCCGCCGCCATCGCCGCCGACGCGGACACGGTGGTCACCATGGGCACACCGGGGGTCGGCGTCGTCGCGCGCGTGCTGGTGGCCGATCCGGGCGGCGTGGCGGAGGCCGGGTCCGCCGTCGGGCGCGACGGGCAGGGCCTGCATGTGCGCGTCTCCTTCTAACGTAGGTCCCGTGGACTCCGCGACCCGGTCCCCGCAGGCACGGCGCACGGCGGGACCGATGGCGCGGAGGCGGCGTGACGATCCGGCGCCCACGATGTGTCTGCGGGCCGTCCGCGCGTGGCGCCGGAGGCGGCGCGGCCTCCGCGCCGCGTTCCCGCGCCTCTGGCCGCAGCCGCTCGTGGGGGCCGCGACGGCCGGGTGCGCGCTGCTGGCGCTCGCGGTCCTCTGGTGGCGCGCGCCGGCTGGCCCTGGCGGGCCGGCCGTGGTCCTGGCCGTGGTCCTGGCCGTGGTCGTCGTCGCGGCCCATCGTTTCCCGCTCGGGGGGCGCGGGCGGGCGAAGCTGGGGTTGGCCAGCGTGCCGTATTACCTGATGGCGGCGCTGCTCCCCGCCCCGCTGGCCGCGGCCGCGGCCGGGCTCGGCGCGCTCGGCGGCGACCTCTCGGTGCGCCGCGCGCGCGGCCTGCGTGCGGGCGACATCGCCAGTCAGGTAGGGCGCCGGGTCGTGGTGGTGGCCCTGGGCGCGCTCGCGGCGCACGCGCGGGCCGGCGGGGCCGCGCCTGTCGACGCGCTGGCGCTGGTCGTCGCCGCGGTGATCCTGGGGGTGGGCGATATCGTTACCGCACCGCTGGTCCTCTCGCCAATGGGCGCGGGACCGCCCCTGCGCGTCATCGCGGCGGTGGCGCGGGATGCGGCGCCGCTGGAGGGGGCACAATACTTAGTGGGGCTGCTCGGGGCGCTCGCGGCGGCGCAGAACAGTTGGGCGGCGGGGCTGCTGGTGGTGCCGACCGCGCTGGTGTACCTGACCGCGCGCGCCCTGCGGCGCGCCGAGGCAACGGCGCGGGCGTTGGAGCACCAGGCGACGCACGATGCGCTGACCGCGCTGCCCAACCGCGCGCTGTTCCAGGGGCGACTGGAGCAGGCCCTGGCCGGGGCCGCGCGCGGGGGCGACGCCGTCGCGGTGCTGTTCCTGGACCTGGACCGCTTCAAGGTGGTCAACGACAGCCTGGGGCACGCCGCGGGCGACGACCTGCTCGTGGCCGTGGCGGGGCGGCTGGCGGGCTGTGTGCGGGGGGGGGACACGGTGGCGCGGCTGGGCGGGGACGAGTTCGCCGTCCTCCTGGCGGGGCTCGGCGCGGAGGGGGAGGCGACGCGCACGGCGGGGCGGATCATCCGGGCGCTGGACGCGCCGTTCCGGCTGGGCGGGCACGACGTGGTGACGGCGACGAGCATCGGCATCGCCGTGAGCGGGACGGGGCACGCCGCGGTGGACCTGCTGCGGGACGCGGACGTGGCGCTGTATCGGGCGAAGGCGCGGGGGCGCGGGCGCTACGCGGTCTTCGACGCGACGATGAACGCGCGGGCGCTGGAGCGGCTGGAGCTGGAGGCCGACCTGCGGCGGGCGCTGCGGCGGGGCGAGTTCGAGGTGTACTACCAGCCCAAGGTGGACCTGGCGACGGGTCACCTGGCGGGGCTGGAGGCGCTGGTGCGCTGGCGGCACCCGGTGCGGGGGGTGGTCGAGCCGGGGGCGTTTATCCCGGTGGCCGAGGAGACGGGGCTGATTCAGCCCCTGGGCCAGTGGGTGCTGGAGGAGGCCTGCCGCCAGGCCCGGCGCTGGGGTGAGGCCGCGGGGGGCGGGCCGGCCGTGGTGGTGAGCGTCAACCTGTCGGCGCGGCAGTTCGCGCAGCCGACGCTGGTGGAGGACGTGGCGCGCGCGCTGGAGGCGGGCGGGGCGGACCCGCGCCAGGTGCAGCTGGAGATCACCGAGGGCGTGGCGATGGGGAACGCGGAGGCGACGGTGGAGATCCTGCGCCGGCTCAAGGGGCTGGGGGTGGGGTTGGCGATCGACGACTTCGGGACGGGCTACTCCAGCCTGGCCTACCTCAAGCGGTTCCCAGTGGACGCGCTCAAGATCGACCGGGCGTTCGTCACGGGCTTGCGGCGGGAGACCGCGGACTCCTCGATCGTGGGGGCGGTGGTGGGGCTGGGGCGGGCCCTGCGCCTGGCGGTGGTGGCGGAGGGGGTGGAGACGGCGGAGGAGGCGGCGCAGCTGTGCGAGTTGGGCTGCGCGCTGGGGCAGGGCTACCACTTCGCGCGGCCGTTGCCGCGCGCGCAGGTCGACGCCTTGCTCCTGAGCGAGGACCCGCTGCGCGCGCCCGATCACCCCGCCGTCGCGCACGCGTAGGGCTGTGCGGGCCGTTGACACATGCGTGCATCAGGGGGGACCCCAGCGGCTCGCAGTAAAACGCGCCGACGTGACGTGCGGTAGCGATTGAAAGGGGCCGCTGTAAGGCGTCACAGTAGCTGATATTGTTGGCGAAGTCAAATAGCACCCGTGACCATGCCCACCATCCGCCTACTTTTACGCACGGGCACGACTCCGGAAACGACTTCGCCAACAATATCATTAGCTGCGCCAATCCGCGCGTAACATGCCTCTGGTCGACGACGACACAGGGGACGGTCACAGGGCACTTTCACGCTCAAAAAGAGGGGTGAGAGGGCGCGCGGAGGCTCCTGGTGCAGGATGGCGCAGCTACTGTGGAAATTGCGGCGCAGCTAATGTGACGTTTGGCGCAGTTAATTTGACGCCTTACACGTGCAGACGGCGCTTGTCACACACGCGGGAGGGGCATCTGCAGGAAGGCGCGGGAACTCTGGGATTTCCGGCGCAGGAACTGTGGGATCTTACACCAGGGCCAGCGCATCTCAATAAGATGCGCTGGCCTTGAGACAACGAACGTAACGCGGCGAACGGTCGCCTCCCGCCTACAGTTGTCGCGCGTGCGCGAGGGCGTAGGACTGTAGCGTCGGGCCGTCGATAGAGGCGGCGAGGGCGGAGGGCAGTAGGGCCGTCCAGCGGTCCGAGGACGGACGCGCCCGGTCGTGCGCGTACCACGACAGCGTGATCGGCGCGGGACATAGCGCGTTGAGCGTATCCACGACGCCCGCGGCGCGCGCCCAGTCGGCTGCGCTGGGCGCGCGACTGTACGGATAGCCGACCACGTTCTCGGGGTCTACCTGTAGCGCCCATTGACCGCCGGGATCACACGGGGGATTAGTGGCGCGCGGATGAGCGCGGTCGCGGTACACCGTGTCGATGGCGGCGATGTCGCTCGCCGGATCGGCACCGATGAGCGACCGCACGGCGCCGTTGGGATCGGCTCCCAACCCGCTCCTGATGCCGGGTTGAGCCAGTGGCCCCGGCTGCGCCGTGGCCGTGGGCAGCGCCGTGGCCGTGGGCAGCGCCAACGCGGACACGATCGATGTCGTTTGCGGGCCAGGTTGCGCCGTGGCCGTGGGCAACGGCGGCGGCGGGAGCACGGGCGCGGATGTCGCGGCGATGAGCACGGCGAGGCCGGCCACGAGCGCCACAACGAGCCCCAGCAGCGCCAACGCCAGGCGTATGGCTAGTCGGCGTGGCATAGCAGCATCTTTCGTCGCATCATCCACATCCGTGGCTTGTCGCTATCATGTAACACCATCATGGATGGTACCCGCACAGATAGGGTTTACGCGGCTAGTCGCAGGCCGGACACCCCCGACGGGAGGGCTGAAGATAGAGGCAACAGCGAGGGTGCCTGCTCCTTGCAGAGCGCGGCCGTACAGGCAGCGGTGAGGTAGTCGAGCACGTCGCGGTCCTGCTGGCGCAAGGTGGTGACCACCGTGAGCAGGCGTTCGACGAAATGGCTGCCCTCTGGGCTCTGCGTGCCACAACTGCGGCGACGCCAGGCCACCGCGCGGCGTAGCGCCCGCTCGGCGGCATTGTTGGTTGGCTCCACGCCCTCCTGGGCGACAAAGGTCCATAGCCCCGGCTCCAGCTTGAGCATATTCCGGCAGGCACGGCGTGTCTTGGCATGCTCAAGGGCCGCGCCCTCCCGCAACAGGGTCCCGACCTGGGCTTGGAGCGGTTGCAGCGCCTCCTGAAAGTCCACCCGCCGTAGCGTCCCATCGCGCACGCGATACCAGAGACGAAACATCTCTGCGGTCGCGTCCAGCAGGGCTTGCCCTAGGCGTGCGGGCTCGCCACCTCGCTCCACGAACGCGGCGAAGTCGCGCAGCAGGTGCGCCCAGCACACCTGCCGCTGGGCCGGGGCCACCCATGTGTAGCCGCTCCAGCGGTCGGAGCCGACGATGCCGGCGAACGTCGCCCCCAGGAGGGTCTGGGCCCCGACGCGGCCCCGCGTCGCCAGCAGCGCGAACACCGTCACCAGCGGCGTGACGGCCGTCCACAGCCACATCCGCCGCGTCCCCTCGCGCCAGCCCGTCTCATCGGCGTTGACCGCCGGCTGTCGCTGAACATAGTCCTGGGCCTCCGCCACGGACTCCGCCACGGCGGCGCTGACCTGCTGTTCCAAGGCCGCGACGCTCCCCAGGCTCAGGTCGAGGTGGAAGAGTACCCCCCGCAATTCGGCCACGTCCCGTTGGCTGATACCCAACCGCCCCGCCAGGTAGGCGACGGTCGCCTGCGTACGGGGGCCGAAGCCGCCGCGCGGCATCTCCGTCGGCCACGCGGCCGCCGTCGCCGCCCCACAGGCCCCACAGGTCAACGTGTGCCGCCGATATTCGGTCACGGCGGGCACGATCCGTGGCACCTCGGTCACCTGATGGCGCGCGGGATCGGGGTCTACGCCAGCCAACGGCAGGCCGCACTGAGCACAGGCCGGCGGCTTCACCTCCACGATGTGGCCCACCTGCTCCACCGGCAGCAGAGACCGCCCGTGCCCTTCATGCCCCATCTGTCCCCCAGCCGGGCGTCCTGAGGGTGCCCGCGTCCGACGTGGTGGCGCACTGGGCGGATCCGAGGACAGCGGCCGCGACGACGTGCGCGACGTTTGCGTCAGCCGTTCGTCCAGGACCGCGAGCCGCGCCTCCAGCAGCGTGAACCGCGCGGCCTGCTCGTCCAGCCGTCGCTGCTGGGCCTGCACCAGTGCCCGCACCGCTGCGGGCGTGGCACCCCAGTCAGCAGCGGTGATCTCGGGCGGCGTGGCGGGGATCGTCATGCCGATAGTATAGACGATGTCGAGGAGCGGATGCACCGCCGACCGTCGCTCACCCACTGGGCCGCTAGACACCCTGGTGCTCTGGACGAGGTGAACAGGTACTTTGTCTGCACCACATCTGATAGCCCCGTTAGGGATAGACGTCCTATAGGAGACGCTATCTCCCTCGCCTATCGTAGGGAAGGGCCGGCGCGGCGTTGGTCCATGGCCCTCATCCATCATCCATGAAAGGCAGAATATCCATGACCGTCTCTCTCCATCCCACCCCGGCCGACGTACGCGCCTGGGTCGACGGTGACGGCGATGGCCACATCAACGGCCGCGCCCTCGTCGCTCACCTGCGGAGGTTGCGCACCGACTCGGACTGGCGTGTGCAGCTGATCGCCGGGCCGGCCCTGTGGGATATCGCCCTCATCCACTGGCCCACGCACGCCCACCTCGCTATGCGCCTCGCCCCTGTCACGGGAAGCGGTAGCGCGCTGTGGCGTCGAGTTGCCTGACGGACGTGCCCTGTGGCGCTGTGGCGGCCTGCACCGGTGCCCTGGCGCGGCCACTGAACAGCCGTAAACGGGTCAATCCGGGGCGGGATAGCCCATTCGGGCTATAGCCCCTAGCCCATCAGGAGGCCTATCCTACCTCACGCAGACGCCCTGCCCCTCGCCAGTCGCGGCAGCGGCGTGGCGCTGTCGCTTCGGCCCTGCACACGGCGTGCGCGTCATCGGCGTTATAGGGGGAAAGAGAAGGAGAGTGCACATGCAGGGCGTCGTGGCGACCGTGGCCATCGTCAATAGCCGGACGCAGGGGGCGACCCCAGGGCTGTCCTTCGACCACCTCTTCACCCGGTATCACGGGCCGATCTACGGCCACATTCTTGGCCTGGTCGGTGACCCCGCACAGGCCGAAGACCTGACGCAGGACACGTTCCTCAAGGCGTACAAGGCGCTACCTGGCGTGTGCGAAGGAGCCGTGGTGGCCTGGCTGTACCGCATCGCCACGAACACGGCACGCGATGCGCTGCGCCACCGTTGCCGCCTGACTTGGTTGCCGTTCGGTCCCGGTGACGAGGAGCGTCTGCCCGCGCCCGTGGGTGACCTGGCGACGTGTCTGGCCACGCGGGAGGCCGTGCGCCACGCGCTCGCGCGGCTCACCCCAGCGCAGCGCGCCTGCCTCTTGCTACGCGCGCGCGACGGCCTCTCCATCGACGAGATCACCCACGCCCTGCGCCTGTCCACGGGCACGGTCAAGATGACCCTCTACCGCGCCAAAGAGCGCTTCCGCGCCGCCTACACGGACCCTGAGACCCCCATCGGCCCGCTGTGCGAGGACATGAGGCGACGGGACGCGCTCTTGGCGCGGTGACTGGCGACCCGCCCCTGCGCGCGTGCCTGCGGCCCCGTGTGTGACTCAGAGGGTGGGGGTGTGCGGCAGAGACGCGGTACGGGTGGTCCCTGGTCCGGCCCAGCGGGCGACACAGCGCAGCAGGGCGGGGACCTCGAAGGGCTTGCCGACGGCGGCGACGGCGCCCATCTCGGCGGCCCGTGCGCGTCGATCAGGGTCGGCGGTGACGGCGACACGGGGAATCGCGGCGGTAGCGGGGTCGGCCCGCAGACGGCGGCTGACGGTGGCGCCGTCGAGGCCGGGCATGTGGGCGTCGAGCAGGATGAGGTCGGGGCAGACGGCGCGGGCGAGGGGCAGGACGAAATCGCCGACGGCGGCGTGGACGTGGTAGCCCTCCAGGGCGAGCACGTCGGTCAATAGGTCCACGATGTCCGGGTTGTCGTCCACGACGAGTATGTGTCCCCTGGGTGTCATCGTTGCGTCTCCTCTCTCTCGCTCGTCCGCGTCACGCCCAGCCGGCGGGCGGATGCGCGTGGCCCGCCAGTGCAGCACTGATGGGCTGGTAGTGTGTATACGCGGCTGTTAGCGTTTTGGATCAGCGTCACGAGCGTCACGAGCGCCAGGGGTGGCCGTGCGGGGCTGCTAACGGCCCTGAGAGTCGGATTCCACGCGACCTGCGCCGATGCGCGGCGTGAAGGGAACGCTGTTCTATGCGATAGGCGCGGATTGTCCCGCGAGAGGTGCGCCGATCCTGCCGACAGCCCACCGATCCAACGCGCGTCCACAGAAATGACTCCGCAGGTGACGCGTCCATGAGGCGCTGTGGGGAGTGGCGCCGCATCGGCGGAACGTGGGCGCACGCGATGGGGCACAGGGTTGCATGTCACGGGGAATCCGCCCCGTGACGCGCCCGGTTGGTGTCGCTACAGCGCTGTCACATCGGGCCCCACCACATCATGGTCTGCCAAGTGGCTGTGCAACGCGCGTAGGCCGAGGTGGAGGCGCCCCTTGACGGTGCCAAGGGGGACGCCCTGGGCGCGGGCGATTTGAGGGTGGGTGCAGCCGGCGGCGTAGGCGAGGGCGAGGGCGGCGCGTTGGGTGGGGGGTAGGTGGCGGAGGGCGGCGCGCAGGCGGCGGATGTCGGCGTGCTGGCAGGCGAGGGCGTGCGTGTCGGTGCCGTCGGAGGTCGCGACGAGGGCCACGACATCGACCCAGCGGTCAGCGTGACGGCGACGATACTCGTCAATGGCGCGGTGGCGCACGATGGTCAGCAGCCAGGAGCGGACGCTGCCGCGGGCGCGTAAGGCCGCATCAGAGTCGGGGGAGATGTACATAATGTCCTTGTCACCATGAGCGCGCTAGTCGTGTCACGAGGACAGGATAGCCACGAGGACGCCTCACCGGTATGGCCCCTCTGGGGGAGGCGCTACGCGCCCTGATGACCGTTGTCCCTTGACGGCTCCGGGGGGGCGTGGGAGGCTCCTGGCGGTGTCGCCTGCCGTAGGGGTGGCGGGGGTTCGCGCTTGCGTGCAGCGACCGCCGCGTGACGATCGGGTGACCGTCCTGTGCGTGGTCGGATAGCCATAGGACAATCGCATTTAAATTCGCTTTCGCGCCACAATTGGGACCTACTAACTAGAAATGATGCGGCCCATTCGGCCGAACATCTCGCAATTGGTTCATCTGAACCCACAATTGCAATTCTACGTGAAGCAACAACGCAATTAGCGATACGTTACTGTCGCACGACGGCCCGCATTTATGCCTCTCAATGCCCAAATTATAATGCGATTGCCCTGTGATAGCCAGAGGGCCGTGCGCTGTCCGTGTCCGCCCTATGTATGAGCACACAACGTATCAGATGGGCGACATGAGCACGTTTTCTGTGGTGATCTCCTCCGGCGCGTGCGCAGGCGTGCCCCAGGGGCGCTGCACGATCCCGTCCCTACG
>JAABUM010005415.1_pt1 | contig 13432 bp, 11 predicted proteins | sample 5559161 | NCBI WGS metagenome assembly JAABUM01 (sample SAMN10711868, study PRJNA513369) | rock metagenome | isolation source: Antarctica rocks | place: Antarctica: Victoria Land, Siegfried Peak nord | reverse complement strand
TACCGGGAAGGCCGCCTTCAGCACCATCTGATGCTGCTGCCAGTCGATGTCGGTCACGAAGTCGATGCGCGGCGAGTCGCGGTAGATCAGGAGGCGCTGCGTCACCGTCGAGTCGAGGAAGCGGCGGCGGATCTCGACCCCGCCGCGCAACGGCCCCCGTTCGATCACGCGTAGCGCAGCGAGTTCATCGAGCGGGTACGGCTTCTCCTGGTAGAAGAGGTCGACGTCCCAGGCGTCGTAGCGGATCGGGCGGTCCTCGAAGGCGATCAGGCGGTTGCCGCGCTCGCCATCCGGGATGACCTCGCGGTCGCCCGCGCGCTTGTCGCGCAGGGAGCGGATCAGCCCCTGTTCATCGAGCGCGATCCGGTAGAAGCGATTCTCCAGGGTCGTCTCCGTGATCCGGAGCGCCTCCTCGTCGTGCGGCGCTCCGGTGTCGCTCGCCTCCGCGCGCAAATAGCCGAGCGGCGGGACGCCCGCGCGCGGCGGCGCGATCAGCGTCCCGCCCTCATCCGCCAGGTGCTGCACCGTCAGCCCTGCGTCCGCAGTGGCGAACGCCGTTGCGGCCACGCCGGGCGGCAGGAGCGCCGGATCGTGCCGCGCCCACGGCGTCGCGTTGAAGAGGAAGAGGGCGGGGGTTAGCCCGGCCTGTGCGGCGACGATCCGGTCGAGCGCGGCGTCGAGCACGGCGGTGGCGTCGTGCGTGACGCGCGCGAGATCGCGCGCTGTGTCCGTGTAGACCTCGGCGATCGAGGAGCCGGGGAGGATGTCGTGGAACTCCTGGAGGAGGAGGAGTCGCCACGCATCGTCGAGCCCCGCGTCGGGGAGCTGCGCGGCGGTCGCATCGGCGGTCGCGGACCACAGCTCGGCCTCGCGCAGCAGGATCTCCGCGCGGCGGTGCGCCCACTTGGTCCGCCCCTGGCTGGTATAAGTACCGCGATGGAACTCGAAGTAGAGTTCGTCCTCCCAGATCGGCAGGCGCGCGACGTTGGCCGGATCGTATGCGCGTTCGTGCAGCCGCGCGAAGAACGCTTCCGCAGCGCCCTGCTCCACCGCCGGCATCCCCGGCAGCACGTCGAAGCGTCGCCCCGCCGCGAGCATTTCGCGGGTCGGGCCGCCGCCCCCATCGCCCCAACCGAAGAGGTAGAGTACCTCGTCGCCGAGCGCCTTCTGGCGGTAGATCGCGGGCGTTCCGGCGATCTCAGTCGCCGACATGTGCCCGTTGTAGGTGTAGTAGCGCTCGCCCGGATCGGGCGTGGTGATGAAGTGGGTCAGCACCTCCGAGCCGTCGGTGCCGCGCCAGCGGAAGGTGTCGTGCGGGAAAACGTTGGTGTCGTTCCAGGAAATCTTGCTGGTCATGAACGTGTCGATGCCGACGCCGCGCAGGAGCTGTGGCAGCGCCCAGGAGTAGCCGAAGACATCGGGGAGCCAGAGGACGCTGGTGCGCCGCCCGAACTCCTCCTCGAAGAAACGCATCCCGTAGACCAGTTGGCGGACCAACGACTCGCCGCTCGGCACATTCGTGTCGGCCTCCACCCACATCGCGCCGGTCGGTTCCCAGCGCCCCTCCGCGATCCGCGCCTTGATCTGCGCGTAGAGGGCCGGTTCGTCCTCCTTGAGCCACTGATAGAGTTGCGGCTGACTCTGGGTGAAGTGGTAGTCGGGGAACTCCTCCATCAGGCGCAGCACGGTGGCGAAGGTCCGTGCTCCCTTGCGCCGCGTCTGTATGGTCTGCCAGTGCCAGGCGAGGTCGATGTGCGCGTGCCCGGTCGCGATAACCCGCGCGCGGCTCCCGTGCCGATAGCCCTGGAGCGCCGCCGTGAACGCCACCTGCGCGGGCGCGAGCGAGGCGTAGAAGGCGTCCGAGTCGGGCTGGCGGAGATCGACGAGGACCAGCGCCGCGTCGACCGCGCGGGTCAGCAATGCCGCCTCGGCGCTCGTCGGGTCGAGGATCGCGAGGGTGTCGTAGGCGGCGCGGAGATCGCTCGCCAGGGCGTCCGCGATCGGGTCGCGCACCGCCAACTCATACTGTCGCAGGGTGTGCGGCGTGGCGATCCGCCCGCTGTAGATCTCCAGCGCCAGGGCATAGCGCTCGTCGCCGCGCGCCTCTTGCGTGAGGAGCAGGGCATCGTGCCAGCGATCGACCCCGGCGTAGGGGACGCCATCGAGGTAGGCGAGCGCCTCCGGCCCGGCCATCAGGATGTTCCCGGCGATCAGGGCGTAGTCGCCGAGGCGAAGCAGCAACTCGACCCGTTCGCCCGCCCACGCCGCCGGGATCGCGATCGCGCCGTGCAGCCAGATCGTGCGGTCGTAGCCGCCCCACGCCCCGCCGACCGGCAACTCCGCCCACCCCGCCGCCTGAGCGCCCGGGTCCGCGCCCACCACACCATCCGGCGCGAGTCGCAACGGCGGCAACGCCGCGCGCTGGCGATGCACCGCCCGCTCGATCGTCCCGATCCGCGCCGCGAATTTCGGTAGGGTTTTATCGACCATCCGCTATACCCCTCGCCTTTTTGTTCGTCGTTCCTGCGCTGCTATGTTGTAGGCGACAGTAGGCAACAACACGATCGCGGCGTCAAGCATCCGCTCTGTCCGCCTGCCTGTCTTGACGCCCGACCACATGGACGGTATGGTGCGCGCGGTTGTGAGGAAAGAAACCGCGTGGTGCGATAGGGATGTCGCATCGGGGCGGCTGACGCTATGGAGGGGAGGACGATGGAAGTCCTGGAGGACCGCGAGGCCGGGATCGTGATCGTCGGGTTGCGGCGCGGCGAGAAGCTACTGGAGAGTCTGCGCGAGGTGGCGCGCGCCGCCGACATCCATTCCGGCGTCGTGCTGAGCGGTATCGGCAGCCTCAGTCGGGGCAGCATCCACATCGTCTCGACGAACGAGTACCCACCCGAGAACACCTTCTACGATCTCGATGGCCCGTTGGAGGTGGTGAATTTCGGCGGGATCATCGCCGCCCACGAGCCGCACATCCACATCGGCATCTGGGACGCGGAGAAGCGCTATTGGGGCGGGCACCTCGAAGAGGGCTGCGAAGTCCTGGCCCTCGCGGAGATCGCGATCCGTCGCCTGCCGAGCCTGCGGCTGACCCGCCGTCCGATCAACGAGACCGGCATCATGATGCTGACCGAGGAGTGATCGCCCCGGTTCACGCCGCGATGATAGCCCGACGCTGGTGCCCTAACGGCGGTCGATGATCGGTCGCCGACGATAGCCAGACCCGGTATGGAGGAGAACGACGATGACCTTCGAGCGTTGGCAGACCCCCGCTTCCTGGCGCAGGCCGGCCCGCATCGCGTTCGCGAACATGAGCGCGGTCAATCACGAAGATCTCGCGCAGCAGGTGATCATGGAAGGGGACGCCGAGATCGTCCCCGCGCGGCCCTATACGGAGACCGGGCAGGTCGATCCGGCGATCAGCGAGGCCGATGTGGTGGTCGCCACGGGCGGGCCGCACCGCTACGATGAGGCGTTCTTCGCCGCCCTCAAGCAGACCCGCCTCTTCATCCGCCCCTACGTCGGCTTCGACGATGTCGATGTGGACGCCGCGACCAAGCACGGCGTCCTCGTCTGCAACATGGCTGATGCGATCTACGACGATGTCTCGAACCAAACGATGGCGCTGATGCTGGGGCTCGACCGGCAAGTGCTCCTCAACGATCGCTGGGTGCGGAGCGGCGGTTGGCCGCAGACCGGGCGTCGTCTGCCGGAAGGGATGACGATCCACCGCCCCGCCACCAAGACCCTCGGCCTGATCGGCTTCGGGATCATCGGGCAGGCGGTGGCGAAGAAGGCGACCCCGTTCGGGTACACCATCATCGCCGCCGATCCGTTCGGCAACCCGGCGATCGCGCAGGAGTTGGGGGTCGAACTGGTCGCGCAGGATGAGCTGTTGCGGCGCGCCGACGTGGTATCGCTGCACTGTTTCCTGAACGACGAGACGCGCGGCATGATCAACACCGCGAAGCTGGCGCTGATGAAACCGACCGCCGTGATCATCAATACGGCGCGTGGCCCGATCATCAATGAGCCGGACCTGATCGATGCCTTGCAGCGCGGGCGGATCGCCGGGGCCGGGCTCGACGTGATGGAGGTCGAGCCGCTCCCCGCCGATAGCCCGCTGATCGCGCTCGACAACGTGATCCTGTCCGGCCATATCGCCGGCACCTCGGTCGAGGGGGTGAACCGGATGCGGACCCGCGCCGGCGAGGTGGCGTTGCAGGTGGCCGGCGGTGGCCTGCCGCAGCGGCACATGGTCGTCAACAAGGGCCTCTACGATCAGCTGGCCGCCGCGCCGGAACTCGCGGCGATCCCGCGCTCCTAGCGCACCGCGCAGAATGACTGGCCCGCTGGTGACCGGGACCGAAGTACCTATGAAGGGTAGCCACTACTTATGAAGGGCATACTATCCCCTCCGGGCACTGGGCTGCGTCGCAGGGTCAAGCATTCTGCGTAGCGCTGTAGCGATCCGTCCGCCCCGCAATCGCAGATACCCGCGCATAGACAGGCTATGCGCGGGTATCTTTTTCCTCTCGCCCCTCTCGCCCCTCTCGTCGGGAACCGCCGCGATCAAGGGCAGGGGGGCGACGGCGTTGTGTCCTGGTATCGCCCTATCGGGACACTCCCAGGTACGGCGACTGCGCCGCTTCGCTCCTGGTCTGAGCTGTACGGCGAGGCGGAGGCCGCGCGCACGATTGCTGCGCGCGCGGCCCCGGCCTCGCGTGTCTTACTTCTTGACGGCCTCATCGAAGGCCAGCTGCATCTTGGTCTGCGCGGCCTTCGCGGCGTCCGCAGGCGACTTGCCGCTGACGACCACATCCTGAACCATCTCGGAGTAGATCCGCTTCTGTCCGGCGGCGCTGAGTTGGTTGAGGAGATCCGGCGTGGCCTGGGCCGGGTACCACAAGGCGCGGGCGCTGTTGATGGCATCGGGGAAGTTGTCGAAATAGGGACGGTCCTTCCAGAACTTCGCGGTCGACAGATCCTTGTAGACCGGGTACCAACGCCCCCCGACCTGCTCGTAGACGGCCTGCATCTTGTCCGGTGCCATGATCGCGGTGATCATCGCCTTGGCCGCGTCAGGGTTCTTGGTATTGGCGAAGACCGACCAGGCCCAGGTGCCGACAGTGGGGAACGAGCCCGCCGTACCCTTGGGGAAGGGTGCCTGGGTGGTGTCCTTCAACAGATCCTTGTCGTTCTGGTCGAGGTACGCAAAGATCGAAGCCGGGTTGAACACGAACGCCGACTGGCGCGACTGGTAGGAGGCGTTGTTCTTCGAGTCGTCCCAGGAAGTCGAGTCCGGCGGAACCAGCTTGTCGTCCCACCATTTCTTCACGCGCGTCAACGCGCTAACCGTGCCGGGATTATCGATCGCTGGCTTGCCGTCCTTGTCGACCAGGGTGCCGCCGTCCGCGAAGATCAGTTGCTGGATGTTGCCATCGCCGTCCGGCGTGCGGCCCAGGGTGACGCCGATGCCGTACAGCGTCGGGGCCTTGGTAACCTTGCGGGCGATCGCCTCCAGCTCGTCGAGGGTTGCCGGGGCGGCGCGCTTGCCGGTCGCCTGCTCGCACAGGTCCAGGCGGGCGTACATCACGCTCAGGTCCGTCTGCATCGGGATCGCCCAGGTCTTCCCGTTCGATTGCACGTTGTCGAAAAGTTGCGGCCACATGCCCCCGCTCATGCCCTTCAGCGGGCCGAGGATGTCGGTCAGATCGAGGAGACGGTTCTGCGCGCCGTAATAGATCCCGTTCTGGCCGCCCATCATGGCGATGTCGGGCGTCGCGCCGGCCTCGACCGCCCCGGCGAGCTTCGTGTCGAAATCCGAGCCGGGCAACGCCACGTACTCGACCTCGACCTTGTTCGCCTTGCCCCAGTCCTGCATCTGCTGCCCGAGCAGCGCGTCGCCCGCCTTGGTGAAACTGACAATCCCCCAGGCCGTGAGCTTCCCGCTGAACGTCTTCGGTGCCGCACCGGCGACGGTCGTGGCGACCGCCGTGGCGGCGGCGGCGGGGTTGGTCGCGGCGGCGGCGACCGTGGCACCCGTACCGGCGGGGACATTGGTCGCCGCGACGGTGGCGATCGCCTGTGCGGTGGGAACCGCCTCGGCACCACAGGCAGCCAACATCGCGGCCACCCCCATCCCAAGGCCCCCGAGGGCGGTGAAGCGGAGCAATTGGCGGCGACTCAGGCGTCCGGTGTTCGGTCCTTCTGCGGTCATGACCCCTCCCTTTACAACAGCCCACGCTGGCCACCCATCCCCGCCGACGGTCAGGCCGCCAGCGTCGGGATGGAGCATACCCATATCGCGCGACTCAACCCTTCACGGCACCCCCGGCGAGGCCGGAGACGACCCACTTCTGGGCGAGCGCGTAGATCAGCATCGGGGGCAACGACGCGAGGACGGCGCTCGCCATCAGCGCTCCCCACTGGAAGACATCGCCGTTGATCAGCCCGGCCAGCCCGGCGGGGATCGTCTTCTCGCTGTCCTTGCCGATCAGCAGCAGCGAGAAGAGGAATTCGTTCCACGCATTGGTGAAGGCGAAGAGACCGATGACGGCCAGCGCGGGCAGGGCGAGCGGGACGATGACGTACCAGAGCGATTGGAAGCGATTGGCCCCGTCGACGAGCGCTGCATCCTCGAGTTCGGCCGGGATAGTATTGAAGTACGAGATAGCCAGCCAGGTGCAGAAGGGCACCGTGAAGATCAGGTAGATCACGACCAACCCGGATGCCTTGTTGGTCAGGCTCAACTGGCTGGCGAGCTGGAAGATCGGGATGAAGAGGAGCGACCCCGGCACCAGATAGGTGACGATTGTCGCTCGGGCGACCGTGGAACGCCCCAGGAAGGTGAGCCGCGTGAGCGCATAGGCCGCGAGGACGCCGATCACGATCGCCACCGCCGTGGTCGCCACGGAGACCAGCACGCTATTCTTGAAATACGTCAGGAAGTTCGTCTTCTGGAGCACCTCGGTGTAGTGGACCCAGGTGAATTTCTTGGGGAGGATCCCGGTCGCCGCATAGATCTCGCTGTTCGGCTTGAACGAGGTCTCGATGATCCAGAGGAGCGGGAACAGCGTCCAGATCGTGAAGAGCGCGAGCCCCCCGTAGAGGACCAGGTTATAGATCGTGCGTCCGGCGCGGCGCTGCCCCCGTGTCTGGACCCGCGCGATGGGGCGTGTCGCGGGGCGTGTGGCCTCGGCCATGATGCGGTCCCTCCATGCCCGCAGCGGCGGGTGTAACGCGACGATACGCGATCCTTAACCGGACGTGTCGGGGGCGGATCAGGCCCGTTCCTGCTGCGAGAGCATCCGCTTCGTCAACAGGAAGATAGCGACGATGAAGACCGGGAAGAAGAGGACCGAGACCGCCGCCGCCGTGCCGAGCTGGCGCGCGCCATCGATCCCGATCTCGTAGGAAAGCATCGGGAAGGTCATCGTCGCCCCGGCGGGTCCGCCGTGGGTGAGGATGAAGACGAAGTTGAGGCTGTTCGCGGTCCAGATCGTCGAGAGGAGCGTGGTGATGATCATGGCGGGGCGCAGGTTGGGCAGGGTGACGTTCGCGAAACGCTGGAAGACGTTCGCACCGTCGAGCATCGCCGCCTCGTACTGCTCGCTCGGGATGGCCTGCATGCCGGCCAGGAACATCATGGCGTAGAAGGGGGTCCCCTGCCAGATCACCACCGCGATCACCGAGGGGAGGGCCAGTTTCGGGTCGGCGAGGAATTGTATCAGGGTCTGCGCGCCGAAGTAGTTGATGCGAACGATGTTAAAAAAGCCGTTCGGAGAGCCGTCGTAGATCCAGCGCCAGGTGAGCGCGGTGATCAGGGTCGGCATGGCCCACGGCAGGAAGAGGATCGCGCGCATCAGCATCCGGCCACGAAAGCGCTCATTGAGCAGGAGGGCGAGGGCCATCCCCAGCACCAGCTTGATCGCCACGGATGCCCCGGTATAAACCGCCGAGACCCAGACCGAGCGGCGGAACACGGCGCTGTACTGCTCGCCGAAGAGGAGGTCGCGGTAGTTGCCCAGTCCGACCCAGGTGGCGGGGCCACCGACGACCTTGTGCTGCAAGCTGAGGATGATCGCTCCGACGAACGGATACGCGATCAGGCCCAAGAGCACCGCGATGAGCGGCAGCAGGAAAAGCCATGCCACGCGCCAGTCGCGTCCCAATACGCGCGTCGAAAGCGGGGTTGTGGGCCTGTCGCTCACACGGGCGTGCGACGGACGCTCGACGGGAGAAGTTACCGTCATCGTCTGACTCCTTCGCAACATTCCGATCACTAGTCGGACACGAGGCGGACCAGCTTGGGTCGTCTAGTCCATCATGGGGCTTCGCATGTGTGTCCGACTGATCGAAAGTATAGCATCTGGCCCATCGTGTTGGGGCTATCGAATCGCGCACTTGTCGGACATGTTCCCTCCCCGGGAATGGCGCATGTATCGGTAGCTGTAGCAGCGGGATGGCGGTAGTCGAAAGTCCGTCCTCCCTGTGGTCAGCCTCTCATGCTTCCGTGAATCGGCGCAGCCCGGCCGCCTTGCGGTCCCTTTCAGGTGCTTTCTGGACCGATACGATCAGGTGCGCTATAAGAATACGGGCGATTAAGCATCGTGCGACCGCCCGGTGGTAACGATGGGGAGCGCTACAGAATGACCCTACAGATCAAGTTAGCGGATGTACTGCCGCCATATCCCAATCATCTCTGGACGATCGCGAAGCAGCTGGGCGTCACCCACGCGGTGACCGGTGTGCCCGATTCGCCGGATGGCCCGCCGCCGTGGGATTACATGCACCTGCTGCGCCTGAAGCAACGCTTCACCGATGCGGGCCTCGAACTGGCCGTGATCGAGTCGGCCCCGCCGAGCATCCACGAGCCGATCAAGCTGGGGCTGCCGAACCGCGACGAGCGGATCGACCGCTTCTGCGAACTGGTCGAGAACATGGGGCGCGTCGGTATCCCGGTGATGTGCCACAACTTCATGGCGGGCTTCGGCTGGCTGCGGACCTCGATGTCCACGCCGACCCGTGGCGGCGCGCTCGTCTCCAGCTACGATCACTCGCTGATGAAGGATGCACCGCTGACCGAGTGGGGCGAGATCACCGAGGAGCAGCTCTGGGATAACATGCGCGCTTTCCTGACGAAAGTGGTGCCGGTCGCCGAGAAGGCCGGGGTGAAGCTGGCCGTCCACCCGGACGATCCGCCCCTCTCGCCGATCCGTGGCATCGCCCGCATCCTCACCCGCCCGGACCAGTTTCAGCGGGTGATCGACATGGTGCCGAGCCCGAACAACGGCATCACCTTCTGCCAGGGCAACTTCTCCGCGATGGGCGTCGATGTGCCGGAGACGATCCGCCACTTCGGGCGGCAGAAGCAGATCCACTTCATCCACTTCCGCGACGTGCGTGGCACGCCCGAGCGTTTCTCCGAGACCTTCCACGAGGAAGGGCAGACCGATATGTTCGCCGCGATGGCCGCCTACAACGAGGTCGGCATGGACGGGCCGATGCGCCTCGACCACGCCCCGACGATGGCGACCGAGAGCAACGATCGCCCCGGCTACGAGACGATGGGGCGGCTCTTCGCGATCGGTTACATCAAGGGCTTGATGGAAGGGGTCAACAAGGCCGAGGCCGCGACTACGAAGGCGTAGGCAACGCAGGGAGCAGGTATGGTCTTCAATACACCGGAAGCGATCGCCGCGCTGACGCCGCAGAACCCGTTCGGGCGCTCGCCCGATGGGCGCCCGCAGGTGCCGGACGAGCTGCTGGAACGGATGAAGCTCGTCACGAGCGAGGAAGCGTGGGGGCCGCTGGAACGCGGCCACAAGTACTTCTTCCAGTTCGAGGGTGGGTTGCTGAACATGCATCCCGACCGCGTGCTGGTTGGTCGGGCGGTGACGGCGCAGTTCTTGCCGCTCCGCCCCGATCTGCACGAGGTCGTGGAGGAGCGCGGACGAGCCGAGGGGCGGAGCGGTGGCCAGAATACCTGGATCATCGACTCCCTCGGCCCGAACGATCTGCTGGTCGTCGATCTCTTCGGCAAGGTCCGCGAGGGGACGATGGTCGGCGACAACCTCTCCACCGCCATCCGGGCGCGCACGGGGACGGGCCTGGTCGTCGATGGTGGCATCCGCGATTTCCAGCGGATCAACGAGCTAACCGACTTCAACATCTTCATGCGCGGGATGGACCCGACGCCGATCGAGAACGTGACGCTCGTCGGCGTCAACATCCCGATCCGCATCGGCGGGGCGACGGTGCTGCCCGGCGACGTGGTGCTTGGCACGCGCACCGGGGTCACCTTCATCCCGCCCCATCTGGTGCAGACGATCGTGGAGCGCTCGGAGCGGACGCGGGATCGCGATGTCTTCGGGCAGCTGCGCCTCCGCGAGGGGCGCTACACCTCCGGCGAGATCGACGTGCCGAACTGGAAGGACGAGATCGAGGCCGACTACCTGGAGTGGGTCAAGACCCAGCGCTAGCGTTCAGCAAAGGAGGGGCGGCACCGTACCGGTGCCGCCCCTTTGTCGTCTGGTGTGGTGGTGTGAGCTACTCCGCCGGGCCGAGGACGCGGTCGGCGTCGTCCTGCGGGCGGTAGCCGAGCTTCTCCATCGTCTCGGTGATGTCCCAGTGGCGGCCACCGTTGCCGGAGATGGTGTAGAAGACGCCGTAATCGAGCGGCGTCTCGATCGCGCGCCAGACGACCTGCGCACAGTCGCGCGGGCTGAGCCACATGAAGCGGCCGATGTCGTCCTTCGGCTGATCGAGGAACCAGCCGATCCGCAGGCAGATCACCGAGAGGCCGTACTGATCGACGTAGTGGCGGCCCAGGTTCTCGCCGAACGCCTTGGAGACGCCGTAGAGCGAATCGGGACGCACTGGCTGGCTGGCGAAGATCGGCCAGGCGCGGTCGCGGTCGTACATGCCCATGACGTGATTGGTAGACGCGAGGATGATCTTCTTCACCCCGGCCAGCCGTGCCGCCTCGTAGACGTTGTACGTGCCGATGATGTTCGCATCGAGGACTTCGTCCCAGGTGCCGCGCGTGCTCGGATTCCCGGCCATGTGGACGACCGCGTCGATCCCCTCCATCGCCGGGGCGATCTCGTCGTATTTGGCGATGTTCGCCACAATGTAGTCATCGACCGGCTTCTGGTCGGGCACGGTGCGGTTGTATTGCAGGCGCAGGCTGTAGCGATCCTTCAGTTGTTCGGCCAACGACGAGCCGATCCGCCCGGCGGCACCGGTGATCAGCACGCGCTTGCGCGTTCCCTCGGCACTCATTACTTCTCCCCCTTGCCGTTGCTCTGCGGCACCGCTGCCCGCGCCGCCAGTTGGCGCGTCACCTCGGCGTGCGCGGCCTGTACTGCGTTGTACGCCGCTTCCACTGCTGCACGATCCTCGTCCGTCATGTGGAGACGGTCGAGATAGTGCTTAGTGCGCGCCTCCAATACCGCGAGCTGGAGATCGAGCGGTTGTAGCAGCGCATCGGCACGGTGCTCACTCAGGTGATATTTCGTGAGCTGTGGCATCGACTCCTCCACTCCATCCTTGCGTTGTTGCCCCACATCGGGCGGCAGCATGATACCATGCGAGGGCGGGGCGTCGTATGCGGGTGCCGCGCGGGACGCGATGATCGAGCGTACGAGGGGCGATGGCCGATTGGCAGATTCGGGACGCCGCGCCGGATGAGTTGGCGGCGGCGTTCGAGATTTTCCGCGACTACGAATACCACGACGACCCCGCACCGCCGCCTTTCGTGGTCCCCGACTTCTTCCCCCATGTGGCGCGAACGGGGCGGGTGCTCGTCGCGGTGGCCGGGGGACGCATCGTCGGCTACGCCGGCGCGATCACACGCGGAGAGGTCACGCACCTCACCGATCTCTTCGTGCGCCCGGCGGTGCAATCGGGCTCGATCGGGCGGACGCTGCTGACCGCGATCCTGCCGACCGAGGGGGTGCGTTGCACCTGTAGCACCGCCGATCCGCGCGCCCTCTCGCTGTATATCCGTGCGGGGATGCGCCCCTGGTGGCCGCAGTTCGCGCTGTATGGCGAGGGGATTCCGGGGGCGGCGTTGGCGGAAGAGGCGATCGAGGTCGAGGTCGCGCACGGCGATCAGCTGGCGCTGACCGACTGGGAGCGGGAGATCGGCGGGCGACCGCGCCCGGAGGATTTCGCCTACTGGGCGGAGCACGGCGCGGTGGCGCTCTGGTTCCGGCGCGCTGGCACCATCCTCGGCTACGCCATCGTGCGCGCGCGGGGCGGCACCATACAGCACCCGGACGCCGCGACGATCGGTCCGCTCGGCGTGCGCCGGGCGGAGGATGCCGCCGCCTGTACCCTGGCGGCGCTCGGCTGGGCGCGCGCGCGGGCTGCGGCCCTCTGCCTGATGGTCCCTGGCCCGCATCCGGCGCTCGCCGCGCTGCTCAGGGCGGGCTTGCGGATCGAGGATACGTATAGCTTCGCCACGAGCGGCGACACACCGTTCCACGACCCGCGCCGCTACATTAGCTCCGGCCCCGATCTCTTCTAAGCGTCGATGCGACGGGGCACGCCACAACGGTGGCGTGCCCCGTCCCTCTATTGCGTCGCGGATGCGATCAGCTCTTCGCTTTCGCCTTGGGCTTCGTGCTCTTCGACTCGGCCTTGATCTTCGTCGTCACCGGATCGTCGCCGGCCTCATCGCGTGCCTCGGAGAAGTTATCCGACTTATCGGACGCTTCGATCTTCTCCGCCGCCTTCTTGCCGCCGATCACGGTGATCTTCGTGCCACAAACCGCGCACTTACCCTGCATCGCGGGGCGGTCGTTCTTCAGCTTGACCTCCTGCGCGTCGTCCATGTCACGCTTCTCACGGCACTTCAGGCAATATCCTTGCATGCTTTCCTCCTTATCGGGGCACAGCGTTGTTCCCCATTCGATCCGTTGGCGAGGGTAACGCAATTGTGCTGCCAGCGTCTGACGTACCCTGCGTCGTCCCGACCAGATCAGCGCGTCGCCGTGGACGAGAGGCGCGCGGTGCCGCGCCCCGTCTGCGCATCCAGCAGCGCGAAGAGCTGCCGAAATATCGCTTTCGCCGCCTCTTCCTCCGGGCGACCCGGCCCGGTGAAGGTGGCGCGGTCACCGACGACGATCAGCTTCGTGCGCGCGCGGGAGAGGGCGACGTTGAGGCGTCGCGGATCGGCGTGGAGGGTGCCGATCGCGTGCTCGGCGTTGGCGTTAACGAGGCTGACGAAGAGGATCTGCCGCTCGCCCCCCTGGAAGCGATCGACGGTGTCGATGCGGAGCGCCCGCAACGCGGCTAGTGAGTTGGCAGGGGTGATTTGCCGGGTGTGTGGCGGCGTGCTAGCCTTGTGTGCCTCGGCGGGCGATACGAAGCATGCAGGAGGCGTCATGTCCAAGAAGGCGATCGTGACCCTGAGCGAGGC